>Ga0172378_10005646_pt1 | contig 11687 bp, 11 predicted proteins | sample GrowelOW332metaG_FD_119755 | JGI IMG/M metagenome (GOLD analysis project Ga0172378, IMG submission 119755) | Groundwater microbial communities from an aquifer near a municipal landfill in Southern Ontario, Canada - Pumphouse #3_1 metaG | ecosystem: Environmental > Aquatic > Deep subsurface >... | reverse complement strand
GCGACCGTCAGTCCCGAAGGGCCGGAGCCGACAACAGCAACCTTGTGTCCGTTCTTCTTGATCGGGTCCGGTTTTCCGGACTTGTGGTTCCGGTGCCAGTCGGCGACGAAACGCTCGAGTCTTCCGATTCCTACAGCTTCTCCATGGCAGAGATTGCCGTTTTCATCCTTCTTCGGCTTGCCGTTCTCGAGAACAGGCATCTTGGCTCTCATGCACTTGCCTTCGCACTGGGACTCCTGCGGGCAGACACGTCCGCAGACAGCCGGAAGAGCGGAAGACTTGGCAATGACCTGATAGGCAGCTTCGAAGTTGCCCTTGGCAACTTCGGCAATGAAAACAGGGATAGCGATGTTTACCGGGCAGCCGGAAACGCAGGCCGGATTATTGCAATCCATGCAGCGCTTGGCTTCATCGATAGCCATCTCTTCCGTATAACCGAGCGTGACTTCCTCGAAGTTGTGAGCACGGACCTTCGGGTCCTGACTCGGCATCGGGTTCTTCGTCGGCTTCTTGTTGTAATTCGGATTCATTTACTTGCCCTCCTTGAGAAGATTGCAGGCTTCTTCGTACTTCTTTCTCTCCCACGGACGGTACATCGCATTTCTCGTCATGGCAGAATCCCAATCGATATCGAAACCATTGAAATCCGGTCCGTCGACGCAGGCAAACTTCATCTTTCCGCCGACCATGATACGGCAGCCGCCGCACATTCCGGTTCCGTCGATCATAATCGGATTCATGCTGACGATGGTCTTGATGCCGTAAGGCTGGGTAGTCTTGCAGACGAACTTCATCATGATGAGAGGTCCGATGGCGATAACGGCATCGAACTTCACGCCATTCTTGATTTCTCTTTCGAGAGCAGCAGTGACTAAGCCTTTCTCGCCCCAGGTTCCGTCATCCGACATCTTGATGAACTTATCGGAGCAGTTGGCAAAGTCCTTCTCCAGGATGACTAGATCCTTGCCACGGAAACCAACGATAGAAGTAACCCTGGTTCCCTGCTTGTGCAAGGCTTCCGCAAGCGGAAGAGCAATAGCACATCCGGCACCGCCGCCGATGACAGCCACATTCTTCAGGCCTTCGATTTCGGAAGGACGGCCTAAAGGTCCGACGAAGTCTTCCAGATAATCTCCGGCAGCCTTCTGGTTGAGTTTCTCGGTAGTCGCACCGACAACCTGGAAAATGATGCTGACAGAGCCTTTGACAGGATCCGTTCCGGCAACGGTGAGAGGGATTCTCTCGCCTTCGGCATCGGTTCTTAAAATAATGAATTGACCAGCCTTAGCCTTCTTGGCAACGAAAGGAGCTTCAATAGCCATACGGGTAACCGTTGGATTGAGGACTTCCTTAGAAAGGATTTTGAACATATGCGGCCTCCTTGCTAACAAAAATGTTCTTTATATATTCTACTATAAGATGGGTAATAGAAATAGCTTTCTGCTCTAAAAACTATATGGAAAATCAAAAAAGCCAGCCCGAAAAATAAATTCCGAGCTGGCCAAAGGGGGACAAAGTTAGAAATCTACGACAGTGTCGTAATAGCAGGCCTTTAAGACCTTTGCCATCAAGGCATCATCCATCTTGCGGGGGTTCTCCGGAGTGCAGGCATCCAAGACTGCGTTGTGGGCGATAGTCTGGTACTTCTCCAGGAATTCGCTTTCGATGACACCAAACTCCTTCAGTCCATGCGGGATGTTGAGATCACGGTCAAGCTGGCGGACACGGTTGATAAGGTTCTGAACCTTTTCCTCTTCCGTCTTTCCGCCTAAGCCGAGGAAGTCAGCAATTTCAGCATATCTCTTGTGAGCTCTGGCATCATGGGCATTGCATTCAATGGTATGAGGCAGATACATTGCATTTGCGCAGCCATGCGGAACATGTCCGGTGGTGAAAGCAGCACCCGTCTTATGGGCTAAGGAATGCGTGATTCCTAATAAGGCATTGGAGAAAGCCATACCGGCGATGCACTGAGCATAATGCATTTCGCCACGGGCCTTAACATCGCCGTTGTAGGAAGCCAGGATATTGTCATTGACCATCTTGGCAGCCTTTAAGGACAACGGATCGGCAAAGTCGGAAGCGAAGGTAGAAACGTAGCCTTCGATGGCATGGGTCAAAGCATCCATACCAGTCCAGGCAATGGTGTTCTTCGGCATAGTCTGCGGAAGAGCCGGATCAACAATAGCAACATCCGGAGTGATTTCGTAGTTTGCTAAAGGATACTTGATGCCTTTATCCGGATCCGTGATAACAGCGAAGGAAGTGACTTCGGTGCCCGTTCCGGAAGTGGAACCGATGGCGCAGAACTTAGCCTTCTTTCTTAGGACCGGGAACTTGCAGGCGACCAGATCTTCGAACTTGGTCTCCGGGTATTCGTAAAGAACCCACATAGCCTTGGCAGCATCGATCGGGGAACCGCCGCCGATGGCAACGATCCAATCCGGTCCGAAAGCAGTCATAGCAGCAGCGCCACGTCTGACGGTAGCAACCGTCGGATCGTTCTCGACGCCTTCGAAAGTCTGAACTTCGAATCCGGCTTCCTTCAGGTCGGCAACGACCTTAGCTAAGAAGCCAAACTTCTGCATAGCATGGCCGCCAGTAACGACCATTGCCTTCTTGCCTCTCAGATTCTTGATCTCACTGAGGGAATCTTCTCCAAAATAGATGTCTCTAGGTAAAGTGAATCTCATGTTTGTGCCTCCTTGTAAGTACACAAGATAAATATATTGGAAACTGAGCAACAAATCAAGAGAAAATTTAAAGCCCTTTCATGAAAATAAAATAAGAGAAACAAAAAACGCCATAGAAAGGCTTAAAACAAAAATTATTAGGAGTAAAAATTGTTTTGCAACCGCATATATTTTTGAATGCTTCTTGCTTGTTTAGCAATGGAAACTCAAACAAACGCGCAAGCACTTTCCATTTTTCAAAACAGCCAGGATTTGAAAGGGAGGAAAAGAAAAAAGTTTTTCTCAATGCAAAGGGGCAAAAAGAGTTATCGTTCCCTGTTCCTACCATATCCTGTAGTTTTTGTTTTTTCTGTTTTCTTACTTTAAAGATAGTTATATAATTTAAGGCAGGAGAAAGACCATGGCAGCAAAGCTTTTTTTGGATTCCAACAAGATCTATCACAAAGAGTTCGAAGGGACCAAACCAGGGTACGACGCCCTGCAGGTTGACTCTTTTTTGGATATTGTCATCAAGGATTATGAAACCTTTGAAGAATTCCAGCAAGCCAGTGCCAAGGAAATCGATGAGCTGAAAACAAAAGTCAAGCTTCTCAATGACCAGCTGACAAAGGTCGAGACGGAAAACGCCTCGATGAAAAGCAAGCTAAGTGGCATCTCCAACAATTCCGACGCCGCACTCAACAATCTCGAATACCTCAAACGGATCTCTGCCTTGGAAAAGGCATTGAAGAAGGCTGGAATCAATCCGAATATGGTGGAGTAGAAAGAGACGGAGAAGAATACCGATCCGGACAGCAGCAGGAGGGAAGCCGTACTACCCTCTCGAGGAAAGTCCATGCTAGCACAGGCTGCAATGCCTGTAGTGTTCGTGCCAGAGAAAATACATGCCTCTGGGCAGGGAGGAGTCCCTGACGACGGGAAGGAACCTAAACCGCAAGGCATGGTGTCCCTCCCATAAAGCTCCACAGTGACGATGCTTCCCGAAAGGGGAGACATGCAACGTTGGAAAGCTCCGCGAGCTAGAAACCTAAATTTTGGTAAGGGAAATCCAAGCCGGGAAACAAACTGGCAAGGGTAGCCGCCTTCGGGCGGCTAGATAAATTGTTGTCTAATACATAACATGGCTTACCCGATCGGACTCACTTCTTTGTCGAAAGGAAAGGAACCAGAATGTCAAAGCTTAACACGCCGAATAAGATTACGACGATCCGTCTAGGTATGTGCGTTCTGATGATTCTGGTTTTTTCTTTGTCCTATATTCCGGGAGCCTTGGATTCCTGGGCCAGCAATTTCGTGATTGCCGGGTTCTCCATCGGCTTCAACTGGATTGACCTCACTTGTTTTGTCATCTTCATCCTCGGAAGCATCACGGATGCTATCGACGGACATATCGCCAGAAGCAGGAATCTCGTTACGGACTTTGGAAAGTTCCTTGATCCGCTTGCGGACAAGGCACTTACGGATGCCGCTTTCATCCTTCTTTCGACGAGAACTGACTGGTACGGGCATTATCAGGTCCTCCCTTTCTTAGTCATTTTCTTCATTCTCCGGGATCTGGCAATGGACGGCCTAAGGATTTTCGCCAATGCCAAGCAGCGTGTACTCGCCGCCAATATCTACGGGAAGGTCAAGACTGCCTTCGAGATGATCCTGATTCCGATTCTCTTCCTCAACGGATTCCCGTTCTCTCTTCTCAACGTCACCGGAGGGCTGGATGCCTGGATGTCGCAGAGATGGTCCGGAACCTATATCGTCACGAACTGCCTTACAGGGCTTTGCCTGTTCTTCTCTCTCTTGTCTGCCGTCATCTATTTCAAGAACAACAAGGATCTGTTCGCAGGAAGGAAATAAAATATGGAGAAACATGAACTGCTAGACGTCTTAAAGGAAAAGAACCTGACTCTTTCTTCTATGGAGTCTCTTACGGGCGGGCTTTTCAGCGCCACCTTTACCTCCATCCCGGGAGCAAGCGAAGTCTTCCAGGGTGCTGCCGTCACTTATCAGGACAATGTCAAATCCCTTTTCGGCGTAAGTCCGAAGACGATCCAGGAACATGGTGCCATCAGCAGCGAATGTGCCAGGGAGATGGCACTTTCCGCCGCCAAATTCTTCCAGACCGACTGCAGCGTCTCCTTTACCGGAAATGCCGGACCTTCGGCCGAAGAAGACAAGCCTGTCGGACTGGTCTTCATCGCTGTTCTCCTGAAGGATCATCTCTATAAATACGAGCTCCACCTTTCGGGGGACAGAGAAGAAATCCGGAAAGCCTGTGTCGACTTCGCCTTCCGCAAGATGGTAGAGCTTCTGAAAGAGCCAAAGCCAGCCGAAGAACCGGTTGCCAATATCGGAGAAGAGAAGAAAGAAGAAAATTTATAACTCGGCCCGTAAAAAAGGTCTCAGCTCGTTAGAAGTATGTTGAAAGGAAAGCGTTATGGCAAAAAAGAAAGATACGAAACAGTCCTCCGTCGCCTCACCTATCGAGGCCGAGAAGGACCAGGCACTGGAAGCTACGTTACGGGACATCCGTTCTTATTTCAATGATAAGGGTATCGTCATGAAGATGGGAGATTCGCCGGCAGCGGATATCGCTGTGACACCGACCGGTTCCCTCCTTCTGGACGCTGCCTTAGGCGTTGGAGGCTATCCGAAGGGAAGAATCGTCGAAATCTATGGTCCTGAAAGCGCCGGAAAGACGACTTTTGCTTTGGAAGCCGTTGCCCAGGTGCAGAAGAAGGGTGGAAGAGCCGCCTATATCGATGCCGAACATGCCATCGATCCGGAATATGCAAAGACGTTAGGCGTGGATATCGATTCCTTGATCCTGTCCCAGCCGGATTACGGTGAACAGGCACTGGAAATTGTCGATATGCTGGCTAAGTCGGGAGCCATCGATCTGATCATCGTGGATTCCGTCGCTGCCCTTGTTCCAAAGGCGGAACTCGACGGTACTTTCGAAGATAATTCCGTCGGCCTCCAGGCCAGGCTCATGAGCAAGGCCCTCAGAAAGCTGTCGGGAATCCTCTCCAAGAGCAACTGCACCGTCATCTTCATCAACCAGCTCCGTGAAAAGGTCGGCGTCATGTACGGAAATCCGGAAACGACAACCGGCGGACGTGCTTTGAAGTTCTATGCGACTATCCGAATCGAGCTTAGACGCGCCGACGTCATCAAGGAAGGCGACAAGATCATCGGCAACGTCGTAAAGGTCAAGGTCGTCAAGAACAAGGTTGCTCCGCCATATAGAAGCTGCCTGGTCGATATGATCTACGGAAAAGGCATCTGCCACGACCATGAAATCGCCCAGCTGGCTATCGACTTCAACCTTGTCGAAAAGAGCGGAAGCTGGTTCTCCTATCAGGGAGAAAGAGTCGGTCAGGGACTCACTTCCTTATATTCCTGGCTAGATAGCAACCCCGAAATCGATGCAAAGATTGAAGGAATTATCCGGGAACAGTTCCAGGCCTCTATGAAGAAGCAGGATGCAGGATCGGATGTTTCTTCCGACGATGACCTAGGGGAAGAGAAGGTTGACGAAGCTACCGGCGAAGTCCAGGATTAGTCTCCTTTAGTTAGGAAAGCAGATATACAGGCGGGAGTCCTTCCGGATTCCTGCTTTTTGATTCCCCTTTCATTTTTTGATTCCAAAGGAAAGGCTTTTTATATATAATAAGTATTGGTTTACCAAGTCCCTATCAATAAAGGAATAAAAAGATTTGCGGAATTATTAGATTTTCTATATCTGTGTCTTTCTTGTTTTTAAATCTTTTTTTGAGAAAAAGGCTAAATCCAGGCAAATTGGCCTTTTATTGTCGGGCCTAGAAAGGATCCGGTTTATTTTTTATGAATGCATTACAAGCAGGAATCGTATTTGGAATTATCGGCTTAGTCGTTGGAGCAGTAATCGCTGCTCTGGTCGTTGTCTATATCAACAAGAATAAGCAGGTCAAGGCCGAGAAGACTGCCGATAAGATCGTTTCGGAAGCCAATACCAAGGCAGAGAAGATCATCGCCAATGCCAAGTTCGAGGGCAAGAGCGATGTCGATGAGATGAAGGCTGCCGCCCAGAAGGATATCGATGAGCGTAAGGTCACCGTCAAGGAAAGCGAAACCAAACTTGACGCTAGGGAAGATGCTCTTGATAAACGGGAAGATGCCATCATCACCAGAGAAGACAACCTCGACAAGAAGAAGCAGGAACTGGAAGATCATATCGTTGTCTGCAACGACAAGGAGAAGGACCTCCAGACGAAGATCGATTCCATCATCGTGGAACTCCAGAAGGTCGCTAATATGACCCTCGAAGATGCCAAGAAGGAATTGATGTCCAGAGTCGAAGAGAAGGAAAATAAGAGAATCGCGCTGTACAAGGACCAGATCGAAGAAGAGGCCGAAAGACAGGCAGAGGACAAGGCCAAGACCATGCTCTCCGTCGCCTGCGAGAAGTATGCCCAGGATGTAGCCAATGAAAGACTCACTTCCGCCGTTGCTCTCCCGAGCGACGAGATGAAGGGCCGCATCATCGGCCGTGAAGGCAGAAACATCAAGTCTATGGAGTCTTTGTTCGGCGTCTCCCTCATCATCGACGATACCCCGGAGACCCTTACTGTCAGCTGCTTTGATCCTATCCGCCGTGAGAAGGCCAAACTTACCCTCGAGTCTCTCATCAAGGATGGCCGTATCCAGCCTGGAAGAATCGAAGAACTATACAAGAAGATCAGCGACGAGTTCGATGACTCCCTCAAGAGAATCGGCGAACAGACCGTCTTCAAGCTCGGCCTTCCGAAGATCAATTCCGGTCTCTACATGTATATCGGCAGACTGAAGTACCGTACTTCCTACGGACAGTCCGTCCTCGACCATTCCATCCAGGTCGCCTATCTCGCTTCCGTCATGGCAAGCGAACTGGGCCAGGATCCGGTCATGGCCAAACGTGCGGGACTTCTCCATGATATCGGCAAGTCTATCGATGCCGAGCAGGAAGGAAGCCATACGCAGTTGGGAAGTGCTCTTGCGAAGAAGTTCGGAGAGCCAGATGTCGTCATCAATGCCATCGAATCCCACCACGGAGATGTTCCTAAGAAGTATGTGATTTCCGAACTGGTCACTGCTGCGGATACTCTTTCTGCCGCCCGTCCTGGTGCCAGAAGCGAAACTCTCGAGACTTACATCAAGCGTCTCGATCAGCTGGAAAGCATCTGCAAGGGATTCCCGGGCGTCGAGACTTCCTATGCCTTGCAGTCGGGCCGTGACGTCCGCGTCATGGTCGTTCCGGAGCGGGTCACGGATGAGGATGCCAAGGCTCTTGCCATCCAGATCCGGGACAAGATCGAATCCGATATGCAGTTCCCGGGCACCATCAAGGTAACCGTAATCCGGGAAACCAGGGCTGTCGAAATTGCCAAGTAATAACTTCTCTCTGCTGTTCCTCGGTGACGTCGTCGGACCGCTCGGGCGGCTAGCCGTAAAGAACTACCTGGCAGCAAACAAATTTGATTTCGTCATCGCCAACGGGGAGAATGCCACTCACGGTCATGGACTGTCTTATGCCCATTACCAGGAGCTGCTCTCCTACGGGGTTGATGCCATCACTTCCGGAAACCATTTCTACAACAACAAGGATGCCTTCGATAAGAACAACGACTTCGGAAAAGAAATCCGTCCTCTCAATCTCGATCCTTCCACTCCTCTTACGGGGACTAATCTCTTTACCGCCAGAGACGGAACCAAGATCCGTGTCTCCAATGTAATGGGAAGAGTCTTCCTGGCCGGTGCCCAGTCCAACCCGTTCTACGAGATGGACAAGGTAATAGCGGAAGACAAGGAAAACATACTCCATATCGTAGACTTCCATGCCGAAGCAACGGCAGAGAAGAGAGCGATGGGAGAATACCTGGACGGGAGAGTGACAGCCGTTATCGGCACTCATACCCACGTCCAGACAAATGATGGAAAAGTCCTGAAGAAAGGCACTTTCTTCTTGACAGATGCCGGAATGAACGGAGCCTATGACTCCATCCTCGGAGACGAGGTGGAAGGATCCCTTAAGCGTACCCTCACCGGTCTTCCTGCCATCTTCGATGTTCCTAGAAGCGGCACCTATCAGGTAAACGGGGTTGTTCTTTCTATCGACAAGGATACGGATAAAGTCGTCTCCTACAAGCTTGTAAACGAGACAGGGGAGTAGATTCCTTTGTCGGCAATAAGGGCGGTGCTTGAAGAAGACACCGCCCTTTTCTTTTCCCCGTTTTCCTCTCCGCTTTCTTTTTCTCCTCCTTTAGCTTCCCGGTAGTTCTAGGATTAAGGGGTTACATTGCCTTACTTCTCGGAAAAAGACACGTCATTTCTATCGATATGTTGTTGTAAAGTGAAAATAAAGTTTTTATAATAATAGCTGTGAAAGGAGAGGATTACCAATTATGACTACATTAAAGGCTAGCGGTAATACTCAGATTCAGAAGTTGGCTGGTGCGATTGCAGGAAATATCCGTCAGGAAGGAGATGTTCAGATCTCTTTGGTCGGAGCTTCCGCACTCAATCAGGCTGTCAAGGCCTGCATTGTTGCTCGTCGGTTCCTTAAGTCCGACCCGGAGCCCAGCGATATCGTGGTTCAGCCGGAATTCCTTATGCAGAATTTCTCTGAGCCGTCTTCTGCTGAGACGAAGGAAGTCACGACTATCATGCTTCACATCAAGAAGGTCGATTTCGACCCTGAGCACGCTGTTTCCAGCGATGTTCCTAAGCATGACGAAGCCGCCGAAGCTCCTGCCGAAGAAGCTAAGTAGAACTCAATTCCCATCGAATGAAGACCCGCATTCTTTCGTTGCCTGATCAAAAGGCGGCCGGAAAGCGGAACATTGAGGAAAAAGCAACCCGAACGGTTGTAGATGGCAAGCCATCATCTTTCCTTGTCTCGTGGGGACAAGGAAAGTTTTTTGTCCTTCGCACTTACGGGTGCCAGGCCAATGTCCGTGATTCCGAAATCATCCGTTCGTTCCTTCTGGCTCTCGGTATGAAGGAAAGCCAGGACTTTTCGGATGCCGATCTGATTTTATTCAATACCTGCGCCGTAAGGGAGAATGCCGAGAACCACCTCTACGGGGAACTAGGGATTGCCAAGAAGAGACAGGAAAAGCATCCCGGAACAATCATCGGTATCGGTGGCTGCGTCATGCAGGAGGAGAAGCCGGTCCATTACGTGATGGAGCATTTCCCTTTTGTGAATCTGCTCTTCGGAACCAACAACCTCTCCTCCCTCTATCCGCTTCTCGAAGAATGCCTGAGGAAGAACCAGAGGATCGTCGATATCAAGCCGGTCTCCGACACCGTCGAAGAGACGACCAACCAGGTAGAAGGGGCAAGGCTTAGCAAGGTAGCTGCTTTTGTAAACATCATGCATGGATGCAACAAGTTCTGCACCTACTGCATCGTTCCTTATACGAGAGGCCCGGAAAGAAGCCGGAAAGAAGAAGATATCCTTGCCGAAGTCCGTTCTCTTAAGGCGCAAGGCTATAAGCAGGTCACGCTTCTCGGGGAGAACGTCGACTCCTATGGGAAGGATTTCCATGATTCGTATGCCTTTGCCCATCTCCTTCAAGAGGTGGCAAAGACCGGGATCGAACGGATCCGTTTCGTGTCTCCCTATCCGAGCGACTTCAATTCGGAAGTATTTTCCGTGATGAAGGAATATCCCAACATCATGCCTTCTATCCATATGCCTTTGCAGTCCGGAAGCGACTCCGTCTTAAAGGCTATGAACAGACGTTATTCCAGGGAACAGTACCTGTCCTTGGTAAAGGAGATCCGGAAGCAGCTTCCGGACGTTTTCCTGACGACGGATATCATCGTCGGCTTCCCTACAGAGACGGAAGAGGACTTTGAAGAAACGATTTCCTTATGCAAGGAAGTCAGGTATGATGCCGCCTATACCTTCATCTACTCCCCGAGAGCCGGAACGATTGCAGCCGGAATGAAGAACGTCGCTACGGAAGAAGAAATCCATAGGCGTTTTGATAGGCTGAAGGAGACCATCGAAGCCTCCGTCCAGCAGAGGGCGGATTCGTTCCTCGGAAAGGACGTCGAAGTCCTCTTCGAGAAGAAGTCCGAAAAGGATCCGGATATGATCACCGGCTACGAGAGACACGGAAAGCTCGTCCATGTAAAGGGAACGACTGCCCTGATCGGGACGATTTGGAAGGTCAGGATCGTAGAGTCCCACACCTATTCCCTGATCGGAGTCCTTGATGACTGAGGAAGAAAAGCTCCTCGGAGAAGCAAAGAAGCTTCTTTCCGACTTTTCCTCTCTTCCGGAAGCCAAAAGGTATTTCCTTCTGAAGAAGGAAGCAGAAGAGGATCCTCATCTTTGCGCTCTACGCAAGAAGGAAAAGGATCTGAAGGCCTCTCTCCGTTTCCTTGCTCCGGAGGAGAAGAAGAAAACAATCGAAGAAGCAAAGAAGGTAGAAACAGAAATCCGGGAAGATCCCCTTGCCGTGAATCTGGATGCCGCCAGGAAGGACCTTTCTTCCCTTCTGGCCCCTCTTATCGAGTCGAAGCTCTAGGCCTTACAAAAAAGGCCTTTTTTCTTTCCCGCCTAAAAGAAAGAAGCAGGGAAGATGGTATAATAAGGCTACTCAGGGAAGGATTTTAATTATGGCAAAAAATGAAGAAGAAAACAGCTACACTCCGATGGTGGAGCAGTACCTCGAAGTCAAGAAGAAGTATCCGGACGTAATCCTTTTCTTCCGGATCGGGGACTTCTACGAGATGTTCCTCGAGGATGCCGATACCGCCAGCAGGGAACTGCAGCTTTTCCTGACCCATAAGGCGTGCGGAAACGGCAAGACCATCCCGATGTGCGGGATTCCGCACCACGCCTACCTAAGCTATGTCCAGAAGCTTGTGGAACGGGGCTACAAAGTCGCCATCTGCGAGCAGACGGAAGACCCGAAGCTGACGAAGAAGCTCGTAAAGCGGGATGTCATCCAGATCATTACCCCT
>Ga0172378_10005645_pt1 | contig 11687 bp, 6 predicted proteins | sample GrowelOW332metaG_FD_119755 | JGI IMG/M metagenome (GOLD analysis project Ga0172378, IMG submission 119755) | Groundwater microbial communities from an aquifer near a municipal landfill in Southern Ontario, Canada - Pumphouse #3_1 metaG | ecosystem: Environmental > Aquatic > Deep subsurface >... | reverse complement strand
TAGAGAGATGGTTTAATTGGAGAGGATAGTAGTACATAAGCGCTACTATCCTTTTTTAAAATATGGCTTATGTGTATGCACAATGCGCAGACTGTTACGTTTTAAAAGAAAAGAGATCTTAAAAAAAATCCTCCGAAACAGTATTTACTATTTCGGAGGATTCTAGTGAGGTTCCTGGCGGATTCGAACCGCCGTAAACGGTTTTGCAGACCGGTACCTAACCACTCGGCCAAGGAACCTTGTTGATTGCGAGTGCAAAGATAAGAAATGTTTTTTAGTTGCCAACTATTTTAAGAAAAAAAATTGCAGGTTTTCTCCTTTATAGCTCTTCTTAGCCGCTTAGTGGCACTTTTTAGTGGTGCTGTCTGTTGCCTCTTTGGGCAAATGACTTGAACAAGAATGTATTACCTCACTCTTCTCTTTATTCCTTGTTTGCTCCTCTTTTTGTAGACGTTGTTCTGCTATATTGCGCAATTTGCAATCGGCATCGCAGTGACTACACATATTCTCATTCTGATTGGTGCGCTTGAAAAAACGCCAAATCAAAAGTACCACATAGGAGATACATCCTAAGCCGATAATGATAACAATGATTTCTTGTAGGTCCATAATTAAAATAGATTACCGATGTTGTATACTAAGAAGGACATAACCCAGGCTAAAAGAGTGGTGTATGTAGCTGCAAAAACAGCCCATTTCCAGCTGCCTGATTCCTGCTTGATGGCAGCTAGTGTGGCGATACAGGGGAAATAGAGGAGTGTAAAAATCATAAAGCCATACGCCGTAACGGGCGTAAAGGGAAGTCGTTGACTCAAACTAGTGGTGTTAGAGCCTCTCTCTTCTGGATATAATACACTAATAGTACTTACTACTAACTCTTTGGCACCTGCCCCCGTGATAAGTGCTACTCCCATTTTCCAGTCAAAGCCTAATGGGCGTAAAACAGGTTCAATGGCTTGACCGATGCGACCAATATAGGAATTCTCTTGTTGTTGAAGCGTAGCGGCTTGGGCTAATGCAGTGCTGTCTTGTACGCTAATAGGCGATACCTGTTCTGTCTGCGCTACTGTTGGTGCCGTTGCCACTTCGGGACGGGGAAAGTAGGTTAAGAACCAGATGATGATGGAGGCAAGTAAGATGATACCTCCCATTTTACGCAGGTATTGTTCACCCTTTTCCCAGGTGTGACGCACGATAGAGCGCATGGTGGGTAGTCGGTAGGGTGGCAGTTCCATTACAAAGGGGATATCATCTCCTGTTACAATAAAACGATGAAAGATGCGTGCAATGATGGCAGCTAAAAGGATACCTACCAAAAAGACTGACATGATAACCAGACTGCCGTGATTGGGGAAAAAGGCACTGACAAGCATCAAGTAGATGGGTAAACGAGCACTACATGACATCAATGGGTTGATGAGTATGGTGATGAGTCTACTCTTTTTGTTCTCTATGGTTCGGGAGGCCATGATGGCCGGTACATTGCAACCAAAGCCCATGATAAGTGGGATAAAGGATTTGCCATGTAGTCCTATTTTATGCATCACCTTATCCATGATGAAGGCGGCACGAGCCATATACCCAGAATCTTCCATTAGGGAGATACAGAAGTAAAGAATCAAGATGTTAGGTAAGAAAACAATCACACTACCTACACCTCCTACAATACCATCAACGAGTAGGTCTTTTAAAGCACCATCGGTCATGTTGTTTTGTAGTAGATTGCTAAGTGCTGCTACTCCTCCATCAATCCAATCCATGGGGTATTGTCCAAGACTGAAGGTGGCCTGAAACATGGCATACATCATGCAGAAAAAGAGTGGATAACCCCATAGCTTATGGGTAAAAATGGAGTCGAGTACTTTGGTTACTTGTCGTGTCTCAATCTCTCCATTAATGAAGGTCTCTTTAAGTGCTCCGTTGATAAAACCATATTTGGCATTGGTGATGGCAGTATCACTCTCTTCGTGTGTTGTATCAAAAAGTGTGGCAGCCATCTCATCGCGTACCTTAAGCACGTTTTTATGATTGGGCAGCGTGTGTACTAAACGTTCCGTCTCTTTATCCATCTCTAATAATTTAATGGATAGGTTACGCGTGGAATATTTATGCCGAATGTTTTCGTTTCTACTAATCTCTTTTTTTATACGGTCAATAGCTTTCTCTATGAGCGGACCGTGGTTAATATGTATATGTCGCGATGATGGCGATGATGGCGATGTAGACGATTTTGCACGATTTTCACGACGACGTTCATGACGATGCGAACGGTGACTACGACATTTTTCTGGTCGCTCTTTGCAGTCTGTGTCGGTTGCGCAAGGCGATTCGGTTTTGTTGATCGTTTCATAGACCTGAATAGCGGTTTGTAGCAATTCTTTGATACCGACGGATTGTCTACAATTGGTGGGAACAATGGGCATACCCAATAGCTTGCCCAATAGCTGATTGTCTAGTTTGTTACCACTCTTTTCTAATTCATCATACATGTTGAGTGCCATCACCACATTCATGTTCATGTCAATGAGCTGCGTGGTTAGGTAGAGGTTACGCTCTAGGTTAGAGGCATCTACTACGTTGATAACAATATCTGGCGTTTCATTGGTGAGGTAGTTGCGCACATAGAGCTCTTCTGCGGTATAGGCGGAGAGTGAATAGGTGCCGGGTAGATCGATTAACCGAATATGATAGCCTTCAAACCGGACGGTACCTTCTGTGGCGTCTACCGTAACACCGCTATAATTGCCAACATGTTCATGTGCACCCGATGCAATGTTAAAGAGAGAGGTCTTTCCGCAATTGGGATTTCCTATCAATGCAATGGTGATATGATGTTGTCTTTTTTGTGCTAACCGATTCATGAGCTCTTCTTGGTCGAGTTGATCGGGGTCGGTGGATGAACCGTAATATGCTGTAAGCTCCTTTTTGTGTAATAGGGCTTCTTTTTCTGAAATGACTTCTATGCGTTCGGCTTCTTGTCGGCGTAGCGAAACTTCATAGCCCATCAATTTATATTTAATGGGGTCGTTGAGCGGGGCGTTAAGTTGTACCTCAACTATTTTTCCTTTCACAAAACCCATTTCTATGATTCGTTTGCGAAATCCACCATGTCCTTGCACCTTTACTATGACTCCTCGCTCTCCTGTATGTAGATCTGATAGATGCATATGCGTATATTTTAAACAAAGATAGATTATTTGCTTCTGCTGTGCAATCTTTCGTTGTCTATTTAGAAGTCCTTATAGATTGTTTATTGATGATTGACGTTTTTTATTTGTTTATATTGCTGCGAACATTAGCTAGATAGAGCAGCTCCTCTCTCTCTATTTTCTTGCACAAAGAAGGAGTCAAAAGAAGGAGCTATAGGAATAAATACCAGACTTATATTGCGTAATAGGTAGTAGCTACTTATATTTGTAACATGAATAAAACAAAGAATGTACTACGCAGTGTACAACAATATATTGTGGAGCAAAAGCTCTTTAGCAAATCGGATCTTGTTTTGGTTACACTAAGTGGTGGAGCCGACTCTGTAGCGCTGCTCCGGTTATTGATTACACTGGGCTACAAATGCGAAGCTGCACATTGTAATTTTCATCTCAGAGGAGAGGAATCACAGCGCGACGAGGATTTTGTAACCGCACTATGTGCTTCGCTCAAGGTACCTTTACACTGTACACATTTTGATACATTAACCTACGCAGCTGCCCATCATATCTCCGTTGAGATGGCGGCTCGCGATTTACGCTACGATTGGTTTGAATCGCTACGAATAAGTACTGGAGCAGCTGTGGTGGCAGTGGCGCATCACCGCGATGATAGTATTGAGACTTTTTTGCTAAATCTGATACGTGGGGCGGGTATAGATGGATTGTGTGGCATAAAACCCATCAATGGAGCCATTGTTCGTCCGTTGTTAACTCTTTCTCGCAACGATTTGGTTGCTTATTTGGCAACAATTGACCAACCTTTTGTTACGGATAGTACAAACCTGGAAGATCTGTTTAAGCGCAACAAAATCCGCTTACAGCTATTGCCTCTATTAGAATCGATGAACCCTTCTGTGCGCAAGACATTAGCAGACACAACGCTCCGAATGGCAGATGTGGCAGCTGTTTATCATGCGGCACAGCAAGAAGCGATGTTGCGTGTGGTGACTCCTTCTACAGATGCGTTGGTGGTTATTTCTATTGATTTATTAAAGAAAGAGGTGGCACCTGCTTCCTTATTATATACCATACTATCTCCTTATCACTTCACTCCGGATATGATTGCACTTATTTTTGACGCTCTAGATGGACAATCGGGCAAATGTTATTATAGTGCAACGCATCGATTAACTAGAGAACGCGGAACCTTGATGCTGCAAACATTGGAGGATGTTAATAGCAGAGAAGCGCCAACCATTGAGGAGATGTTGGTAGCGGATAGGACACACTATAAGATTCCACGTTTGGCTACTTTTGCTTCGTTGGATGCCGATAAATTAACGTTACCATTGACACTAAGAAGATGGAAGCAGGGCGATTGGTTTGTGCCTTTTGGAATGAAGGGGAAGAAATTAGTTAGCGACTATCTAACCGACCGTAAATATAGTCTGGCGGAGAAAGAAAAACAGTTTGTGATGTGTAGTGGAAACGATATTGTTTGGCTAGTGGGTGAACGGTGCGACAATCGTTTTGCTGTTCAACCAGAGACAAAGCGTATTTTACAACTAAAATTAACAAAATAAGACGTTGTTTCAGGGTAAATATTATGTTAAATTAATAATCCAAACAAATTGAGTGTAATGAGAAAAGACTACATTTGCCCCATAATGCCTTACCTTAGTCTTTCACACATATATAATGATCCGAAAAGTACTAAAAATAGTTCCTATCTTTTTCCTATTCTTCATTCAGCTGAGCTTTGCTACTGAAGAGAGACCCTATGTGGTTTTAACGGAGGGGACTTATCCTCCATACGACTATGTGGATGAGTCGGGAAAAATAACTGGATTTTGTGTCGATTTGGTGGATGCTATTTTTGAACATCTACAACAGCCTTATCTTTTAAAACAGGATGATTGGACTACTATACATCGTATGGTAAAAAATGGAGCAGCCGATTTGCTGTTAGATGTAATCTATGAAGAAGAAAGGACAAAAACATTAGCTTTTTCAAACACTATCGTGTTTTCTTACCCTAGTATTGTCTCTCGAAAAAGAGATGACTATGAACGGCTAAGTGATGTTAGAGGAAAAACCATTTTTGTTATCAAAAATGGTTTTGTTGCGTCTGAACTAAAACACAATGGCTTTAAGTGTAGTACTATTCCAATACATACAATAGTAGAGGGATTAAAGATGTTAAGCGATGGTATAGGGGATGCTATACTCTTGCCACAATATAGTGCAGAGAGTTATGTCCGACGCTATAAGTTCGATAATTTAGAGGTCAATCTTTTACCTAACAAACCCTATTCGCTGCATTTTGCAACTGGGCAAGCCAATAAAGCGCTTATTGTAAAGATCAATAAAACGATTGATGCATTGAAGCAGGATGGTACTTATCAAAAAATCTATGATAAGTGGTTTGGTATGTATAATAATAACACACATATCTCCTCGTTAGCTTCGCATCTGTTTTTTATACTTTCTTTTTTGATTGTTATCTGTGGTACTATTATTGCGGTATTGCGTATTCGTGTCTCTAAAACGGCACGGCTTACCGACCAGATAAATCGCTATTTAAAACTCTCCTTATCTGCAGGTGAGACCTCTGTGTGGCAGTACAGTAAAAAAACAAAACTTTTCTCCTCTCTCTTTGGCTATTCGTTGCCTGGCATAAAACTCTCTTATGACGAATTTGATAAGTATATCTTACCCGAAGATGCCAAAGCACATATGGGGCGGATTGAGGAGATTCTTCAAGGAAAAGCAGAATCGAAAACGGCTGTGGTACGTTTCAGAGACCCTTCTGATGTTTATAAGTTAATTTATTTTCAATCTTCCATGATTGTAAATAAAGAACAGGATAAGATTATTGGGGTGGTGGGTACTTGGCGAAATATAACAGAAAACACTCGGTTAACCAATGAACTACGTGAGGCAAACCTTAAAACAATGCTTTCGCTTAAATATGCCGATGTGGTGACTTGGGAATATGATTGTAGAACCGAAAAATTTCATGTGACAGTTGGAAATGATATGTTGCCCAAGGTGAATTCCTCTCTTGCTGACTATAGAGCAAATGTACATCCTGACTGCCAAAAAGAGATGGAACGTGCCTTTTCCGTGATGGCAAATCGACAAGATGTATCGTTTGAGTTTAAGATTCATTACAAACGTCCTAGAAATAATCAATGGCATTTTGGTCGGTTTATTGGTATGCCTTTTTCAAGAGATAGTAGTGGTACTGTTTCTAGGTATATTGGCTGCCGGATAGATGACACGGAACATACATTGATGCTTCATGAACTGCAAAAATCGAAGGAGAAAGCGGAAAGAAGTGATAAGTTAAAGACGGCCTTTTTAGCTAATATGAGTCACGAAATTAGAACGCCCTTAAATGCTATTGTTGGATTTTCCGACTTAATTGTGTCTACTACCGACTCGCAGACCAAGGCGAGTTATGCTAAGATTATTGCAGAAAACAATAAGCTGTTGCTCTGTTTAATAAATGACATCCTCGATCTATCCAAAATAGAGGCGGGCTACTCCGATCTTAAACTCACCACGTTTGATCTAACATCGGTGTATAGAGAGATAGAGAGCATGTATCAACCAAAAATGATAGAGGGTGTACTGTTTTGTTGTGATGAATTACCACAGAGATGTACCGTTGAAATGGACCGTGTACGCCTGATACAAATCTTGACTAACTTTATTAATAATGCCATCAAGTTCACTGCTAAAGGGTCTATCACAATTGGTTTTACTGTTTCTGTACATAGCGTCTGTTTGTATTGCTCGGATACAGGGATTGGTATTACACCAGAAAACAAGAAAAACGTATTTGAACGATTTGAAAAGTTGGACACCTTTACCCAGGGCACAGGACTTGGACTATCTATCTGTAAAGCTATAGTAAAGAGTGTTAATGGTTCTATTGGTGTAGATTCAATGCCAGATAAAGGCTCTACATTTTGGGCTGTTCTGCCTTGCAAGGTCTCTTGTGAGTAATTCCTATAGGATAGAATGCTACGCGAGAAACCTTATCCAAACTTAAGTTACAATGCTTTTGTGCGTTGTTTCTCTAAGATAGAAGAGAACCTTTTCTGTTTCTTATGGATCTCGATAAAATCTACTACTGCGTGTCTCTCCACAGTTGATGTGGTGACCTGTCTGGACTCTCGTCACTAGGGGTGTCTTCTAATTCTAATCCTTTACTGCTAGCTATTGGTTTTTCCTCTTTTAATTGGATAATCTTAACGTTTGGCTTATGATATATTATCTTTTTCATTTTAAAATAGTGTTATTTTTTGATGATGAATAAAATAGATACCTGGCTGTTGTAGATGAACTTCAGTTGTTCCTTGGAGTAGTTGTTTTTGATACACCACTAGTCCACTTAAATTGTAGATATACAGCATATAGGGCTTTGGGGTGGTGATGTTGAGGCGGTGGTTAATAACCTCTATCTTTAGCTGCTCTTTGGGGCAAGTGGTTATGGAGCTGGTTGTTGTTGTATGTACAATTTTATATGCTGAGGCGTTGGTTGCCGTTTCTTTCTCTTCTCCTACATCTAAGTAGGCGCGAAAAGCAGATAATTTTACTTTATCTGTACATAACTGAAGAGCATCTCCAGTTGCATTTAATACATATTTTCCAGCTAATTCTCCATTGTATAGATTGCTATAGGTTCCCTTAAATGCTGCTGTCTCTAGAGTAGTGCTGTTTAGTATTTGTTCCTCAAACGTAAAAGATATAGTATCTGCATCCGTTATTGTGCCAGTGGGCTTATCAAACGTTACAAGATAGGGTGTGTTCGCTTTGGTGGCTGTTACGGCTTCAAAGAGTAACCGTTTCTCTTCGCTATCTATTCTTTTACATCTTTCTACGTGCGTAAATCCTGCCGCTTTTAGTTCTGCTTGCGATAGAGAGAAGGGAAGATAGAGAGAATACCAACCGCTAGGATGCTTACCAAAATGACGATGGTATACCCCTTTTTTTGTTTCGATAGAGTCTGTACAGCTAAAGGATGCTTTATCGGTAAGCACCATTTTCTCACAGCTGTATCTGCCGTTTGTGTTAGGGTGGATTTCGTTTTGATGAAAATGATGTCCCTCTTTTGTGTAGATTAAACAGTTGGGATTGATGTTGTTGGGTAGTTGTAGCTCTTCACAGCTTGGGTCAAACTCTACATCTGTACAATCGATACTGGTTAGTTCTTGGTCTGTATCTCTTAACGCTGTGTTTAAATCCTCCTGTTCCCAAAAGCCATGTAGGGTGTAGCCATCTTTGCTATGTTTAGTAGAAGCTACCACGTAAATATCGCTTAGAAAGAATCGATTATATTTTGTTGTACCCTTAAATTGTAAATAACTTTTGTTAGCTATTAATCCATCCAGTTCTACTTTGTAACTGTTGAGCGATTGGCGAAGTGCTTCACTATATTGTTCCTTTGTTTTGGGCAGTGAAAAGGTATACTCCTCTTTTCCATTACTTTGGTGAATGACCAGTGTGAGCTTTGTTTTTTCTTTACTATAATCCCAAGCTGCTGCTCTAAAGGTTAAAATCGCTTTTCCCGATCTACTGAGGGGTTTACTGCAGATATTACCCGGCTCATCGGCTATTCCTAATTCTATACAATGGTGTACGCCGTAAACGCGGTTTGCTTTTGTAGGTGTTTCCCAATTCTCCATTGGGGCAGTAAGATAGGGGGTATATTGGTTGGCGTATTGTTCAAAATCTTCCGAAAAGATAGTCACATTATTGGTACTGTCTTTGCTAGGCTTCTCTTTTACAGTAAGATGATAATTAGCACTACCTGTTTTGTACTCTTGGCAAGCAGATACGTTTGCGGTGATTGTGCAGCTTCCTTTTGCAGCAGCTTTTAATTGTCCGTTTTTTAATTTCGCTATGCTGTCGTTACTACTGCTCCATGTTATGGCGCGTGTATTACCTTTATAATATAGTGTTTGCTTGTTTTGGATAACCTTTCCCACCGATGTAATAATGGTGTCGTGTTCAAAATGCACGTTGGGTTCTTTCTTTAGTGTATAAGTTTCTGTAACACAACTACTTTTGTTCTGTGTAGGGTTGTAGGTAACCGCTTTTACCGTTGTGGTAGTATCGATGGTAAAGGGGGCTTGGTAGCGTGTTGAGGCGGAAGTGGGCGGGGTATTGTCTAGCGTGAAGTAGATGGTATGATGGCTTTTACTACTTATGGTAATTTTTTGTGAATCTGTAAAATTACAGCTGCTAGGGCTTATGGCGGGTGGAATGGCGCTATCTATTAATTCTACATCTGTACCACTTAGAAGAAATGAATAGATTCGGCAACCTATACTCTTTTCAGAAAAGGGAGCTTCTATACGTATCTTACCTGGTTGCATAGGCTCTTGGTTGGTATCGATGGTGAGTCGAATTAAATCGTCATTATTGCTAGTGGGTAAGAGATGGGCTATCTCTTTGCACTCGCTGCCACTCTGCCAGCTAATCCGTATGTAATTACTATTGTTGCTACTACCGTAGTAGGTACCAGCCTTTATTTTGATGGTTAGTTGTGTGTAATTGGCAAAGTCTATTGTTGGACTTTCCAGATAAGCGCCTTTACACAATAGATAATAGGTTTTGTGTTTTGTTCCTACAGCTCTCCAATTGTTTAAATCTTGTCTTGTTGCATAACCTTTGCTATGTGTGAGTGTTGTAATGGTTTCCCCTTTGCAATGATTTGAAAAACAGGCAATTAATAGTATAAACCAGAGGAGGCACTTGTTTTTTTGCATGTTATATTTCATAGATTAATCTTTTATATCTATCTCCATAATCCCAAAGGTAGAAAATAAAGTTTTAAAAAAGAAACATAAATAGTCTATTTTTATATAAAATAACACTATCTGTTTGGCCGTAAAAAAGAGGAAAGAGCTGTTTTACTGCGTATAAAAAAAACGGGTATACTAAAATGGTATACCCGCTAGTTTGGAAAAAGAGGTTTGTTTATTTCTCTTTGGTCTGTTCTATCCACTTTCTTGCATTAACAAAAGCTTCTATCCATGGTGTTACTTCATCTTGTTGATGTTTGCTTGGATAATAAGCATTTTGCCAAGGGAAGATACTGCGTTCAAGATGAGGCATCATCGCTACATGTCTACCATCATCGCTACAAAGGGCTGCTGTGTTGTAATCTGATCCATTAGGATTACCTGGATAATCACTGTAGGAATATTCTGCTACAATATTATAATCGGTAGCAGGATAGGGTAGTGCAAATTTACCTTCGCCATGTGCTACCCATATACCTAATCGACTACCGCTTAGCGAACCAAACAGTACACTTCTATTGGTCGGGATGGTTACTCCAACATAGGCGGATTCAAATTTATGCGAGTCGTTGTGTAGCATCTTACTCTTTTTGGTATGTGTTGGATGGATAAGTCCTAGCTCTATCATGAGCTGGCAACCATTACAGATACCTAGAGAGAGGGTGTCTTGACGTGCATAAAAACGATCGAGTGCCGATTTTGCTTGTTCATTGAATAGGAAACTACCGGCCCATCCTTTGGCAGAGCCCAGCACATCTGAGTTAGAGAAACCACCACAGAACACAATCATCTGGATGTCGTTGAGTGTTTCACGTCCACTACTTAAGTCGGTCATGGTAACATCTTTTACATCAAATCCTGCTAAGTAAAGTGCGTAAGCCATTTCTCGTTCACCATTTGTTCCTTTAGCACGGATTATAGCTGCTTTTACGCCACTTGTTGTTTCGCGGTCTGCAGATAGTCCATAATCGGAAAGCTTACCAGTAAAATGTTTAGGCAATGTAAACTCAATGGGTTGCTGTTTGTAGTTCTCAAAACGTTGTTTAGCACAACCGTTTTTGCTCTGTTTACGGTCGAGTAGATAGGAGCTAGTGTACCAGATATCGCGTAGATAATCAATCCCAAATTGATAAGTGGCCTCCTCTTTTGTCAGTAGGATATGTCGTTCATCCGTAGGTGAACCTAGTTTCACATAGCTTACACCTGCTTCGTCTAGTAGCTCTTTAAAGTCGTGTTTATACTTCTTGCTTACCTGAACCACTACTCCAGGATTTTCTGCAAATAAGAGTTTGACGATATCTGTTTCTTTCATTCTATCGAGTGAAAGTTGCATTCCGCCTTCGTTGTTAGCAAAACACATCTCTAGGAGTGTAGTGATAAGTCCTCCAGCCGAGATATCATGTCCTGCAAGTATCCATCCATTGTTAATAGCGGTTTGAACAGCCATAAATGCATCTTTAAAATAGTCGGGGTTTTGAATGGTAGGAACATCGCTTCCAATATGATTATGCGATTGTGCAAAAGCAGAGCCACCTAGGCGAAGTTGATCAAAACTAAAGTCGATGTGGTAGAAGGTGCTTTTTTTATCGTTAACCATAACGGGAGATACCACCTTCTTAACGTCGGATACCTCTCCACCTGCAGAAACAATAACTGTTCCTGGACTAATCACTTTTTCGTTGTTAGGATATTTTTGTGTCATCGACAAGGAATCTTTGCC
>Ga0172378_10005644_pt1 | contig 11687 bp, 4 predicted proteins | sample GrowelOW332metaG_FD_119755 | JGI IMG/M metagenome (GOLD analysis project Ga0172378, IMG submission 119755) | Groundwater microbial communities from an aquifer near a municipal landfill in Southern Ontario, Canada - Pumphouse #3_1 metaG | ecosystem: Environmental > Aquatic > Deep subsurface >... | reverse complement strand
GCTTTTGCTTGTTGCGCTTTTTGAGTTTCTAATGTAGTTCTTGTTTGTGCTTTTAATTCATCAACAGTTTTTACATTTTCTTTTTCAAGACTTAAAACAAATTCATCATTTAATTCAGGTTCTTGTTTAACTTTAACTTCATGTAATTTAACTTTAAAGATTGCATCTTTTCCAGCTAAATCTGCTGATTGATAAGCTTCAGGGAATTTAACTTCTAAATCTTTTTCATCGCCAGCTTTTAAACCAATCATTTGTTCTTCAAAACCGGGAATAAATGAATTAGAACCAATTTCTAATTGATAGTTTTCTGATTTACCACCTTCGAAAGGCACACCATCAACAAATCCTTCAAAATCAAAAATTGCAGTATCGCCTGATTCAATTGCTTTATCAGCAACCACTAATGATCCTTTTTCTTCAAGCGTTTTTTTAATATCATTTTCGACTTCTTCATCAGTAACTTCAAAATTAACTTTGCTTACTTCAACTTCTTTATATTGTCCTAAAGTCACTTCTGGTTTCATTTCAAATATTAAATTTACATTAAATGCTTCTTCTCTTGAGATTTTAGCAAAATCCACATCAATTTGTGGTTCACCAATAACACCATATTCTGGATGTTGTTGAATTTCATAATATTTATGATTTAAAGCATGATTGATTGCTTCTTCATAAAGTGATTCAACGCCATATTTAGATTCAAATACATTTCTAGGCACATGACCTTTTCTAAAACCTTTAATTTCTAAATCTTCTTGAACATGTTCAAAAGCATGTTCTAATGCATGTTCAAACTCTTGTGGTGAAATTTCAAATGTAAATTTACCACGATTGTCTTCAATTTTTTCAAATTTCATAATGATTTACTCCTAATCTCGATTTATTTAACCTTTTTAATTATAGCATATTTGCTTTAAAAATAAACTATTTTGCTTTAAAAATAGAATTCTATGCAATATTCTTTGATAATTAAAACTATTATGTGAAATATTATAATTTTTTTACTAAATCATCATGAAAATATCCCGTTTTCAAATCAAAATGATATATTGCTTAAATTTTAAATGGTTGTTTAGTTTTTTTTATTATACAATAATATTAATAGTGGAGGTTACAAAATGATATTTATCAAAGAAGTTAAAAGCAAAATAGACGCATGGCGTTTTACAGAATTTCCTAATAGATTATATAAAAATGTTGATATGTTTGTTCCAGCACTTTCAATGGATGAAAGAAATGTGTTTAATAAAAAAACAAATCCTGTTCATGCTTATTGTGAAAGTATTCGCTTTCTAGCATATAGAGATGGGAAAATTGTTGGTCGTATTGCAGGCATTATTAATCATTCATGGAATGAAGCATTTAAACGTAAAACAGGTCGTTTTACAAGAATTGACATGATTGATGATATTGAAGTAACAAAAACTTTAATTCAAGCAGTTACTGATTGGGTTAAAGCTAAAGGTATGAATCAGTTAATTGGACCTATTGGTTTTACAGATTTAGATCGTGAAGGTATGCTCGTTGATGGCTTTGATCAACTCAATATGTTTATTACAATCTATAATCATCCTTATTATCATGAACATTTAGAAAAATTAGGATTTGTAAAAGATGTCGATTGGATTGAAAAATTAATTACTTGGCCTACTGAAGTTCCTGATAAAATAGCACGTGGTGCTACAATTGCTAGAGAACGTTATGGCTATAAACTCATTAAGGTAACAAAGAAAAAAGATATTTATAAATATATTTATGAAGCTTTTGATGTTTATAATCAAGCATTTATGGAATTATATGGCTTCTATCCTATTACAAATAAAGTCATGGATTATTATATTAAACAAGTCATTGCACTTATTCAATTAGATTGGTTATGGTTTGTTGCTGATAAAGATAATAAAATTACTGGATTTGCTGCTTTAATGCCAAGTTTGGCAAAAGTCAATAAAAAGAACAATGGTAAGGTATTACCATTTGGCATATTTAGAATACTTAGAAGTTTAAAAAAACATCATGAACTTATGGATTTTTATTTTGTTGCGATAGATCCAAGACACCAAAATCGTGGTATGATGGCATTATTTATGGAAGATGCGGTTAAAATGGGTCAAAAACATCATGTGAAACTTGCAGAAACCGGTCCTGAGTTGGAATTAAATTTTAATATTCAAAATCAATGGAAAGATTTTGAATTTGTTAATCATAAACGTAGACGTTGTTACATAAAAGAAATTTAAGAGGTTAATTACCTCTTTTTTTATGATAAAATATCATATATGTATATAAAAGGATAATCACATGAAAAAATTTCATTTAACTGACAAATATTGCTTAATTCATTTTGGTGCCACTTCTTGTGATACCGAAATTAAAATACTTTCTTCTAAAGGATTTATTTTTGTTTTAAGCCAATATATGAAAACACTTAGAAAAAATCAAGATATTTCAATTGAATCTTTTAAACATGCAACAACTTCTCAAATGATTGAAATCTATAAATTGTTAATGATTTGGGATTATAGCTATGTTTATAAACATTATCTTCATTTAAGACCAATCTTAGGCCAACGTGATGATTTATATCGCTTCACTGAAGATTTTTATAATTATTGGCGTAAGCTTGAGCGTATTGGCATATTGTCTGGTGATAAAAAACTTTCTAAAAGTTATTTATCAAGTACACTCATTTCTACTGCTGAAATATTTAATCTCACAGTTCTTCAACTTTATCGTACTATCACGCAAAATTTACTTGGTGATACATTTAACGTATATCGTCAGTTACCTGCTGGTATTAACGCGAACATTATGATTACCCCTTATAAATTTACAAATGATCCTGTATATGAAAAATTACAAGGCATTGGATTCATCCAAGAAATTCTAACAAGACCCCCATTTATGATTTATTCAAAATCTAATAAACGTGAAGGTCTCTTTGAAGAAATCGATCATAATATTTTAGACTCTTTATATATCAATAAAAATGAATTTGTTGCTTATCCAATATATGTCGGTAAACTTTTAGCATTTGTCTATATCCATATTGATTTTCTTCATCATGGGATTGCGTTAAGCAATTTATTTGAAACAGCAAGTGATCATGTCTATGAACATCGAAAACCAGATTTAATCTATGTATATGGCATGAAAGAAACCGAAGGCGACCGGACATATTATAAAGATTTAAAAAATGATTACTATATTGGGTTTGTTTCTAGAGAAGATAAAAATGATTATTTTGGCTATATGAAAAAAATGCTGTTAACACTTCATAATGTTTACATGATTGATCATGGCTATTTACCTATTCATGGTTCTATGGTTAAAATTTTACTTAAATCTGGTGATGAAAAAAATATAGCTGTTATTGGTGATAGCGGTGCCGGTAAATCAGAAACACTTGAAGCACTTAGACACATTGGTGATGCATATATTAAAGATATGCGCGTTATATTTGACGATATGGGCATCTTTTACCTAAAAGATGAGCAAATATATGCCCAAGGCACTGAAATAGGCGCATTCGTCAGATTAGACGATTTAGATGCAGGTTATGCTTATCGTGAATTTGATCGTGCAATATTCTTAAATCCTGATCAAAGCAATGCTCGCTTAATTCTTCCTGTGGCATCTTATGCATTTATTACAGCTGATCATAAGCTCGATATGCTATTTTATGCAAACAACTATATTAAAACAAACGAAGGCTTAGAGTTTTTTGCAAATGTCGAAGAAGCTAAAGATGTATTTAGAGAAGGGATGAGAAAAGCTAAAGGTACCACCCAAGAAATAGGGCTTGTCAAAAGTTATTTTGCAAATCCTTTCGGTCCTGTACAACAAAAGGCAGAAACTGAAGTTTTATTAAATAAATATTTTAATAAATTATTTGAAAACAATGTACCTGTTGGTATTTTATATACACAACTCGCCGTTGATGGTGTTACCAGTGATGGCCCAATCATCGCATCAACTAAACTTTTAGAATTTCTACATAACAAATAAACAAAAAAACTTATCAAATCGATAAGTTTTTTTTATAAATGTGTATATAATTAAATAATCTCAATCGACTTTCAATCATTAAGGGGTGTACCCCTTATTTTTTTATAAGGTCTTTTTATGATATTTATGACATATCATTTATATTAAATATTTCAATTAAGATTGTGCTAAATCCAACACTTGAAGAACCTACAACTACTGATGCATCAACTTCAATATAGTTTGGAAGATCAAATGTTGTGATACTACCACCAAGTGCTGCTTCAACAGCGGCAGTTATACCATAACCTTGTCCAATATAATATAAAGTAGTTGCTGTTTGTGATGCTGTTAAGTTATAGAATGCTGCTATAGTTGATCCATTTGCAGCAGTTGTTGAATCAAGTCCATAAGTACTCATCAATTCACTAACCATAGTATAAAAGGCTGCTGTTTCAGATAAAGCACCTAATGGGAAACCATACATAGAATCAATAATTCTTGGATCACCACTATTTAAGAAATCATATGATCTTAAGACTTGCCATTGGTTAACGTCATCCGTAATAACTAAATTAATTTCTGAGCCTGTAAGAACACCAACTTTATGTACAGGATCACTATAAGTAACAGCTCCGCTTTGTGGTAATGATAAGAATATAAGATTCATCATTTCAGTATCTAGACCAGTAACTGGATTTTGAATAACTTTTGTTGTTGTCATATCGATACCATTAATATTTGATTCAATACCACTCTTAAGTGTAAGTGCAATAGCACTCATACCATATGCTTTAAACCAAGCTTCTTGACCGGAAATCCAGTTTTCAATTGCATTTGTTCTATCCATAATAAGTGCTGGTGTTGCATAACCATCACCACTATGTGTATCTTCAAAGTGAATAGCTGCGCCACCTGATGATTCAATTTGTGAATTTGTTAATACTAAGCCACTACCACCATTTAAATAGATACTATTTGCCCATGAATTATATATATGAACATATGATATATTTGTATATAATGGCTCTAATTCGCTATTTTGTCCAAATGCATTAAGTGTAAATGCAATCGTTGTTGAGCCCATATTCATATTATTAAAATTACCTTCACCACTTCTAATAACTACACCTAAATATCCACCAGAGTTTTCACTCATCAAGCGTTCTTCACTACTAATTTCAGTAGCTGTACCACCATAATTAACACTAGGTGTTGTTGTATTGCTAATAATCGTTAAATTATTCATAGAAAACTGATTATCATTAATATAATCATTATCAGCATTGCTATCATCACTAAAGACATAAGTTGCTGAATTTAGAACATTATAATAGAATATACCAATTTGAACATTAATAATATCAAAACTTTGTGAATACCCAATTGTTCCAGATCCACTATTGGCATTACTGATTGGTAAATCAGAACCATCAATGGTCATGTAATTACCTTCAATTTGTACTTGATCATCATTGACATTATTAGATATTCTTGAATAAACATTACCATATCCAGATGAATCACTTTCATGAGCATAAAGGTTAATTGGTGAACCATCAGCATTCTTTTGATTAGATAATAATTCGGCTTTTATATTTCTTAAGATATTAATTGTTGTTACATTTAAATTACTAAATAAAGATTTTAATTGTGCATTCGTAAAGGCATTATATCCATCATTAATTTCAACTAAGTAAGATAATGTATCAAAAGCCATCATTGTTGCTTGATATTGAGGTTCAACCTCAATCTTAAATTTCATACCAAGTGCAAGGGCAGTAAATTGCATATTGTTTTCATCATCGATGGCAACAAATGTTTCTAAATCGTTTTCTGCAATTTCTGTTAATGTAGCACCTTCAACAATATAGAATGTATAGTTTAAATCAACATCAGCTAAATCAACTCTTGATCCACTATTGTCAAGTAGACGAATATCTAAATAGAATGTATTTTGATTACCTACATAATAAGGTGAAAAATCAGTATTTAAGTAATTTGTAGTTGATGCGGATGTATTTGATAAATATGTTTGATAACTTGTATCATAACTAAATTGCATTAAATTTTGAACGACTAAACCTTCATATATTGTTGATGTCGTTGGTGTTGTTATTCTAAATTTAAATGAACCAGGTATGCTATTTGTTGTTAACACATTACCATTAGCAGATACATAAGTATCACCAAGTAAAATGTCAAATGTCGTTGTTGCAGAAAATTGATATTCTAAATCTGTATAGAATACATAACGTTTTGTGCCGTTGCCGTAATTTTCAATAATTAAATAATCATAAATAGCAACATCTTGTGGATCTGTATCATATATAGATTGAACTAAATAAAGATATGTTTCTGAAACTTCACTTCGATAAGATTCATTAGTTACACCTTTAGCAATAATTTCAATTTCATGAGTACCTGCTTCTAATAACATATTAAAGCGCAAGTAATCATCATCCGTTGTTAATATTGTAAGTGTGACTGTTGAACCATTTCTAACAAAACTTGAAGTGATATCATCAATAGTTATATCATTAATAATAAAGTAAAAATCTGTTGGATATGTTTCGACATCGTCAATCATCACTGGCGTAACATCAAATACTATTTGAATGGATTCATCATTTGATGAAACACTAATATCGGTTATTTCGGGTGCATCAAATTGTTGTAATTCATACCATTGTGCTTCAATAATAACAATTGTGTCTTCAAAATCACCATAGACTAAATCATTTTGTGTTAAATATATTTCTTCATTTAATGAATTTGTATACTTCCATCCATCAAAACGATAACCTTCTCTTGCTAAATTCCATAAAGGTGATGATGAACTTAAAAATTCTGTTAATGGATTAGATTCTGAATTTGTTGCAATAAAGATTGTAATATCATTATTTTTAAATATAATTGTTTGAACACTATTGCTATAAGAGATAGCTGCAACTTCTAAATTTTCTCTTAAAATAGTAAAGTTTGAACGTTCCCACTCTGTTGTATACCCTGTAATTGGAGTAGGTACTGGTACAGTATTAATTTCATCATCATAATAAACATAATATGGTGTTGATGTATAAATACTATCAACTACTTCAGTAAATGTAACAGTTACAGAAATACGATGATAAACAATATCAATTTGCGTATTTTCTAAAATTATAAATTGATAATCTTGATCATAAATATCTGTGCCATCATAAATGTATTTATAGAATTCATAACCTTCTATATCTCTATATGGAGTCATTTCATCACCATAAAATACATCATTAAAAGCAATATAATCTTCACTTGAATCTGAAGTTGATGTAGTGCCTGTAAATGATAATTGGTCACTAGCTATATCTTCTTGATCAAAATATGAAGTACCAAATACTGATAATCTTGATAATTCCCATTTAGCATAAATTGTCATATTTTGTGTTACTGCTTGATTGAAATCATAAGTATCAACAAAGTTTTCATCAGCATACCAACCCATGAAATCATAACCTTGTCTAACCGGTGTTTCTTCTGCTAAAAGTTCAAGATAATATACTATTCTTATATCGTGATTATCATCATATTGATAATCTAATGTCACTGTCATTGCTTTAGGTTCCCAATGGGCAAATAAATCAATATCATCTATTGAACCTATTGTGACTTCAGTGATTTGCGTACCACCAGTTTGACTATCGTACCATCCAACAAAATTATAGCCTTCACGATCACTTGGATCGTTTAATGTAAATGTTGGTGTTTCAATATTAAAGGTTGTAGGATTATCATGTGTCGTATCAAATAATTGACTATATGAAATATCATATGTGACAACTGACCAATGGGCATATAATGTCATATTACCAGTTGAACCTAAAACTATTTGTGTATATGCATTACCACCCGTTGACGCATCATACCAACCATCAAATGTATAACCTAATCTTGTGCTTGGATTACTAAGTGTAAAGCTTTGTGTTGTAATGTTATATGTTAGTGGATTTGTGTGTGTTGTTGTAAATAATTGTTCATAAGTCAACTCATATGTAACGACTTGCCATCTTGCATATAATGTAATATCACCATATGATCCTAAAGATATTTCATCAAAATTTAGGCCACCAACAGTTTGATTAAACCAACCCACAAAAGTATAACCTAATCTTGTGCTTGGATCACTTAATGTAAATGTAGTTGTTCCAATTGTATAATTTAGCGGATTTGAATGTGTTGTATCAAATAGATTTGAATATGTAATAGAGAACGTATCTACATGCCAAGCTGCATATATTGTTTGATCAGAAACTGGCATCACATCAAAGACATAAGCTACTGTTAATAAATCATCACTAAACCAGCCATCAAATATATAACCTACTTTTGTTGGATTTATTGGTTGAATAAGATCTGTACCTGGAGCTTGTGAAAGGGTTGTTTGACCAACACCATCATTTAAATCCATTGTTAACACAGCCCATTCTGTCCAAACAGCAGTTAAAGTCATATTGCTTGCAGGCATTAAGTTAAAGACATATATATTATCTGATTCATCTAACCAACCACCAAAACTAAAACCAGTTTTTATTGGCACTTCTGGTGCTTGTATTTGACTATGATAATTAGCTGTAATTAATGAGACATCACTGCCGCCATCTGAATCAAAAGTAATTGTATATGAATTAATTGTATAAGTAGCAGTAAAAACTAAGTCATTGCTTGGCATATTTGCAGGAACTATAATATCCCAGCCACTAAATGTATAACCTGTTTTTTCAGGATCACTTGGTGTAACAAAGCCACTTAAATCGGTATTGTAATCATAGGTATAAGAAGCTAATTCAGTGTTATTATCATCATTAAAAGTTAATTTATAACTATTAATTGACCAATGGGCATATAATGTTAAATCAGTTGCTAAGCCCTTGGTAATTGATTCATAAGCTTGACCATCAACTAAAGCATCATACCATCCAATAAATGTATAACCTACTCTTGCCGCAGGATCTGTTAAATTAAACGTTGCTGTATTTATATTATATACAGCTGGATTTGATTGCGAACTTTCAAATAAATTGTCATAAGTTAAAGTATATTCGATAAGTTGCCAATGCGCAGTTAATGTAATATTGCCATATGTACCTTGGGCAATTTCCGTAATTAATTGATCTGCTTTATACCATCCCATAAATGTATAACCTACACGGTTACTAGGATTATTTAATGTTGTTGTTGGTGTTTCAATATCATAGGTATTTATATTAACACTTGCTGTGCCATATAAGTCTGTATAACTAATTAAGTAAACAATGGGTGTCCATTGTGCTGTTACATCAATACTTGTTGTAAATTGATATAAAGTATCTTTATTAATTAATTGATTATCATCATTATACCAGCCATTAAATGTATAACCTGTTCTTGTTGGTGCTGCTAAAACGCCAACTAAAGCGTCATAATAGACTGTTTTAGAACTTACAGCAACACTACCACCATTTGCGTCATAATTAATTGAATATTGATTAGAAACCCATTTAGCATAAAGTGTTAAACCATCAAGAGGCATTGTTGTTGATGGACCAAAAGTAAATGGTGTTGTCAATAACTCATTTGAATACCAACCACTAAATGTATAACCAGGTAATGTTGGTGTTTCAACGGTACCAATCAATGCTTTATAATCTTTAGAAATTGTTAATTCATTTGTTAGATTTGAAAATTGTCCATTAGAAGCATGGAGCACTATATCATATACGATAGGTTCATAAATTGCATAGATAGATAAATCAGTTTTTACATTGTCAAAGTCTTTGTCCCAGCCGCTAAAAGTGTAACCAGATACATCAACATTTGTTGGTGCAGTTGCTGCTTGACCATAAGTTAAATTTCTACTGACTAATAAAGTATTATTAGCACCACCATAAAAACTAACTCTATATACATCTTGTTGATAAACAACTAAAAGTGTCATGTCATTTTCAACAGGACTGCTAAGACTTTGATTATATCCAATAAAGGTATAACCATCTTTTTGAGGGGTTACAGTAGGAACGATTAAATCTCCATGAGCAACTTCTAAACTTTCATATACAGTACCAAAATCATCTTCAATGGTCACTGTATATATATTGATTTCATATTTAGCATAAACAATTAAGTCTTCTGTTACTGGAAGTGTTTCATCAAAATCCCAGTAGCCATGATAACCTGTAATATTGCTTATTGCGGGTAATGTTTCAACAGTTGAGCCATAAGCAACATCTTTGATTGCTACAGGTTCTTCATCATCGATATCCATATAAAAATTAACAGTTAAGATGATTTGTGTCCACCCTGCATAAAGATCTAATGAAGAACCAGGGATTCTTGTATTAGAAAAGCTATTTGTACAATCTATATCTGTATACCATCCATTAAAGATATAACCTGTTTTGGTTGGATTTTCGGGGAATGCAATCGTTGCATTATATTCACCTGAAACGATCAGATTATCTTCATCATTATTAAAATGAAATGTCAATTCATATGTATTAATTGACCATTTCGCATATAGTGTGATATTTCTAGTGACCTCATCAGCAAATTCAAATGTATTTGAAAACGTTTCATCAAGAAACCACCCTTCAAAAGTGTATCCTGTTCGCGTTGCATCAAAAGCATCAATCGTTGTTGATTGATCAATGGTCATATCCGCAATGGCATCACCACCATTAGTTACAAATGTAATGGTTACTTGTCTTCCACATGCAACCAATAAAAATGCGACCATTATAAAACTAAATAGTACAATAATTTTTCTTTTTTTCATTTTTTATCTCCTCATAAATCTGGAACAATAATCACGCCAGAAGATTTAAACCATAATGTAATTTCATCATATTCTTGTGTACCTTTATCAATAATGCGAATCGTTACCGTTTTACCAATCGCCGATAAATCAAAATACACGTATACCTTTTTATTAAATTCATCAACTTGCAAAGATACATCATCTCGTGATGATGTTGCAGTAATGCGATAAACAGCATCTGTTGGTAAAAACTCATACTCGATAATATAAATATTTTGATCGGAAGTGACTATATTTAAAATATCTTTGAACTTATCTCCATCCTCATTTGTTTCATCATAATCACTAATCGTAATGGATTCAATGATGCTTTGAGAATTGTTTTCAGGCAGTGTGCCCCAAACAGCAATAAACACAATGGATACTAAACTGATTAAAATCGCAATAAATATAACAATTTTTTTATTCATATAATCCTCCTAGTATTCAATATCTACAAAATAAGCTTTTAAATATACTCTAAATAAATAAAATCTAAGCATCAAGAAAAGTATTGCAAGTATAATCAATACAATCCATGCAATTTCCGCCATAAATATAAATAATACAAGACTTAATATCGCAAACCCCAATGAAAGTACTAAACCAACAGATATTGATTTAGACACATTATCATTATTTGATAGTGAACCGGTTGCCGCATAATCTGATAATTTAGGATTTAAGATATCTAATTGAAATGACCAAAATATATGACCACTATTAACCAAAATAACAAAGACAAATAATAACCAAATACTTTGACTATCAAAAATGGGTAACGCAACATTAAATAAAATAAATGAAATTAAAATAACAAGATTTGTAAAAATAAGATTAAAAGCAATCTTTGCCCAAGCAACTTTCGAAGTATTTGAAGGGGCCG
>Ga0172378_10005642_pt1 | contig 11689 bp, 10 predicted proteins | sample GrowelOW332metaG_FD_119755 | JGI IMG/M metagenome (GOLD analysis project Ga0172378, IMG submission 119755) | Groundwater microbial communities from an aquifer near a municipal landfill in Southern Ontario, Canada - Pumphouse #3_1 metaG | ecosystem: Environmental > Aquatic > Deep subsurface >... | reverse complement strand
TGAAACCATAAATGACTATGATGATTTCATTAATACTTTAGAAACTATATTCCACCAGTCTTGTGCAGCCAAGAATATAAACTTTGATTTTAGAAAAGACAATCTAAATAAAATAATTAAAGTTGATAGATTACGTCTTAATCAGATTTTCTTCAATATTCTTTCTAATTCCATTAAATTCACTCCTGAAGGCGGAACCGTTTCCTTTAGAACTGATAACCTTCAGCTTTTCCCAACCTATTTTGAGGAAGACCTAATCATTCAGGATACCGGAATCGGAATGAGTGAGGCATTCATGAAACATCTCTTCCACCCCTTTGAACAGGAAGACACCAGTTATTCATCCAACCTGAAAGGAACCGGATTGGGACTATCCATTGCTAAAACACTTGTTGAACTCATGGGCGGAACCATTAAAATTGAAAGTAAGCAGAATATTGGAACCACTGTCTTGATTCATTTGGCATTTAAATTAGCAACGGAAGCAGAAATTAGAAAAACCGGTTCTCTTAAACAAATCAATTACGATGAAACAAAACTTCAAAACCGACATATTCTTTTGGCTGAGGATCATCCTCTCAATGCCCAGATTGCTATTAAACTATTAGAAAAGAAAGGCATCATTGTCACTCATTGTGAGAATGGTCAGGCAGCCGTAGAAGCTTTCAAAAAATCCGAGCCTGATTATTTTGATATCATCCTAATGGATATTAGAATGCCTATCATGGATGGTCTTGAAGCAACTAAGGAAATACGAAAGCTTGATCATCCGAATTCTAAAACTATTCCAATTATTGCTATGACCGCCAACGCCTATGATGAAGATATCAATCAAACTCGGGATGCCGGCATGAACTATCATCTTTCCAAGCCTATTCAGACCGACTTACTCTATCAGACCTTGATCAAAGCCCTTAAAAAATAGGAATGAAAAATCCAATCTTTAATTAAGATCTAAGCTAATGTTCATGATATACTTAAGATATATACGCGTTAAGGAATAATCATCTTTAACCAGAAAGAAATCCATTATGAATTTAAAGAAAGCCAAAAAGATCACTACTTCCTATTTTGAAAAAGTGCTGAGCCATACTGATTATGAAATTGTTGAAGAAACCGATAATTTTCTCAAAATATCATTAGTCCTTAACATCACTCCTTTAGATAATGTTGAGACTACCGCTTTTATCGGTGTTTATAAATCAGGTTCGGCATATATTGAATTCATTTTCAATCCAGTCAAAAACAAAGAAGAAATTTTTGAAAATGTCATGAAATACAATGCCGGCCAGTGCTGGTTCAAGGGTTTCACCGATGAGGATGATTTCTTCATTCTCATTCATAATATTATTTCCTCCGATGAGAAATCATTCGAATTTTCTCTTAATCACTTATTCACCAATCTAGTTTCTGATGAATCAATCAAACTGCTTAAACCAATCACTGAATCTCTTTACACCGAAGAAGATGATCCTGATGCCACCGAAGTTTCAAAAAACTCTTTACAGAATAAATTTATAAAAAATGCCTGATTATTCAAAAATTAGGCATTTTTTAATTATTCAGACTGCTTTATTCCTAATCCAATTATGGTACAATAAACTAAATTAAGAAAGAAAAGAATGAAGAGATTTCTTCTCATATATAAATATGTTTCAAATAGAAAAAGAAATGAATTCACTGATGAAAAAGGATACGACTATGATGTCCCATGCTTCTTTTGTCAGCAAAATTTCCTGTATGCTTTATCTCAAAAGCAAAAAGAATGTTTCAATCCAGGAAATGGATACCATGTTCATGGCAAGTTTTTTCCATGATATCGGAAAAATCTCAATCAGTTCTGATATTCTCAACGGAAAAACTGAATTGTCACCTGAAGAACGAAAAATCATGCAGACCCATGTTGAGAAATCAAAAGAAATTCTTGAAAAAGTGAATCCTACTATTGCCGAAATCGCTTATTCGCATCATGAACGGCTTGACGGAAGCGGATATCCCAAGCAGAAAAAAGCCGCCGATTTATCGTTGGAACAAAGGATACTCGCCGTTGCTGATTGCTTTGGGGCAATGAGTCAGAAAAGAAACTATAAAGAGGCCATACCTCTAAATGAAATATTCATTAATTTAGAAAAAATGTCTCTTGATCAAGATCTTGTTTCCTTGCTTAGAGAAGAATTCACCTGTAGTCCCAGAATGAATTCTCTGAAAGTATTCACTGAAAAGCTCTCTTTATGCATACCTTTCTTTTTTGACAATAACGAAACTTCTGATATGAATCCATTAGACAACTTTGAAGAAAGACCATTTTTTTCACCCAAGTTATCAAATGAATTAGTCCATCTTTTTAAGGAAACCGAAGACTCCTTGGAAAAACATATTGCCAGTTATTATCAGCAAAAAGAACGTCTTAACGGACATATCTCAAAACTCGAACATAATGGCGACCAGTATTATTTTAATTTTGGTTTAGCCGAATCTGTTCTCTTTGAAAAAGGCATTGGTTTTTTGCTCATTCCTATCCAATTATTAGCCAAGAATAATCATCTTCCCTCGGTATTTGAGTCAGAAGAGTTCTTCTCATTAATCACCCAGGTCCGAGACGATAAAATAATCTTTGACGAAAAAGGGGAGATTTCCTTAGTGAAACGGATAATGAATCTCCTATCAGGAAATCTGAATCTTACCTTCGTTGGAAATGATTTTCCCAAAACGCCACGAGAAAAACCCAAAGTATTTGGAAACCTCGATCTCTTTTACCATACTTCCATCTCCAAAGAAGAAGAAAAGGACATTTCTTTGGAACTCAGTCACAACACTTTTAACAAGTACCATAAAGAAGATACTCAGTATGATATCCAGGCAAAAGAGAGCCTTCCTGCAAAACTTTCAACAGAGAAAGAAAAAGATGAAGTCATTTCTTCCATTGCCCGAAATGGAATGATAATAATCAAATCACCCTTTGAATTAAACTATTTCGGTTTGAATGAAATCTCTATCTCCTACCTTCTTCTCTGGTATGAATACTATTATATGAACATGATTTTTATGCGGACAAAAGCCATAGATTCAGAAATAACTGATGAAAACCGGGAACTGACTTACAACAAGATCATCCAAATCAGAAAGGATTACTCATTCTTCAAAATGCATTCGACTTTTGTCAATTACACCTGCAACGAGAGAGCAAATAAACTGATTAATCTTTGGCAAGAGTATTTTGATAAAATCAGCTTAAGAAAAAAACTTGATGATGATCTTAAATCCTTGGATGAAATAATTTCTTTAGTCAATCTCCAGCTTAAACAATCAGCCGAGAATCAAAAGAATAAGCGAGCTAAAAATACCGCATTTGCTGTTGCCATTGTTTCATTAACTGTTACTCTTGTCACCTTAGTAAATGGTATCTACACTTTTAGTAACAATATAGCTAACCATACAAGTCTTCTAGTTCTTCTTTTGTCCGACTTAAGTGCTCTTTTCTTTTGGCTGATTCTGTTAATTCTTACTATTAAAAAACTTAAGCTAGAAAAATAAGAAATATTTAATAATCAGCTTTTATGAAGCCTTTTTTGTTTGGAACAATCTTTTCTATTTCAGTAACAATTGCTACTCTTTCATCCTCAACCTTAAAACGGATATTAAAATTCTGATAGAAGGAGCCATATTCTCTAGTGGGATCATGCTGATATCCAGGACGCGGATCATCAGCTAATATTTTGGCAATGATTTTCAAATCTTCTTCCGAAAGCATTGAAGCCCATTGTTCAGGAATTACCGTTTCTAAAAAGGCATTTGGAGCTATGGCAAAACCAGTCTTAGCATCCTTAATTGAATCCGCATAAGGAATATAAGGCTTTATGTCATAGATTGGAGTCATATCCATGAGATCAGTCCCACTGACATCAATAACTAATCCATTCTGCTTGTCATTACGGATTTCAACAATCCTAACGGCTGATAATCCTAAAGGGTTTGGTCTGTTAGGGCTTCTTGAAGCAAACACTCCTTTTTTCTCATTGCCACCTAATTTAGGTGGACGGACTAAAGGAGACCAATCACCCTCAGTGGCAGAAAATCCCCAGATAAGCCAAATATGGGAAAAATCTTCTAACCCTCTTAAAATTCCTTCCTTTCGAAATTCTTTTTCAAAGACGATAGTTCCCTTGATTTCTTTGACTACATCCCCTTGCCGGGGAATTCCGAATTTTGTCGGAAAAGCCGAATGCATATAGGCTATCGGACGTATTGTCAAGGTTTCAAAATTATTTTCCATACCTTTTCTCCTTCATATATTTATTTTATTATATCGTTAAACCATGTTTTCTGTAAAAGGAAGAATATAATATTGATGTAATTTTTCTAAACTGGAGGTATTATGACACCATTAATTAATACAATATTCGGAATCTGTATTATCTTTGCCGGAACAACCCTCGGAAGTCTTCTTTCTCTTATTCTCGGCAATAAATCAAATTCCAAAATAGCTAATCATTTAAGCTTAGGCTTTGCTGCCGGAATCATGTTTTCGGCTTCTTTCTTCTCCTTGATTCTTCCCTCAATTGAAATGGATGTTTCCTATATGCCTTCCTATCTACTCTCGGCCATAGGTATTCTTCTTGGTGCCCTTTTCCTTTTTGGAATCGACAAAATCACTCCTCATCTTCATGTCAGTCAGGACAAGGAAGAAGGTCCCCATACTAAAAAGATCAGTAAAATAGGTAAAATGTTCACTGCTGTCACTATTCATAATATTCCGGAAGGTTTATCTGTCGGTATTGCATATGGTGTTGCTTGGGCTTTACAGTCCAGTGGAAATACCGAAGGAGCAATTGCGGCTTTTACCACTGCCATGATATTAGCCATCGGTATTGCAATTCAAAATGTACCGGAAGGGGCAGTAGTTGCACTTCCAGTTCTTACCTCAACCAATAACAAAGGAAAAGCTTTTGCCTTTGGAACCCTTTCTGGGGCCATTGAACCAATAGCGGCCCTTATTGGTTTATTTTTAGCCTATTCAATTATGGAAATTATGCCTTGGGCGCTTTCCTTTGCGTCCGGCTGCATGATATATGTTGTCATTGAAGAAATGATACCTGATTTTCAGAATGATTCAACCAGCCATGTAGGCTTGTGGGCTTTCTTTGCCGGTTTTATTCTCATGATGATTCTGGATATTTCCTTAAGTTAACCAGTTCTTACATTTTTTTGGTTTTTATATTTTGTAGATTGGCTATAATAGATAAGACTTAAAGGAGGCTCTATGAATAATTCACTCTATGATCAGTTTCTCCAGACCTGTAATAAATATCCAAATAGCCTAGCTGAAAGATTTGAATCCAGCACTTGGAGCTATTCCAAGCTGAATAAACGAATCGTTGCTTGTGCCAAAAAACTTCAGGCTTTAGGTGTCAAGAAAGGTGAAATAGTTTCCGTATCACTTCCCAATTGCCCGTTGGCAATAGATCTTTTCTATGCTATTTCGGCTATTGGTGCCATTTCATACAACATACATCCTTTAACTCCCGCCTCCAGTATTGAAGACTTGATGAGGAAAGCCTCATCCGAGAAACTTTTTTGTTTATGCCTTTATAGTAAAAACATCCGTTCTCATCTGGCTACGGATATCACTCTCATCAGCATTAATCCATATCAGGGAATAAATCCCATCAAATCGTTTGCTATTATGAAAATGTCAGGAAAGGCTGATAACACCCTGCCTTTTGAAAAAATCCGGAAAGCTAAGAGCTTTAAGAAAATAACAGTTAATCCTGAAGATGACGCCATCTATTTAAATACTGGCGGAACAAACGGTGATCCAAAAATAGTCCGTCTATCTAACCGGGCCATCAACCATCAAGCTGAGCAAGGTTACAACCTAATAGGCGGGAAAGTTCAAAATATTAAAATGCTGACCGCAATCCCACTTTTCCATGGATTCGGTTTAGCGATGGGTGTCCATACGCCTTTATCTCATGGAGCTTCAACAGTGCTGATGATGAAATTCAATACCAAGGAAGCCATTAAACATATCAGAAAAGGCCGGGCCACAGTCATCATTGGTGTTCCGGCTCTGTTCAATGCTCTTCTCTCAAAGAAAGAGTTCTATGGTCCTTTCCTCTCTAAACAGATCATTTCATTCATCGGAGGCGATTCTGTCAATCAATCTCTATTAGATAGATTTGACCAAGCCATGAAAGATAACGGCTCTTCCGCCAGACTCTTTGAGGGATATGGCCTTACCGAAACTATTTCTTGTTCGAATGTAAATACTTTTGCAAATAATAGAAAAGGTTCTATTGGAAAACCACTTCCTGGTATAGAAGAAAAGATTGTTGATTCTGAAACCAGGAAAGAACTTCCTGTTAATACACCTGGTGAGATTCTCATTTCCGGAAAGACTTTAATGAACGGATATTTACGTGATGAAACATTAACCGAGGAAGTTCTTTTCAAAGATGAAAAGGGAAAGCTCTGGCTTTCCACCAAAGACTACGGCTACATTGATGCTGATGGATTTCTCTACTTCAAACAGAGATTAAAAAGGATTGTCAAAGTCAACGGGGAAACCCTTTGCCCAAAAGATCTTGAAAACCAGATTATGAAGCTAAACGAAATCTTTGAATGCTATTGTTACGGAGTCAATCATTCTAAGAAGGGGCATTGTTTCCGTTTGGCTATTGTTCTTAAAAGGGAATATAAGAATTCAAATCCGAATTCCATCAAGGAAGCCGTCTATAATCAGATTGTCAATACTCTGACTCCCGGATACTATCCCGACCGAATAGACATTTATGAAAGTTTTCCGCATACAAACGTTGGAAAAATTGATTCGAAGTTTTTTGATGAATCTAACAATGATGGAAAAATAGATTAAGATACGCTAAAATCATTACAAGTAGGAAATAAAAAATGAGAAGAAATAAAATCATCATAAGGCTAGCCTTGGACAGCATCCTCAGCGCATTGTATTTCATCTTAGCTTTTTTGACCGTTTCATTCGGTAATATCCATCTTACTTTTGCTAGTTTAGTAATTGTCTTCGCCGCAACAGCAATCGGATTGCCGGATTCTATCGGTATCGCTTTGCTTGGTGAATTTCTCATACAGGTCCTAAGCTATGGCATAACCATAACCACTCCTCTATGGATTCTCCCTCCGGTCATCAGAGCCTTAACGATAGCTTTATTCAGTTACTTCTATAAAAGAAAGAAAGATAACATTCAGAATCACCTGCCTGTCTACTTCTTTGCACTGATCTTCGCCAGTATCCTAACAACGCTAGGAAACACTTTGGTAATGTTCCTTGATGCCTATATTTTCCAATACACCTATGCCTTTGTCATCTATGAATCCATAATCAGGCTTCTTCTTGGAATAGCAACCGCCATAGTCATTGGTTTCATCAATATACCGCTTTCGAGAACCTATCTTCACAATATGTAAAAAATACACTTAATATTTGGTTTTAAATGTGATATTATCGTAAAAAAGGAAATAACATATGAATAGAATCTCATGCATTAAAGCCGGAATAGACTACGATGAAGGACTTCAGCGTTGTATGGATAGTGAAGAATTCTACCATGAATTCCTCAAAAAATTCTTAGAAGATGATAGTTATTCCAATCTGTTAAAAGCTATGGCAGCCAAAGATGCCACAGCCGCTTTTGCAGCCGCTCATACCTTAAAAGGAGTCATTCTCTTTCTAAGTCTCAAAGATCTTTCAAACGCCCTCAATCCCGTTGTAGAAGGCTTAAGAAATGCGACTGTCATTGATGCCGCCGTACCATTTATGCCAAAATTAGAAGAAGAATATAAAAGAGTTACTGATTTCTTAAGAGAAATGGAGTGAGCCAAATTTTTATTTTTTTATCAATTTCTCTGAAAATAAAGAGAATTAAATAATTGTTCTTGCGATTTTCTTTTCAATTTTCCAAATATGATATATAATTATCTTGCCCTGAATAATTTTTAAGTGGCGGAAGGGAGGATTTTTATGGAAGAAAAGAAGAAAAACATACTTGTTGTTGAAGATTCTAAGCTTTTATTGGATGCCATGGCTTTATTCATTGAAGAAAAGTCAGATTTTGAAGTTGTTGGAAAGCTTACTGATATTGCTGAAGCCGAACATTTCCTTGAAATGAACGATGTAAACATTATCTTAAGTGATATTATGACTCTCAATGGACATAACGCTATTGAATATATTCCTGCTCTTAAGAAAAAATTCCCTAATATCAAAGTTGTCTTAATGACTTCAGTCAGAGATGTCACTTTCCAAGAAAACGCTAAGGAAGCCGGTGTTGATAGCTTTGTCTACAAAGACATCCCGATTGAGGAATTGATCACCGTACTTAACGATACCGAAAGAAATTATTCCCTTTTCCCAAATGAGAAGTCAAACGCTGTTGCTCAGTTCAAATCACTGAATGCTGTTGAAATGTCAATCATCAAATTAGCCTGTAAAGGATATGATAATAAAGAGATTGCCGAAGAAGCTGGATATAGTGAAAAAACCATTAGAAACTATGTTTCTAACATTCTCACCAAGACTGACTTTACTTCGATGTCTAAGCTTTGTATCTGGGCTACCAAGAACGGATATATCAGTTAATGATTAGCTGTTTTAGGGCAGCTTTTTTTATTAGAAAAGCCACCTGGCGGTGGCTATTTTTATTTATCTTCTTTTCCTAAGTACATTCCCTTTTTGAGGAATTTAGGACGAATCAGTTTATCAATAGGATCAAAAATCATGTAGTAGATAGGGATGATAAGAAAGAGAACCCACAGCGGGTGCCATAAACTGAAAGTCATTCCTACAAAAACATAGATAGCGGTAATCAATACCGGCATCAGGAAAGCGCAGATTTTCTTTCGCTTCAGAGCATCAACAATAGATGTCAATACTGGAACAAAGAGGAAGAGAATCCACCCAGTTGACCAGGCATAGGAAGTATCAGGATAAAGGAATCCTAAAAGAAGATAGCCAATCAAAGCCAATAAACCAGCAACACCACCGACAATCGCTTCAGCTACCTTATAGTTCTTCCATCTCTGATCACCAAGTTCATCATCAGAACCTTCTTTTCCTGAAAGATGAATGCCATCACCAATGTGAATCTGGCTTCCATCCGAATCAGTCAGATGAATTCCTTTGGAATCGATATCAATAGAGCTTTCGCCTTTCTGTTTTTCTTTTTCTTCTTTAGCCAGATCGTCCAACGACTGATCTGTATCCAGAAGCTGATCAAGAGAAATGTTATAAAGTTTAGCTAAGCAGATAAGATTATCTGTGTCTGGGCTGGCTTGAGCTCTTTCCCATTTACTGACGGCCTGTCTAGACAATCCGATCTTGTCAGCTAAGTCTTCTTGGCTAAGGCCGTTCTTTTTTCTTAGCTCTGCCAAGCGGTTTGCAATTGTGATATTCATATTCTGTACCTCCGTGAAAATCATGCCCTTATTGTATAGTTGCGGCTGGTTGCCAACTACCAACTTTGCTTTTAATTTTGTCAACTATTGGTTGCAAAGCAAAAAAGAGACAATCTTGTGATAAAAAATATAATAGTTAAATAAGAAGTTGTTTTCTTAACAAACTTTGAAAATAAAGGGGTTATGCATGAGCACTAGTGGCATTTGAAATTTTATCGCAGGCTCTTTCGCAGATAAAATTGAAATGATCACCGCATCTTTCGAGATTTCCAACAAGATTAATGAAAATATTTGAATTTTCAGGTTTGCATTCACCTTTGGAAAGACGATCCATATGTTCTTTAATCATCTGGGTTCTTAAATCATCGATAGCATTTTCAACGCCCTGGGAATTAACCAAAAGAACCAGAGACGGCTTTTCAACTATACTCTCAGAATTCTTAAACTGACGGTTAAGTAATCCTTTCATTTCCTCAAGCTGATTGTAAACCACAGGTGAGAAGGAAAGCGTATCCTCAACCACATGTTTAGTATAACCAGTCATATTATCAGCAACTTCAGTTAAACGGATAATATCAGCAATATCCAACTGCATTTTTCCAAGTCTAATATTGGCTTCTTCAGAAACACCGGCGGTAATAATCTGTTGAATAAAACCAGTCAGCTTTCTGGACATGGAAAGAACTTCAGTCTGAATATCATCAATTTCCTGCTTTTTGGAACTATCCTTACTAATAAAGGCATCAATAGCCATATTCAAATCATTCAAAGCCCGTTTAGCAATAAGGTGATAATAGGTAATAGCCTGAGAATAAGCAACAGCAGTATTCTTGAGGAAGCGCTGATCAATGACATCATCAGGATTATCATCAGGTCCCTTCTTGGAAGGAATGATATGTTCACTAAGCCAGACAAAGATTTTTACAAATGGCAGGAAGATCAAAGTGCAGCAGAGGTTGAAGAAGGTATGGAACATAGCAATCTGTTCCTGAGGAGAATCAGCAAACCATTTTTGGAAAGTAAGTTCGTTGAAGGAAGGCAGACAGAGAAGCAGGACAAAGAAAAGCAATGAACCAAAAACATTAAAGAGGAAATGAATGACAGCAGAACGTTTTCCGTTAATAGTTGAACCAATAGCTGAAAGCAAGGCAGTAGAAGTAGAACCAATATTAGTACCGAGAATCAGGAATAAAACACCATTTCCGGTTCCACCGATAACAACTCCAGCCATAGCCATAGCAATGACAATTGAGGTGATTGCGGACGAAGATTGAACAGCAGCAGTCAGAACAATACCAATAAGGAAGAGAATAAATGGATTAGTGATAGCAGAAAGCCAATCAGTCAGCTGAGGCATTCCATTGAAGATGATTTTCATATAGGTTGTCATAACGAACAATCCTAAGAACAGCAGACCTAAACCCGCAATCAGATTTCCAAAATAGGAAACTTTTTCATTTTTCTTGGAGAAAGCCATAGTCAGGAAGACTCCGACAATGGTCAGAGCAACCATAACCTGAGAAATCGGTAAGTCACCCAAAGCAACAATCTGAGCAGTAATGGTAGTACCGATATTAGCACCCATGATATAGGTGGTCGCCTGAGCCAAAGTCATGACACCGGCATTGACAAAGCCGACAACCATAACCGTAGTGGCACCACTGGACTGCATAACCATTGTTGCCAATGCACCAATGCCTACACCGATAAAGCGATTATTGCTAGTTTTGCTGAATAATTTCTTTAGTCCGGTCGTAGCCAGTTTCTCGGTCGATTCCTGAAGCATACGCATACCAACTAAAAAGGCGCCTAAAGCTCCGATGATCAATAAAATATATTTTACTAAATCACCGGTTGATAGCGTCTCAGCTAGCGGCATAATTAAGCTAGTTAAATTTTCCATTGTTGTTTACCCTAAAATTATATGCTAATTTACAAAAGCTTTACAATGAAAAATCACAAATAACCAAAAAAAGATATTTGATTGATTTTTAATCATTAACCAAATATCTTTATTTATCCTGCTTTTTTACTGTTTTTTTCCGGAAACAGCCAATTTTACTGCTTCATAACCACCATCATAATATTTTTGCTGATTAAGTGATTCAATTTGATAAGTCATATGAATAAGTAAGTCTTTATCCGTTATCAGCTTATATAAAGTATTGGCAATGGTTACTTCATCTGGGCATTCAAAGGTCGAATCCCCATATTCCTGACCATGAATAGCACCATAAACTTCGTGTCCGCCAATATGTCG
>Ga0172378_10005641_pt1 | contig 11692 bp, 10 predicted proteins | sample GrowelOW332metaG_FD_119755 | JGI IMG/M metagenome (GOLD analysis project Ga0172378, IMG submission 119755) | Groundwater microbial communities from an aquifer near a municipal landfill in Southern Ontario, Canada - Pumphouse #3_1 metaG | ecosystem: Environmental > Aquatic > Deep subsurface >... | reverse complement strand
TCCTATGGCAACTTTAGCACTTATTGCAATTATTTATACTGCCATGGTAGCGTATGCACAAGAAGATATGAAGCAAGTGATTGCTTACTCTTCGGTGTCGCACATGGGGGTGATTATTTTAGGAACCTTTGCTTTAAATGTAGAAGGAATTGGTGGTTCAATTTTTCTTATGATTTCTCACGGAATTGTATCGGGTGCACTGTTTATGCTCGTAGGAGTGATTTACGACCGACGACACACCAAACTTATCAGTGAGTTTGGCGGATTAGCCCAAGTCATGCCAACCTATGCCACTATTTTTGCTGTTATGTTAATGGCATCAGTGGGATTACCGCTTACAATTGGATTTGTAGGGGAGTTTTTATCTCTTTTAGGGTTTTTTAAAGTTTCACCACTTTTAACACTATTGGCTGGATTGACCATCATTTTAGGAGCAGTGTATATGCTTGTGATGTATAAAAAGGTATTTTTTGGTGCAGTAACCAACGCAAAAAACAAAACCTTGGAAGACGTTAAAGGGCGAGAATTGGTGGCATTAATTCCTTTAGTTGCTTTGGTGGTGATTTTGGGAATTTACCCCAAACCTATTTTGGAACCGGTGAATAAATCGGTCACACAATTGGTTGAAATCATGCAACTTAAAGCGATTAATGAAACAACCAAAACAAAAATAATATCAGCAAACAGCATTGGGGAGGTGAAATAATGATACCGCCAATTAATATAGATTTACAAAGTCTGAATTTTATCACCATTGTTCCAATGCTTATTACCATTGTTGGAGCATTAACGATTTTATGTATTGATTTGTTTGCCAAACAACTCGATAAATCGCTGTACATTATGTTGGCAATTCTGTTTTTAGTGGTTGATTTTATGGTTTTATATGGCTTCAATGGAGATACTCGAGGATTTTTTGATTTATTGCTTATTGATGGAATTTCTCTGTTATCACAATTTATTATTATTGGAGCAACCATTTTATTTTTGTTGTTATCTTTAAACAAACTCCGATTTCACGATACTTCGTATCCAGAATATTATGCCTTATATTTGTTTATGGTGGCAGGTTTTCAATTTATGGTCAGTTCCGATTCGCTTATTTTAATTTTTGTAGGATTAGAAACCGCGTCAATGGCACTGTATGTCATGATTGCTTTGCACAATAAAAACAGCTCAATAGAAGCAGCGATTAAATATTTTACCATGGGAGCATTAGCCACGGCATTTTTTGCCTTTGGTTCAATGATTTTTTATGCCGTAACAGGAAGCGTTGAATTGGGTGTAATTTCAGAAGTGTTAGTCGAATCGCAGTTTGCCAATTACCCCATTATTTTAGCGGGTGTGGTGTTTATGATAGCTGCGATTGGCTTCAAACTTTCACTTTTCCCTTTTCACACATGGGTTGCCGATGTGTATGAGGGGTCAACCGCCTCATTGGCAGGGTTTATGTCGATTGTGCCTAAAATTGCTGCTTTTGTAGTGGCATTACGATTTTTTGAGATTTTTATTGCCTCAGATGATTTGATAGTACAGTTATTGTTGTATGCCATTATTGTTTTAACCATGACCATCCCTAATATTATTGCGTTACTTCAAACCGATATTAAAAGAATGTTAGCGTTCTCTTCGGTTTCTCATGCAGGATTTGCCATGGCGGCAATTTTATTGGGAACAACGCAAGCAACGACAGGACTTTTTTTATATTGGGTCCTCTTTTTAGTAACCAATTTAGGTGGATTTGCGATGCTTTGGATTAATCGAACAAAAGAGAATGGGGCTTTTAGCAGTGACCATTCTTTGGAAAAATATTCAGGTTTGATTAAAACTTCACCCATTGCTGCAACTATGATGGGTCTGTTTTTACTTTCACTTGCAGGACTTCCTCCGTTTGCATTGTTTTGGGGTAAAATGTATTTAATCAGCAGTGCGGTGAATGCAGGATTTATAATTTTAGCCCTAATTATGGCGTTAAATTCAGCCATTGCAGCATACTATTATTTAAAACCCATTGTGTATATATTTTTAAAAGAGCCTTTAGAAGAGGGAACCGTTGCTTATTTAGCCAATGCAACCACTCCCATTAAAGTAGTCATAGGCGCGTGTGCGGTGTTGACGGTTACGTCGATTTTCTTTATTGATCCTTTGTTGGAAATCATTTCGTATTATGTTCAAATCTCAGGATATTAGAAAACCACGCTAAAGTGGTTTTCTAACTAGTCTTATAAATTTAGTCAGAATATAATATTTTTAGATAAAATGCCCCTCATGAAAAATCTAAATATTAATTCAAAATATGTTTCACCCTCGACGATTATTGTCGCTTTAGTCGTTTTATTGATTATCTTTTTTATTACAAAAGAGCAATATATATTGCAACAAAAGTTGGAAGAATACACATTATTAAAGAATAAACACCTTCAAGTACAACAGTACAAAGAAGAGCTCATTGATACCATGAATTTGTCCGAAAAGAAAACCAATTTCCTCAAAATGATTGTGCCTCCTTTGGATGAAGTGTATGAAGAGGAGATCAATTATTTCAACAACATTCAAACCTTAATTAACGAAAACCCCGATAATGCTATCCTTGAATCTCTACGAGAAGAGTACAATGCCAAAGACAATTTGGAATTACTCATGGCATTAAAGCCTCATCCTAAGTCCATTACTTTAGCCCAAGCTGCTATGGAAAGTGCATGGGGAGAATCTCGATTCTTTAGAAAAGCCAATAATATTTTTGGGGTATGGTCGTACAATGCCAATGAACCAAGAATCCCGGCGTCGGTTATGCGAGGCGATAAAACGATTTGGCTCAAGAAATATCCAACGGTAAAAGAGGCGATTAAAGATTACTATAAAATACTTTCACGAAGTTGGGCATTTAAAGAGTTTAGAAAATTAAATTATCAAAAAGAGAACCAAAACCCCTATTTGTTGGTTAAAAAACTGCAAAAATATTCTGAAAAAAGAGAAGTCTATACTCAAGAGTTATCGACCATGATTACGTATAATCAATTCACACGATTTGATGATGTGATGTATGACAGCCCTAAAGTAAAAGTAACTCCGAAAAAAGATTTATTGGCAATGGAGAATGGAGCAATGCACTACGATATTCCCAAAATCCCATCCGATGATGTATTAAAAGTAGAAGAACCCAGCATACAACAGCCCCCAATAAAGGAAGAAAATTGAGAACCATAAGTGTAGCCCATTCGCCCGATGCCGATGATATTTTTATGTACTATGCCATTAAATTTGGTTGGGTAACATCCAAAGAAGCCAAGTTTGAAAATATTGCAGCCGATATTGAAACACTCAATCAAGCCACTTTAAAAGGGGAATATGACATTTGTGCTATCTCTTTTGCCTTGTATCCGTTTATCAAAGAAGATTATGCCCTTTTACGAACGGCGGTAAGTTTTGGAAATGGGTATGGACCCAAACTCATTAAGAAAAAAGGCAGTGTGTTAAAAAAGAATTTTAAAGTAGCACTCAGTGGTGAGTTTACCACCAATGCCTTGCTTTTTAAAATTGCCTATCCGCATGCCAGAGTTACCTATATGAACTTTTTAGAGATTGAACAAGCCGTGTTAAATGGTGAGGTCGATGCCGGAGTTTTAATCCACGAATCGATTTTAACCTACAATGAAGCCTTAGAAGTAGAACGCGAACTTTGGGATATTTGGCAAGAGTTAGCAGGAAAAGAGTTGCCGTTACCTTTAGGGGGAATGTGCCTACGACGTTCTATTCCACTTCATGCTGCCATTGAGTATGAACAAACCTTAATCAAAGCCGTACACGTTGCGAATGCCAATAAAAAAGTCCTCTCAAAAATGCTCATAGAACAAGGCTTAATCCGTGTTGATGGTCCCACTTTGGAGAAATATTTAAGCTTGTATGCCAATGATGATTCGATTGAATTAAGTTCTCTTCAATACGATGCCCTAGACAAACTCTATGAATTGGGCTATCAACATGGTTTTTACCAAAACTTAATCAAATCAAGAGAGTTTTTAATTCCTCATGAATATTTAGAACTGCGTTCTAAATAGGAAGTGGTGAGAAGTGAGAAGTGAGAAGTGAGTAGCAATTATACGAAATTTTTGGACTTTTCTAAATATACGTCGATTCATATTGGTGGTGTTTTTGAGGTTTTGGTCATTAATGAAATAGGCGATTACAGCGAGTTCCAAATCATTGGACGAGGCAATAATTTACTTATTTCTCCTAATAGCACTCAAAAGTTTGCCATTTTAGGTGAAGCCTTTGATTACATTGAACAAAAAGAAGATAAGCTTTATGTAGGTTGTGCCACAAAATCAGGAAAACTCTTATCGTATGCCAAAAAACACAACCTTGCCAATTTTGAATTTTTAGGCAAACTGCCGGGGAATTTAGGTGGTTTGATTAAGATGAATGCCGGATTAAAAGAGTGGGAAATCTTTAATTATATTGATTCAATTAAAACCAACCAAGGCTACATCAAAAAAGAGGCCATAAAGTACGGCTACCGATACACCAATATAAACACCATCGTCTATGAAGTTGTGTTTAATCTTTCAAGCGGATACAGCAAAGCCATGAACGACCAATTCACGCAAATGAGAGAAAACCAACCCCAAACCCCAAGTGCAGGAAGCTGTTTTAAAAACCCTGCGGGTGAGAGTGCTGGAAGACTCATTGAACAAGTGGGTTTAAAAGGGTTCAATAAAAATGGCATGGCATTTTCAAACCAACACGCCAACTTTTTGGTCAACGAAGGTGGCGGAAGTTACGAAGATGCGATGTATTTAATCAATTTAGCCCAAGAGAAAGTCAAAGCAGAGTTTTGCATTGACCTTGAAGTTGAGATAAAAATTTATTAAAATCAGAGTTTATCGTAATCCTCAGGCTCGGTATTAGATGCTTTGGAAAGAACAGCAAGGGCGTGTTCTTTTGAACTTTTTTTTGTGGAGGGGTAACTGAAAATAATATGTCTTAATTTAAGTTACCACTCCAGTATCTTGTTTTCTGTCATTAACCAACCGTCACAAACTAATATAAGCCATTAAGTCGTTTTAATTAAATTATGATAGAATGCACCTTCAAAAAATTTAGGGGTCAGTATAAGGAATATTAATAGTGAAAAACTTAGTTATCGTAGAGTCACCAGCAAAAGCAAAAACAATTTCAAAATTTTTAGGAAAAGATTATGTCGTTATGGCATCTATGGGGCATGTAAGAGACCTTCCTAAATCTAAACTTGGATTTGATCCACAAGACAATTTTAAACCTCAATATTTAATATCTACTGATAAGAAAAAAGTTATTGCTGATTTGAAAAAACACATCACTAAAGATACGACCATCTACCTCGCAGCCGATGAGGACAGAGAGGGAGAAGCCATTGCGTGGCATTTAATCCCTGCACTTAAAATTGAAAAAAATCCTTTAAAACGAATTGTATTTCACGAAATTACCAAAAATGCTATTTTAGAAGCGTTGGAAAATCCACGCGAAGTGAACCAACATTTGGTCGATGCCCAACAAGCACGGCGTATTTTAGACCGTGCGGTGGGATATGAGCTTTCACCACTATTATGGAAAAAAGTTCGATATGGTTTAAGTGCAGGACGTGTGCAAAGTGTTGCTGTGCGAATTATTGTTGATCGAGAAAATGAAATTCGGGCTTTTATTTCTGAAGAGTTTTGGAAAATTAAATCGGATTTTAAAAATCCTGAGTTTAAAGCCGAGTTAGCCAAAATAGAAGGAAAAGTTAAAAAAATTGCCAATGAAAAAGAGGCAAGAGCCATTGAAGCTTCTATCAATCAAGGCAATTTTGTACTGACAGAAATAGAAGAAAAAGAGAGTTCACGAACACCCGCAGCTCCTTTTACTACATCAACATTGCAACAAGAAGCCAGCCGAAAGCTGGGCTATTCGGTCAAACAAACGATGATTATTGCTCAACAGCTTTATGAAGGAAATGTCGGAAATATTCCCAATCATACGGGCGGTTTAATTACTTACATGAGAACCGACTCTTTAAATCTTTCAACGGTGGCAACGAGTGCGGCTAAAGAGGTGATAGAAGAAGAGTATGGAAAAGAGTACAGTTTAAGCAAACCCCGAGTTTATAAAAGTAAAGCCAAAGGAGCGCAAGAAGCGCACGAAGCGATACGTCCGGTTGATATGGCGTTGAAACCATCACAAATCAAAGCTTATGTGGACAATTCACAATATCGGTTGTATTCACTGATTTGGAAACGAACCATTGCAACTCAAATGGCAATGGCAAAGATTGCTAACACCACGTATAAAATAACAGCAGGGAAAGATAAAGAGTTTGAATTTCAAGCGAAAGGGCAAAGAATTATATTTGCAGGGTTTATGAAAGCCTACACAGAAGGAAGCGATAATCCAGAAAGTGCATTGGACAGCAGTGAAAAGATTTTGCCCAATGTTAAACAAGGAAGCATTTTAGAGCTTGAACATTTAGAGTGTGAACAAAACTTCACGAAACCACCTGCACGAAACACGGAAGCTTCGTTGGTTAAAAAACTTGAAAGCGAAGGAATAGGGCGACCATCTACGTATGCACCGACGATTTCAACAATTCAAGCAAGAGAGTATGTACAAAGTACAGAAGATAAGAAGTTAATTCCTACGCCCACAGGTGAAGTTGTGAACAGTTTTTTAACGGATCATTTCCCTGAAATTGTTGACTTAGGATTTACAGCACGTGTTGAAGAAGAGTTTGATGATATTGCTGAGGGTAAAATTGCTTGGGAAGAAGTGCTAAAGCGATTTTACAGTGGATTTAAAAAAAGTATTGATGAAAAAGAGGAGAGTATCGAAAGAAGCGATTATGCACAAATTCGAGAAATTGGTATGGATCCAAAATCGGGAAAACCCGTGAGTGCCAGAGTAGGACGATTTGGTCCGTATGTGCAAATTGGAACAAAAGAAGATGAAGAAAAACCAAAATTTGTGGCCATTCCAGATGGTTTGAATATGGATACGATTACCCTTGAACAAGCACTCTTTTTATTCACATTGCCAAGAGTGGTAGGACAAACCAATGAGGGTGAAGATGTTAAAGCCAATATTGGTCGATTTGGTCCCTATTTGCAAGTGAAAACCAAATTTTATTCTTTAAAAACAGATGACCCGTATACGATTGAACTTCCCCGTGCGTTAGAACTTATTGTTGAACTGGATGCAGCAAAAGAGAAATCAACAATCAAAACCTTTGAAAAAGAGAAAATCCAAGTCTTAATAGGACAATATGGTCCGTATATTAAACAAGGCAGAAAGAATTTCAAACTTCCAAAAGGTGCAAAAGCTGAGGAATTAACGCTCGAAGAGTGTTTGAAGATTATTGAAAATGATGCTAAGAATGGGAAAAAAGGGACAACCAGAAGAGTTGCTGCCAAAAAAAGCACTCCAAAAACAACCAAAAAAAGTACAACACCAAAGTCCAAATAGATGAAAATCGCCATCCTTTCGGACAGTCATTTAAAAGTTGAGTATACACAACAGGCGTTGGACTTCTTAAAATCGCTTGAGGCACAATATGTAATTCACGCAGGGGATTTATGTATTAAAGAGAATTTGGATATTTTAAAAAACTCTTCTTTGCCCTATGTATGTGTCTTTGGCAACAATGATAATGCGCTTTTGTCCTATGCCAATGCGTATAATATTTATAAAGAACCGTATGCGTTTAAAATAGAAGAGATTAGTTTTAAGCTGATGCATTTGCCCATGTATTTAAATGGCAATACCGATGTTGTGATTTTTGGACATACGCATATTTTTGAAACGGATTTCAAAAATGGAACACTCTTTTTAAATCCAGGTGAAATTTGTGCAAGAGAGAAGTCCATCATAGAGTGTGTTCTTTTAGAGATTACCCCAAATGAACATATTGTTCATTATTACTCTAAAAGTATTCATGCTCAAAGTTTTACAAAAAAAGAGATACGATATGAAAGAAAATAAGAAAATATATTTTTGTGCTATTTGCAATATTGAAAGTGGTACTTGTAATGAAGATTGTAAGTTTTGTACGCAAAGTGTACGCTATAAAGCCGATATTCAACGTTTTAAGCGAAAAGAGATTGCGCAAATTGTCAAAGAAGCAAAGCAGGCAAAAGCCAATCAAGCCGTAGGATTTTGTTTGGTCACAGCGGGCAAAGGGTTAGATGATAAACGTTTGGAATTTGTTTGTGAAGCAGCACGCGCAGTAAAGCAAGAGAATTTAGGTTTAAAGCTTATTGCCTGTAATGGTACGGCTACTTTAGAACAACTCAAAGCGTTAAAAGCAGCTGGAGTGGATAATTATAACCATAATTTAGAGACTTCACGAGACTTTTACAGTCAAATCTGTACGACACATGAGTGGGATGAACGTTATCAAACTTTGTTAAATGCTAAAGAAGCCGGATTAAAATTGGTTTGTGGCGGAATCTTTGGCTTAGGAGAGACGCAACAAGACCGAATTTCAATGCTGGAAGCGATTGTATCATTGGACCCCATGACGGTGCCTATTAACTTCTTTCATCCCAATGAGGCATTGCCGATTGTGAAAAACTCTATTACTAAAGAAGAGGCATTTAAACTCATTGAACTTGCCAAACAAATGCTTCCTAACGCACATAAAATTATGATAGCCGGTGGAAGGGAAGTGATGTTTGGTGAAGAACAATACGACGTATTTAAACACGGTGCAAATTCGATTGTGATTGGGGATTATCTTACAACGGTTGGGAAAACACCTAAAGAAGAGATAGAAGCGGTTTTAAATGCTGGCTATGAAATCGCACAAGAGTGCGATAAAAAGTAAGAAGTAAGAAGTGAGAAGTGAGTGAAGTATTGTGATTTTTAGTCCAACTATTCACTTCTTACTACTTACCATTCACTAAAATGGCATAGCCATTTTACTTAAGTCCCGACTCTTCAAACATAACCGTTACAATATCTTTATCGTAGGTTACTTTATAATCTTTTGGACTAGCAGGAAGTTGAAGCGCTACTCGAAAGAATTTCTCTTCTTTGTGATTGCCCACGGCTAATTTGGTAAAGTATTGAGAGTTTAAATCTTTTCTAAGTGTATAAAAAGTGGTGGTTGCTCTAAAATCTAAGATAATTTTATTCTCTTCATTAATATCAAATTTTTGGAACACTTCATATTTTGACTTAATCTCAAGCTTTTTACCTTCAAAACTGACTTCCAATCCAGGAATAACTGAAATTACAGCCTGTTTGGTATACATTTTTTCTTGTTCTGGCACATAGACTAAATTTTCATCAGGCACTTTTGGTTTTACGACCTCTTTTTTAGGTTTAGCAACGACTGGCTTTTTAGGTTCCACTTTGAGTTTAATGTCTTTAGCTTCCAGTGGTTTTGGAGTAGGTGTCATTTTTTCATAGGTTGATGGGTCTTTAACTTGAAATTCCTTAGGAAGATCTTCTTGTAATTCCATCATTCTTGCCAGTTCTTCCTCATACGTTTTGGTGGGTTCAAAAGGATTTTCTCTTGCACTTAAATGAGGGGTTCCTATAACCAGTAGTGTTATTAATAAATAAAAAAGTTTCATTCTTCAGGCTCCAAGTTTTTTAATTCAAAATACTCTTTTTGCAATCGTGCATTTTCAAGTTGTAATCGTCTTATCTCTTCGTTCAAGTAGTTTTGTTTACTCTTTAAAGAGGAGTAAACTTCGTACGAGATTGTCCCAAAAAGCAAGTTTGCAACATGCAAACTTAAGAATATAGTAACAGCAACAGAAATTGCTGCGATTACTATAAAATTTGTCTTATTCATTATTTAGAAAAAGGTTGTTTCCCTAAATATTCCGCATACGCAATTTCAGCACCAATCTCAAGCAATCGATTGTATTTAGCAATCCTATCACTTCGTGCAGTACTTCCCGTTTTAATTTGACCACAATTAAGAGCAACTGCAAAATCAGCGATGAAAGTATCTTCACTTTCACCACTTCGGTGACTCATCACACAGTTGTAGTTGTTTCGTTGTGCCAATCGAATGGTTTGCATGGTTTCGCTTACTGATCCAATTTGATTTGGTTTAATCAAAATTGAGTTGGCAATTTTTTTGCTAATACCTTCTGCAAGAATTGATGCATTGGTTACAAATAAGTCATCACCTACGAGTTGGACTTTTGAACCAAGCGTATCGGTTAAAATTTTCCAACCATCCCAGTCATCTTCACTTAAACCATCTTCAATTGAAACGATTGGATATTTTGAACATAAATCAGCGTAATACGCTACAAGCTCGGCAGAAGTTAATTCTTTGTTTTCAGATTTTAATACGTATAAGCCTTTGTCGTTGATCAGTTCACTCGCAGCTACATCTAAAGCAATGGCAATTTGCTCACCGGCTTTGTATCCTGCTTTTTCAATGGCTTGCATAATAACTACAATAGGTTCTTCATTGGATTTTAAATTAGGAGCAAATCCCCCTTCATCCCCAACAGCTGTACTTTCGCCCATGGCATCAATGACTTTTTTTAAGTGTTGATAAATTTCTGAAACCGCTCGTAACCCTTCGTTGAAATCTTCAAACCCAATAGGCATAATCATATACTCTTGAAAATCAACTGAGTTATTGGCGTGTTCTCCACCATTGATGATATTAAACATAGGAACAGGCATAGTCATAGCGTTTGCTCCACCTAAGTATCGGTACAATGGAATATTTAATGAAGCTGCTGCCGCTCGAGCTACTGCCATTGAAACACCTAAAACAGCATTCGCACCCAAATTTGAGTAGTTTGAAGTTCCATCAAGTCCTTTCATGACTGCATCAATTTCAGCTTGATTGTAAGGACTTAATCCTAATAATTCATCGGCGATAGTTGTATTGACATTTTCAACTGCTTTTAAAACACCTTTTCCCATATATCGGTTATCGGCATCTCTTAATTCTAACGCTTCTCTTTTTCCAGTACTAGCGCCACTTGGAACGATGGCACTTTGTTTTGTTCCATCACTTAGTATAACTGTTGCTCTGACGGTTGGGTTTCCTCTTGAGTCTAAAACTTCATCTGCGTATATATTATCAATAAATACCACTAGTATCTCCTGTAAGAATTATATAAATTTTGTCATATTATACATAATTTTTAATTGGTAATTGCTTTTATAATAAGAAATTGTAAATTTTAAGGGCTTAAAAATAGGATTTTAAGGGTTTTTAATGGAAAAGAAGAAAAAAAATAAAACATTTCTTTAAATTAGTTTAATATTAAGCTAATATTAAGAAATGTTGTGTCATACTTCACTTATCAATTTAGGGGTCGATTGATTCCGAAGAGTCTTTTCTTTGATTAGGCTCTATGCTTGTTTCGACAAGAAGGTCTAAGGGTGCAACAATAAAGTTGCAATGTGTCATAATCAAAAAGGATTTATTATGAGAATCAATACAAATATATCTTCGCTTAATGCGCAAGAAGCTGCCCAAAATACTAACAAACTTATGCAAAACTCGTTAGAGAAATTAAGTACTGGTGTAAGAATTAACAAAGCTGCTGACGATGCTTCAGGTTTGGCTATTGCTGATAAACTTAGAACTCAAGCAACTTCTATTAATCAAGGAATTGACAACGGTAACTCTGCAATTGCTTTATTACAAATTGCGGACAAATCTATGGCGGAACAATCTAAAATCTTAGATACGATT
>Ga0172378_10005640_pt1 | contig 11694 bp, 6 predicted proteins | sample GrowelOW332metaG_FD_119755 | JGI IMG/M metagenome (GOLD analysis project Ga0172378, IMG submission 119755) | Groundwater microbial communities from an aquifer near a municipal landfill in Southern Ontario, Canada - Pumphouse #3_1 metaG | ecosystem: Environmental > Aquatic > Deep subsurface >... | reverse complement strand
GGATGCAAGCCTTCAATAACATACCGGATATTATTGTAAGTGATATCATGATGCCCGTAATGGATGGTATCTCTTTGTGTAAACTCTTAAAAGAAGATATCCGCACAAGTCATATTCCTATCATTCTGCTGACAGCTAAAGATGCTTTGCAAGACAAAGAAGAAGGATATGCAGTCGGTGCCGACTCATACCTGACAAAACCCTTTAGCGCTACCTTATTACGTAGCCGCATAAATAACTTACTCGAATCTCGCAAAAAATTGGTAGAGCAATTCATTACCAAGCACACTTTAACGAATAAACGTGCGACCATAGCCGAATCGATGAGCAAGCTAGATAACGAATTTATAAATAAAGTAACACAGATGATAGAAGAAAATCTATCATCAGAGAAGACCGATATTACTTATATATCGGATAAAATGTGCATGAGCAGTTCCACGCTTTACCGAAAAATGAAAGCCCTTACCGGGCTCTCAACAAATGAATTTATACGAAAAATCAGAATGCAACATGCCGAAAAGCTCTTATTGGAAGGCAAATATAGTATCTCTGAAATTTCATTTAAAGTAGGCATTAATAGTACTGTCTATTTTCGTCAATGCTTCAAAGAAGAGTTTGGCTCAGCACCCTCTGATTATCTAAAACAAATTATTCCTTCAAAGGAGATTTAACAAAATAAGTACAATGCATATGCTTGGCACTCCATCTATTACTCCGCTTTGATATCACCAACATTGCCCGAACGTTTAAGAACGCCCCAGCTTTGCAATTCTCCTTTTATTGCCTTTCTATAACTTCTAAACAAAACAATATACATAATCCACCTATATCCAAATCGTTGAGGGATAATCCACAGCAATTTATATAGCTTCTCGCGCTCATAGATATATGCATAGATTGACACACTTGCATCTACAAGCATAAACAATAAATAGTATAGACCTATTTTAGCTGCGTTACCTGAAAACAGTCCAATAACCATGAACAAATCAGCTAAAGGAGAAAATGTTGGGATAATAAACTGGAAAATCAACATATTCGGCATGGCCCAAAATCCCAAACCTTTACATTTTGTATTGAAGAGTGCATCTCTGTGCTTCCAGAATGTCTGCATCACTCCAAAACTCCAGCGCGTGCGTTGCTTAATAAATTGCTTAACACTTTCCGGAGCCTCCGTCATGGCTATTGCATCATTCTCATTTTCAACAATATAGCCTGCACGCAAGAGACTAATGGTTAGATCACAATCTTCCGCTAGCGTATCTGTCGTCAGTCCGCCTGCATCTTCTATCGCTTTGCGCCTGAAGGCGCCAATAGCACCCGGTACCACCGTAATGGCATTGATGTTGGCATAAGCCATTCGATCAAAATTCTGGCTGGTTGTATATTCAATAGCCTGCCATTTAGTTAACATATTTAGCTGATTGCCAACCTTTACTTTCCCCGCAACAGCACCCACTAGTTCCGAATGTTTACCTTGATAGAAATGGCGTATCATTAAAGAGATTGCATTAGGATAAAGCTTAGTATCAGCATCAATGCAAACGACAAGCTCGGCTTTTGTATGTGCTATTCCGTAATTCAAGGCAGATGCCTTTCCTTCATTAGGTTTAGTATAGATTTCCACTTTGGGATGGGTAGAAAAAGCTTCATAGACTCTCTTATAAGTCTCATCTTTACTTCCATCATCCACAAAAATCACATTGAAATTAGCATAGTCCTGGCAAAGCAGATTCTTAAGTGAAGATACTACATTCACCTCTTCATTATATCCAGGAACGATGATAGAAACTAATGGGATCTCAGAACTTAAAACGTCAGAAAAATGCCTCCTTTTATCTTTACGATGTTCACGTATTGCCAGAATAACCATAAATATCAATCGCCCTAATCCCAAGACTATGAAAAGAGTGAAAAAGGCCGTTAAAACGTTCAGAGCCCAATAGGTAAAAGAGGCCAGAGCCAGATTACTCTGCATAATATAATATCCCTCCCCCTTGGGTATGGGAGGCATCAGCTGCTCCTTACTTTCGTGAAGCAAAGAGGTAAGGCTTGTAAAAGTATACCCACGTTTTTGAAAATATTCGATAATCTTCGGAAGAGCTTTAATCGTTTCAGCACGCGTTTCACCTCCAGCATCATGAAGTAATATAATATTTCCGCGATCTCCTTGTACTCCTTTTACTACTCTGTCGAAAATCGTGTCAGCTTTAATGCCGGGAAGCCAATCTTCAGGGTCAATGCTCTCACCTACATCCAAGTAATTTTGGTCCCGCGCCAATGCCAAAGGAACAATCTCCTCAAGAGATCCCGGTTCACTATCAGCATTGTAAGGTGCACGGAAAAGGATTGTAGTATGTCCCGTAATACATTCAATCAACAAACGTGTCAGTTTGAATTCTATTGCCGCCTGCTCCTTAGTCACGTTGGCAATATTAGGGTGCGTAAAAGTATGATTCCCAATCAAATGCCCTTCATCATAAATCCTTTTTACGAGAGGCAGGTTTTTTTCGGCCTGCAAACCTACTAGAAAAAAAGCACCAGGAACTTTGTACTTCTTCAAAATATCTAATATCTTGGGGGTATATCGCTCATCCGGTCCATCGTCAAACGTCAACACAAGTTCTTTTTTCGGAGCGACACCATATTTCCTAATTTGATAAGCTGTAGGTATTTTCACATAGTTCTCTTCCGAAACAAGCATTTCAGTACTATCAACTTCAATATTCACCTGCCCGGCATGTGGTGTATTCAATACATCTAATATCTCTCCTTCACCGATATAGTCCACATGATTAACAATTTGCACTTTTTCTAGATCACTCTTTTTTATATTTGCAGAAGCTTCATCCGAAATGTCTTTCCTATAAAATTTCCAAAGACGATTGTCTTCACTACCTAAACGCCAAACACTAAATCCAGCCAGCGGATACTCCGAGCCAAAGCGCATGGTGTTGAAATGGGTGATTGCATCATTAAAATATACCTGATGAACAATTTTGTCTCCATCGGTATATGCATAATTTAAATTATAGGTATTATTATCAAAATGAATTGAGGAATTACTTGTTGACGCTCTAGCCAAAGCCTCCTGATAGGCAAGACTCACATTCTCTTTCTCCGACCAATCATAACCAAATGCACCCAAACAAAGTATTATTTTCTCAGACGAAACCTCCTTAACCAAATCATCTACAGCCGCTTCAATCCACTTTTGAGAGCTAATAGGACCCGCATCATCTCCTCCCATAGAATATTCGTCGTAAGCCATCAAACAAAGGTAGTCTAAGTATTTACCTAACTCGCGAACATTGTAATCTTTATTAAAAGGTACGACATCTTGACTTACTAATAACCCCTTCGCATGGAAAGCCTCAGCCATTTCTTTCACAAATTGAATTAAAGATTCATCACCCTTTTCGTTCAACTCTTCAAGGTCTATATTCACTCCGATAAATTTATTTTGAATACAGAGATCGAGCATTTCTTGAATCAATCTAGTTCGCTTTTGAGGAGAACGAAGGATAACGCTTACAATATCTGCACGAAAATTACCGTTGACGTTATTACTTAGCATCGGCATGATGGGCACACCATTTTTCCGCATCAAATCAAAGCCCTGTTTATCTATAGCCGTATGTATTCCGTAAGTTTTAGGATCAATAAAAATCCATTCAGGCATAATTAAGTTAATGTTCTTTATATTCCTCTTCAACGAATAGTATGATTGAGGATCCCAAGCGACATAAAAAGCTGCACGTATGCCTGCAGGAATTCCCTGCCACATGGCAAAATCTTTGTTGAGAACCTTCTCTACAAAATCCCGATTACGTAATGAGTCTCTCTTGACACGTTCTTTTCGGACTTTCTCATAGTCTGAATGTGCTTTTTTTACATGAATATGATCTCGAAAGCCTTTATATTCTCTGGAGAGCTTATTCTCTTGCATAAAAGGTTTTGATGCCATCACAGCACTTTTATAATCAGGCTGCAGAGAAATGGGAGGATTTTTATCAATGACCAATGCCAATAAAAAAGTCGCAACGAGTAAAATCAAAATAAACAGAAAGAAACGTGTGCTCCATTTAAAGCTGTTCCATCTGGACTTATTGTCAGTTTGAAAGACTTGTTTATTCATACTTCTGTCCAACTATACGATATGACTAGTTCATTTATTCTATAAATGGATCGACGTTTTTCTTTAAATTTACCGTATCCATAAATAACGGCTCAAAAGTAGAACTATTTTGCAACAGTTATTCCGATAGATAGATTTAATTTTCGAATACTGTAAATCATTGAGCATATTCAGGTAAAAGCCCCCTCTATTTATACATTCTGCAGGAAAGTTATAGATAAACAACGCCATCAATAAACTGAGATGAGGTATCCAATTCTTCACTTCTCAGGCGTGGTCTGTACACTCCACGTGTGTATTCTGCAGAGTCCACACTCGTGGAATGTACGGATTACACACGTGGAGTGAAGAGATCCCACCATTTTGTAAACTTATAACGTGTGTAATTTACCGATAATAGTACCGTGCAAAAAGATACTTTAGTATGCTCTTTATCAGAGAAAGAAAGATACTGCCTCCAGCCCTAGCAAACAAAAGCATCGTCCAAAAACGGAGCAAAAATGGAGCAAACGATAAGCATTTGAGTAGAAAAAAAGAGAACTAAAGAAATGTGTGATAGTAAAACGTGCTTTTTCAGGGAAGATACTGAGCTTGACATCCATGTAGAGAAAGACGGGATCAGCAAAAAGACGACTTTCGTAAATTACGAAAGTCGTCTTTTTAATAGTATAGAAATACATTTACTATATCCTTGCTGCCAAGGAATATATACCTCCCAACGTTAGCCAACCTTCATTCGTTGCAAAACCTCTGCCCAACCAGTTATTACTTTATTCACTCAGAATCGGTATAGAACCTCACCCACAGTAACGGATGTCAACTTCTTCATATACACAGGATACTATTATCGGCATGAGCTCCAGATCAGTTTTTACTTCAAAGAGTCGATAAAAGCTTCGTTGCGTAATTGCCAATTATCGTATCTGCCTACCTCAGAGTTTCATCGCATGAAGTAAGTAGAATAGTGAGTAGAGACAAAAGTGGCAATAGATAGTTATTCTTCATTAAATTAATGTTTTGAGCAGACTCGTCAGGCTTACACGGCCTGCAATAATGTGACTCAGCTCAGAGATAGCTACTCGTTCTTGCTGCATGGTGTCACGATTACGTAAGGTCACGGAGTTATCTTCCAACGTCTGATGATCTACAGTAACACAATAAGGAGTACCGATAGCATCCTGGCGACGGTAACGCTTACCAATACTGTCCTTCTCATCGTATTGACAGTTAAAATGGAACTTTAAGTCATCGATAATTTCACGAGCCTTTTCGGGCAATCCATCTTTCTTTATCAACGGCATCACAGCTAGCTTCACCGGAGCCAAAGCGGCAGGTAGCTTGAGCACTATGCGACTTTCGCCATTTTCCAACTGTTCTTCGCAGTAAGAAGCGGACATGATACTAAGAAACATACGGTCTACCCCAATAGAGGTTTCGATCACATACGGAGTATAAGATTCGTTCAATTCAGGATCAAAGTATTTAATACTTTTACCCGAGAACTTTTCATGCTGGCTCAAGTCGAAGTTGGTACGAGAGTGAATACCCTCTACTTCTTTGAATCCGAAAGGCATCAGGAACTCTATATCGGTAGCAGCATTGGCATAGTGAGCTAGTTTATCATGATCATGAAAGCGATAGTGATCATCACCAAGTCCAAGAGACTTGTGCCACTTCAAACGGATTTCTTTCCATTTCTTAAACCATTCAAGCTCTTCGCCTGGGCGAACAAAGAATTGCATTTCCATCTGTTCAAATTCACGCATACGGAAGATAAACTGGCGCGCTACGATTTCGTTACGGAAAGCTTTTCCTATTTGTGCAATACCGAAAGGTATCTTCATACGGCCCGTTTTCTGCACATTTAAGTAATTTACAAAGATTCCCTGAGCAGTTTCGGGACGAAGATAAATTTTCAACGCACCATCGGCAGTAGAGCCCATTTCAGTTGAGAACATCAAGTTAAATTGGCGTACTTCTGTCCAGTTCTTAGTACCAGAAATAGGACACACAATCTCTTCATCCACAATGATCTGGCGAAGCTCGTCGAGGTTATTATCATTCAATGCCTTAGCAAAACGTTCATGCAAAGCATCACGTTTGGATTGATTGTCAAGCACACGCCCGTTTGTTGAACGGAATTGAGCCTCATCAAAAGTATCGCCAAACTTCTTAGCAGCCTTAGCGACTTCTTTATTCATCTTATCGTCATACTTAGCCAACTGATCTTCGATAAGCACGTCAGCACGGTAGCGTTTTTTAGAATCTTTATTATCAATCAACGGATCGTTGAAAGCATCCACATGCCCAGAAGCTTTCCAAATAGTAGGATGCATAAAGATAGCAGAATCAATGCCAACAATGTTTTCGTGCAGAAGCACCATGCTGTCCCACCAATACTTTTTGATGTTATTCTTTAATTCAACTCCCATCTGACCGTAGTCATACACTGCTCCAAGCCCGTCATAGATGTCGCTTGAAGGAAATACAAAACCATATTCTTTGCAATGCGATACTAATTTCTTAAAAACATCTTCTTGTGCCATCTTTCTATTTACAATTTATGCGTTTACAGTTAACTTTTGATTCTTCCACCGATAAAAGGTATCACAAATAAAAGTGCAAAGTAAATGATTTTTTTCAATTTAATTCGTATTTTTGCCTGCACATCATCCCATTATGATGTAAAAAAGATAATTTGTTGTTAAAACAAGATAGAATACAATAGAGGACCCTGACATTTATGAGCGACGAGATAAACGAGATTACGGAAGGACATTCGGATTATAAACCGGCCGACTCACACGACGAAAGCATCAAACACCAACTCTCGGGCATGTATCAGAACTGGTTTCTGGACTATGCTTCCTATGTGATATTAGAACGTGCAGTGCCGCACATCAATGATGGGTTAAAACCTGTGCAACGCCGTATTCTTCATTCCATGAAGCGCTTGGACGACGGACGATACAACAAAGTGGCCAATATCGTAGGCCACACCATGCAGTTCCACCCACACGGAGATGCTTCCATTGGCGATGCATTGGTGCAATTGGGACAAAAAGACCTCACGATAGATTGTCAAGGGAACTGGGGAAATATTCTGACTGGAGACGGTGCTGCCGCTTCTCGTTACATCGAAGCACGTCTCTCTAAATTTGCTCTGGATGTAGTCTTCAATCCTAAAACCACTGAATGGAAGCAATCATATGACGGGAGAAACAAAGAGCCTGTCACCCTCCCTGTCAAATATCCTTTACTATTAGCACAAGGAGTAGAAGGTATTGCTGTCGGTCTTTCTTCTAAGATCTTACCACATAATTTCAATGAACTCTGCGATGCTGCTATAGAATATCTGCACAAAAGAGAGTTCAAGCTCTATCCTGATTTTCAAACAGGAGGATCGATAGACGTATCCAGATACAATGACGGAGAACGTGGTGGTGTAGTAAAGGTACGTTCCAAAATCAATAAAATAGACAACAAAACACTGGTAATCAATGAGATTCCTTATGGGAAAACAACGACATCTGTAATCGAATCGATTTTAAAAGCCGTAGATAAAGGAAAAATAAAAGTTCGTAAAGTAGACGATAATACTTCATCTCAAGTAGAGATATTGATACATTTGGCTCCAGGCGTCTCGTCGGACAAAACGATTGATGCGCTCTATGCCTTTACCGACTGCGAAGTCAGCATTTCACCCAACTGTTGTGTTATTGATGAGCAAAAGCCACACTTCCTCACCGTAAGTGATGTACTGAAAAAGTCGGTTGATAACACATTATCCCTCTTACGCCAAGAGTTGGAAATACATAAAGGAGAACTGCTAGAAAGCTTGCACTTCTCTTCTCTTGAAAAAATATTCATAGAAGAGCGTATCTATAAAGATAAGGAATTTGAGCAGTCCAAAGATATGGATGAGGCTTGCGCCCACATCGATAAGCGACTAACTCCTTTCTACCCAAAATTCATCAGAGAAGTAACCAAAGAAGACATTCTGAGGCTCATGGAGATAAAGATGGGACGCATCTTGAAGTTCAACTCTGAAAAAGCGGATGAAATCATTGCTCGCATGAAAGACGAAATAGCGGAGATTGATAAACACTTGGCCAATATCGTGGAATATACCACTGACTGGTTCCGTATGCTAAAAGATAAATATGGCAAAAACTTCCCGCGTCGCACAGAGCTACGTAATTTCGACACTATTGAAGCTGCTAAGGTGGTGGAAGCCAACGAAAAACTATATATCAACCGAGAGGAAGGCTTCATTGGTACTGCTCTTAAAAAGGATGAGTACATTGCCAACTGTTCTGATCTGGATGATGTCATTATCTTCTATCGTGATGGGAAATACCTCATTACTCCGGTGGCCGATAAGAAATTCATCGGAAAGAACATTCTTCATATAAATATCTTTAAAAAGAACGATAAACGAACAATCTATAATGCCATTTATCGCGATGGAAAGGATGGGATTCACTATGTGAAGCGCTTTGCAGTGACATCGGTAACCAGAGATAGAGAATATGACATGACACTGAGTACACCAGGTTCACGTGTGGTTTATTTCACAGCCAATCCCAACGGAGAAGCTGAAGTAATCAAGGTAACACTAAAACCAAACCCACGTGTTAGAAAAATAATCTTTGAAAAGGACTTTAGCGAAGTAGCCATCAAAGGACGTCAGGCAATGGGGGTTATTCTAACAAAATATGATGTCCATAAAATTGCTCTTAAACAAAAAGGTGGTTCCACATTAGGTGGGCGAAAGGTTTGGTTTGACCGTGATGTTCTTCGCCTCAACTACGATGGACGAGGAGAATATTTAGGAGAATTTCAAAGTGACGACAATATACTAATCGTTCTGAATAATGGAGATTTTTATACCACTAATTTCGATTTGAGTAATCACTACGAAGACAGTGTGAGCATCGTTGAGAAGTTTGATATCAACAAGGTGTGGAGTGCTGTTCTTTATGACTCCGATCAGCAAAATTACCCATATCTGAAACGCTTCTCTTTTGAAGCTAGCACACGTAAGCAGAATTATCTGGGAGAGAACAAGGAGAATCGTTTGGTCCTATTGACCGATGAATATTACCCACGATTTGAGATAACATTTGGTGGACATGATAGCTTCCGTGACCCAATCGTTGTTGATGCTGAAGAGTTTATCGCCATAAAAGGATTCAGAGCCAAAGGGAAGCGCCTCACCACATTTAGCGTTGAAGCGATTAACGAGCTAGAACCAATGCGACTCCCAGAAGTAAAGAAAGACGATGAAGAGGAAGAAGTAGAAGAAAATCCGGAAAATCTGGACCCCGATAATGGTAAAAGTGAAGATGATATCATCGACGAAATAACAGGGCAAATGAAGCTCTTTTAAGCTAATGCTCATGATACAAAAAACAATAATACCTGAAACACACATTTGCAGCCACAAAGTAGGCGAAGTAATCTTCGCCTCTTTGTGCATCTGCATATTTTCTTTTCTTTCAGTTAAAACATACGCACAAGAGGATTCCTTGCAGGCAAACAGATATGTCATGCGTGCCACCATGTATGGTGTAGGATTTGCCAATGTGTATGACACCTACCTTTCGCCACAAGAGTATGTCGGTACAGACTTTCGCATCTCTCGCGAAACGATGCGAATGACCAAGCTCTTTGACGGAAATGTATCGGTGCAAAACTTCTTCCAAGCCAACATATCTTATACTCATAATAAAGTCGATAATAACAATACCTTTGCGGGATTGGTGAACTGGAACTACGGATTGCATTATCAATTCCGTATCACTGATAATTTTAAACTACTAGCTGGTGGACTGGCTGATCTGAACGGTGGTTTTGTCTACAACTTACGCAATACGAACAACCCCGCATCGGCCAGAGCCTACATCAATCTGGATGCCTCAGGCATGGCTATCTGGCACCTGAAGATAAAGAATTATCCAATCGTATTAAGATATCAGGCGAACATACCCGTAATCGGGGTCATGTTCTCGCCCAACTACGGGCAATCTTACTATGAGATATTTACGCTAGGCAACAGCAGCGGAGTAGTGCAGTTTACATCCTTGCACAACCAACCCTCCATCCGACAAATGTTATCCGTCGATTGTCCTATTGGGAGTTCAAAGGTAAGATTCAGCTACTTGTGGGACATGCAGCAATCCAGAGTAAACCAAATAAACACACACACCTATGGACACGTATTTATGGTGGGATTTGTGCAGGACCTCTATAGAATCCGTAATAAGAAAGGAACTCCTCTCCCATCTGCGATAAGAGCCTATTGACAATTTTAAGAAAGAACGATGATTAACAACAGAGATAGAAAAGAAAGCAAGAAAGGCCGGGCAATCAGAATACTGACATTGCTTATCCCAATTATATTGTTACTTTTCATTGCATCATCCTGCATCAGAGAAGATGAATACACCAATAATCCACAAGGAAACTTCGACGCTTTATGGACGATTATTGATGAGAAATACTGTTTCCTAGAATACAAGCAAATAAACTGGGATAGTATCCATACCGTTTATCAAAAACGACTAACGGCAGATATGTCTAACTATGATTTATTTGAGGTATTGAGTGATATGCTTGCCACCCTTAAAGATGGGCATGTCAATCTATATTCGGCAGCCAATCAAGCTCGTTATTGGGATTGGTTTGAAGACTACCCCCGCAACTTCAACGAATCAATCGTTGAGGATTATCTGGGCACAGACTATCGCATTGCAGGTGGAGCGAAATATAAAATATTAGATGATAATGTAGGCTATATCTATTACGAACTTTTCTCCAATGGCATTGGAAATGGGAACCTAGACGAAATCCTCCAACACATGGCTATCTGCAATGGTATCATAATCGATGTGCGTAACAACGGTGGAGGCAATCTCAGTAATTCAAGTACTTTTGCCGCCAGATTCACCAATCAAAAAACCCTTACCGGATACATTCGCCATAAAACAGGGAAAGGGCATAATGATTTTTCTGATCCGGTAGCAATATATTTAGAACCCTCAAACAGTATTCGATGGCAGAAAAAAGTAGTTGTGCTCACTAATCGCCATTCTTACAGCGCTACCAATGATTTTGTAAATTCAATGCGATATCTTCCTCAAGTAACTATATTGGGAGATAAAACCGGAGGAGGATCAGGGATGCCTTTCTCTTCAGAGTTGCCCAATGGATGGTCAGTGCGCTTCTCTGCAAGCCCACACTTTGATGCCGAAATGAATCAAATTGAATTTGGTATAGATCCTGATATTAAGGTGGACATGCTTAGCCAAGACGAGGATAAAGGCATTGATACAATGATAGAAGCAGCCCGTACTCTATTAAAAAATTAACTTTATTCGCAAATAATTTGCCAGAATAGAAAAACTGCTTATCTTTGCACCGCAAAACAAAGGTAACTCATTACCGAACATGCGGATGTGGCGTAATTGGTAGCCGCGCCAGACTTAGGATCTGGTGTCGCGAGACGTGTAGGTTCGAGTCCTATCATCCGCACGAAAGGCCTTCAAGAG
>Ga0172378_10005639_pt1 | contig 11694 bp, 12 predicted proteins | sample GrowelOW332metaG_FD_119755 | JGI IMG/M metagenome (GOLD analysis project Ga0172378, IMG submission 119755) | Groundwater microbial communities from an aquifer near a municipal landfill in Southern Ontario, Canada - Pumphouse #3_1 metaG | ecosystem: Environmental > Aquatic > Deep subsurface >... | reverse complement strand
TCTCGTCTTTCTTCACTTCACGAAACTGAGTCATAAAAAACCTCGTTTAAATACGGGGGCAAATTTAGGAAAAATCAGGATTCCATTCCTGGGCGGGCCCTCGGATTGCTACGCAATTCTCGGGCGGGCTCTACTTTTATGCACCCGCGCGCGGGCTACCCGCCCGCCCGCCGGCGCTATAAAAGCGAAGCCGGGGCCAAAATAGCGACGGAAACAAGTCCGCCGCCCCGTCTTCGCCCGTCCGGGTCACGATCCCTCCCGCAAAAAAAAGGCGGCATCCATCCGCTCACCGGCACAACTGCAAAAATGAATAAACATAAATCGAAAATTTTTCAAAGAATAATGCTTTTTTGTTCAATCATCAAATACAGATTTCAAAAATAAAGCATCACCCGGAAAACATATAAATTAACAAGCATGCAGAGCCAAAAATTCTATATTACAAAGTACCGAAGTCCTTTTGTACATCCAGATACAAAGGGACTTTTTGTTTGGTAAAAATCACCGGGAGAGCAGGCAATGGAAGCAAAAGAAAGCACGGGCGAAATCATTCTCTACCAGGCGGACGGAGCCACGCGTCTGGAGGTCAAGCTCCGGAACGACACCGTATGGCTCACGCAAGGGCAGATGGCGGAGCTGTTCGGGACAAAACGCCCGGCAATAACAAAACATTTGGCGAACATTTTCAAATCTGGTGAATTGGATGAAAAAAGCACATGTTCCATTTTGGAACACATGGGTAACGATAACCTGCAACATTATCAAACTAAGCTCTACAATCTAGACGCCATTCTTTCTATAGGTTACCGCGTCAACAGCATCAATGCAACAAAATTCCGCCAGTGGGCGAATAAGGTTCTCAAAGAATATCTTCTCCGCGGCTACGCGGTGAATCAAAGACTCGCCGATTTTGAATCAAAGCTTGAAAAACAGAAAGAACACAACCGGAAAGTCGACGGGCAGATTGCGGATCTGGGCGGAAAAATCGATTTCCTCGTCAAGACCTCCAGGCCAGTCAAACAGGGCGTTTTCTTCCAGGGGCAGATCTTCGACGCCTACGCATTTTTCGAGCGGATCATTCAAAAGGCGCAGACGCACATCATCCTGATCGACGGCTACGTAGACCTGAGTATTCTGGAACGCTTCGCCACAAAGAAGGCCGGAGTGAGCGTCGACATCTACACGGGAGCGCGGGCAAAGATCTCGGAACTGGACGTGCAGAAATTCAACGCGCAATATGCGATGCTTACGCTACATCGCACGGACAAAATGCACGACCGGTTCCTCATCATCGACGGCGCGGAACTTTACCACATCGGCGCGTCTCTCAAAGATCTCGGAACCTGGTGCTTCGCCTTCGAAAAGATGGACGACGCGGAATTTCTCATCCCGGAGATTCTAAAACATCTGTGAAAAATTCTATATTACAAAGTACCGAAGTCCTTTTGTATATCCAAATACAAAGGGACTTTTTGTTTGGTAAAAATCACCGGGAGAGCAGGCAATGGAAGCAAAAGAAAGCATAGGCGAAGTCATCCTCTACCAGGCGGACGGCGCCACACATCTGGAGGTCAAGCTCCAGAACGACACCGTATGGCTCACGCAAGGGCAGATGGCGGAACTGTTCGAAACCACGAAGCAAAACATAAGTCTGCACATCAATAATGCTTTCAAGGAGCATGAATTAAGTCCTAGAGTGGTTGTCAAGGAATTTTTGACAGCCACTCGACACGGAGCCTTGAAAGGAAAAACGCAGCATCAAAAAGTTGCGATTTATAAACTGGACATCATCATCTCCGTCGGATATCGCGGAGACGTCAATGCCTGCCTCTATTTTTGCAGAAATCGGCACATTCTCTGCCCAAAAAATCCTATATTCACACCATGGCTTTTTAGCTGCATCTGCATTTGTTTGCAGATCAGATAAACGGCTACCAGTTTTGTTTGAGAGTTTCCCTTATTCTCGACCTTGGAATCTAGACAATTTCAGAAACCGAGAGAATAAGACGGACGCTCACGTCTGTCGGTGCGCAAGCATCGGCAACGATTTGCCTTTATGGGCTGCCCTTCGGCGGTCTGCATCGGTAATTCGGCCTATATGGGGCGTGGGTTGTTTGTCCTTATTCGGTCGGGCAGTCTAGAGCCTCAAGGTCTAAGGTACATTCAACTCCACGCCTTTTCCGTATCCAGAAATCGCGGGGAAATACCGGAATAAGAGCGATTCTCAAGAGCGCTCTTGTTCTTGACCTTGGAATCTAGACAATTTCAGACCTGATAGAATAAGAGGGTACTCCAGTGTCCGCGCATGCTCTGCCATGACGGCATACTTTGGCGTGTCATCTCCATAACGTCATTCCGGCCTACGAGCCGAAATCTCAAGGATTCACCCAGAGTGTTTTGCCATAGTGTTATGGTCCGAGCCATGCCAAGGGCGTAGTGTATTCTCTTTCTTTGTCTGATGTTGGCGGGAAGTCCGGGACTTTCCGCCTTTCTTGTATACGCAAGAAATCGCCCGAAGTCCAAAGCCCTGAATGAGAGTGAAAAACACTTTCAACCAGGAATGACATAAGCCAATGCCTACTGTTTATAAAGAGATTAACGAGTCTAACAATAAAATCGCTCGAGTAAAGAAAATCATAAAAAAACGTGCTGAAAAAATTGACGAAAGTGAAATTCCGCAATCACCCATTTCTCAAGACACCTCCTGGAAAGATCTCGTTTTCTCTCATCCCGAAAAGACAGTTCGCATGGGAACCTTATTTAGCGGAATTGGTGCGGTTGAACATGCTTTTCAGAGACTCCAAATAAAACATGAAATAGTTTTTGCCGGGGATATCGATCCAAATTGCAAGAAAAGTTACTTGGCGAATTATAAATTGAACGAGAAAAATTGGTTTACTGACGTACGAAATTTTGATGCAAAACCTTATGCGAAAAAGGTTGACTTTATCGTTGGCGGAGCTCCGTGTCAAGCATTTTCTATGGTTGGAAAGAGGTTAGGTTTTGAAGATGCGAGAGGAACGCTCTTTTATGAATTTGCAAGAGTAGTGAAGGAAACATCTCCCAAAGTATTTCTGTTTGAGAACGTTAAAGGGCTTCTTAATCATGACAATGGCCGTACATGGCATGTCATTTATGACATTTTTAAGGAGCTTGGCTATGATGTCCATTTTCATGTCCTAAATAGCAAAGATTACGGAATTCCTCAAAATAGAGAGCGTGTATATTGTTTAGGCTTTAAAAAGAAAACAAAATTTTCATTTCCAATGCCGATTCCATTGGAATACATAATGTATGATTTTTTAGAGGATTATATTGATACCAAATATTTCTTGAAAGAAAAGGGTGTTAAGTTTGTTACAAGTCACAAAAATAGAGAAAAAAGCTACACACAAATAAATGGCGATGTTGCATTATGCCAAAAGAAAAATCAACAATTCAATTGGCATGGAGATTTTATTTATCATCCCGACTCTAAAATTACACCTACAAATGAAGCATTTGATGAATTTATTTTTGACGTCAAGAATGTTGAAGAAAAGTATTATTTATCAGATAAAGTTGCAAAATATGTTCTTGCTGGAGGAACGAAGAATTTTAGGACTTCTACAAAAACGGATTTAGATATCGCTCGTCCTTTATTACAATCAATGCACAAGATGCATAGAGCCGGCGTAGATAATTATGTTACGTATAAAGGTCGGATTCGAAAACTTACACCCCGTGAATGTCTGAGATTGATGGGGTTTAAAGATTCTTTTAAAATAGTTGTAAGCGATACTGCGGCATATCAAGAGGCCGGAAATAGCATTGTCGTTGATGTTTTAATTGCGATACTTAAACAAATAGACATAACGAAATATGGAGTTTAAGTATGGCGGATTTGATATGTAGATGGCGAAATGGCTCTCCAAAAACGGTTGTTGAATTGGTAAATTCGATGCCGCACGAAAAAATGAATTCGAATACTTTTCGTTCCCTTATGAATAGCAAATGGGACGGAGACTTCTTTAGAACTCCATATCAATTAGCTTGCCAACTGGGATTGTATTGTGAGGCCGAAGACGAATGCTTTTATCCAAGATTTGATCGCGACATTACTGAACAAGAAGCGCTCGACTATTTGCTTTTTTGGATTCCAAGATATTATATTCCAAACCCATATACAGCTAGTGGTGGGTTTGAAAATCTTGAATGTCCAACTTATGTCCTAAAATCCCTTTATGATTATGCAATTCAACATCCGTCATGTAATTACAAAGACGCGTATCAGGCTTGCTTTAAAGAGCCTGCGAAAAATAATGACGATATCATTCGCAACTACATCAATAATTTTTCACGAGTTCTAACTTGTTCAAAAGATGGACGATTAGAAGCGACAGGTGTTAAGCCTGAGGAGGTCTTTTCATTTATGGATAGAACTGATAAAAAAGCGTTTTTCGATTCGTTTGATAACAAAGACGCTGTTGTAATAAACAATGTAGAACCGAAAGATTATACCGAACAAGATTTTATTAGTATTCTCAAGGACTTTATTGCATCGGGAATTAGCTATCCGGTCCATACATTTGGGTTCAAATACGGAAAGATTATAAAAGATAAGGGTCTAAACAGTACAAAAATAATCGAAGCCGTCAAAGGGAAAACTTCGATGGATATTGAATTCCAAAAAGGTTGTGGAATAGCACAAAATATTCTAGATGAAAAATTTGGGCTCGCATTTTATCATGGCCAAAATATTATAGAAAATGACGAGAAAAAGACTATTACAAGATCCAAACAGAAAGATGAAATACCTTATGTTCAAAATCACACTCAGCTTATTTACTACGGTGTTCCCGGTTGCGGCAAGAGCCATAAAATCAAGAAACTTATTGATGAAAAAATTCTAGATAAAGAAGATCAAGAACAACAAGTTCATCGTGTGGTTTTCCATCCAGACTATACAAATTCAGATTTCGTTGGTCAAATTCTGCCGGAAGTCAAAAAAGAGGGCGGAGTAGAATATACATTCAAGGCAGGGCCTTTTACGGAAATTCTTCGTAAAGCATATACGAATCCTAGCAAGCCCTATTTTTTGATCATCGAGGAAATCAACCGTGGAAATGCAGCAGCAATATTTGGAGAAATATTCCAACTACTGGACCGCAAAAAAAGTAGTTCAGAAGTAGAAATAGTCAACAATAACATTTATGGAGCCGGGTGGAGCGATTATTGCATCAATAACGATTACATCAATGCCTATTTCCGTCGTGCTTTCGATGAAAATGTTAATGATTCCATTCAGAATGTGGGAGAACATTCAAGCAAGTTAGGCAATATCACAGTGAATTCCCTGGTAGCCATTCGTCTTCCTCCGAACTTATCCATCTACGCGACGATGAACACCAGCGACCAGAATGTATTTACCTTGGACAATGCATTCCAGCGCCGTTGGGAAATGAAATTGATCGACAATTCCTGCAAATGGGATGATAACGACCATAAGAATCAGGCGTTGGCGGAAATCAGAGAAACCGGAATTTGCTGGGAAGCCTTCCGCGACACCATAAACAAGAAAATTGCGGAAGCAAAAGTCTTTAATGCCGATGACAAACAACTCGGTCTCTTCTTTATGGAAGCCGAAGGTGATGGCGCAAACAAGAAAATCGACCCGGCAAAGTTCGCCAACAAGGTACTGAAATATCTGTGGACGGATGTTTTCAAAAGAGACCGCGATGGTGATGGTATCTTCTTAGCTAAGAATATGAGTGATTTGGTCAACAATTTTAATGAAAGCGATGCCTTTAAAAAGACATTCAAAGAAAATTTTATTGGCGAAATGATGAATACGGACAAGGATTTGAAAGCAAAATACCTCAAAGATGAGCAAGCGCAAAAATCGCCAACTGAATCCGCTGAAACGTCTGCAGAGACTCCCATCGTAAATGACGAATCCCAGTCCGCATAACTTCTCCCTAAAAGTAAAGGATGCTGGCAAGGGCTCCGATTTTGTGGGCCTGACCATAAAACGCGACAAAGACAAAAACTTGGAAGCATGGGCAACCTTTCCTATGGGTTACGGTTCTGAAGCGAACACTTATGAATCCGTTTCGCCGGAATTGCGGAACGAAATTCTTTTGCTCGTCAAAACCATCAGCGGTTGTAAAAGGCTTGAAGGCGAATGCGTCAGTCAAATCAATAGCGAAAAATCCAAACAGAACTTTCCCATTGCAAGTATCATTTATCTAATCGAGGATTTTCTTGACCGCGGAAGTTATTACACGGAAAAAGAAAAGATCGCCGGAAGAGGTTTGCCTGGAAAAATTTCCTGGAGCGCGACCATCAAGCGGATCAAGCCCATCGTCTCGGAAACGGGAATCGCCTTCCTTGACTTCATTGTCCGCAAAACTAGGATAAAGCAAGACCAACTGATTACGGAATTACACAAGTATTGCGTCCGCAGGGCTTTTGAATATCTTGGATTTCTTTATACGTCTGCAATGCCCGAAGAAGGGCTTTTGACGGGAGATGACATCGGAAAGGACGGGTCCTATTATTCCGCTTTTTTAGAAGAGAAAATCGTTGAAACCCATCTTGAAGCGAACGCCGAACTCTTTTTGCAAATGAAAAATCTCATCGACAATTCGGATTGCGAAAGCGAACTGAGTGCCGTTACCTACGGCACTACATCATTCCATGTCGTTTGGGAAAGTATGGTGGACCGCGTTTATGGAACAATCGAAGAAAGCGAAAGAAAATACTTTCAGCCTGGCTCGCACTGGGCATTCGTTGGCGATTCAAGCAAACGAAATAACGCGGTTCTTCGCCCGGATACAATTATGCTCGCCGGCGAAGGTCCTGACAAGAAATGCTACATCCTGGATTCAAAATACTATTCCTATGATGTGTTAAGAAAGAAGAACGCCGAAAACGAGTCCGAAGACGACGAGGACAACGGTCAGGAAACCGTATCCGCCCATGGTTCCATTCCCGGAACCGATTCCATACAAAAGCAGATCACCTACGCTGAATACATTGATAAAGTTCTAACACCGGCAAAGAACCCCAATCAAGAAAAATACAAGTTCAACTCCGACAAAATCTTCAATGCTTTCCTATTGCCTGGAAACCTCGGCGATGACAAGCCACCCAAATACATAGGCTATGCTGAAGCCGCCTGGAATGTCCATGCACAAAATGTGAAATATCGCAAAATTCACGGATTTCGTCTTGATACCAAAACTCTGATGCGGAATCACAAGCAAAAAGATTCCGAAGCAATCAAAATCCTTGCGGATGTGATTGAACATTCTCAAGACTCTAAAATATAAATTAAGGATTAGTTTTTCTTATACGAGAAAATCGAACAATCTTATAAAGAAGCCCGGACCGTGCATTCGTGTTTTCCGGAAAGACTAATCCGGACTGGGAACGGCTTCATTGCCGTCTTTTTCAATAGGTCTCACAATACGGGATATCATCATAGTTGACGGCGACGTCCTCGGCTGCAAAAAATGAGCGCAGCAGAGAATCATTCCGGTCAAACAGTTTTTCTTTCCGTAAAAAAGAAATCACGATTTTGCAGAAGCCTTTATCCGGAACTACGACGCCATGCTTTTCCTTCAGGATCACTTCCGTCTCAGTCATGCCGCATCCATACCTGTACTCCGTCAAATCGGCCATTCCTGGCTTGATGTATGCAGAGAACATATTGTCCTGGGCGCTGGTCCATGTCGGCTTCGCAATGATTTTTTCTCCGCCCATATTGATCTGCTGCTGATAGCCGCCGCTGCAAAAGCCCACTGGCTGTCTGAATACGCCGATAACGCCGGACTTCGATTCAAACACGGCGCTTCTTGAAACCGCAAGGGACTGGGCGCAGGCCGCAAAGAATAATGTCGACGCGCCAAAAAAAATAATGGTCAGGGATTTATGAACTTGTTTCATGGATACAAATTTAATTACTTGTTTCAAGAAACGGGAACACCGATGGCGATCTTTGTCCCAATAAAATTCTATATTACAAAGCACCGAAGTCCTTTTGTATATCCAAATACAAAGGGACTTTTTTGTTTGGTAAAAATCACCGGGAGAGCAGGCAATGGAAGCAAAAGAAAGCACGGGCGAAATCATCCTCTACCAGGCGGACGGCGCCACACGTCTGGAGGTCAAGCTCCAGAACGACACCGTATGGCTCACGCAAGGGCAGATGGCGGAGCTGTTCGAAAAAGACAGAACCGTTATCGGAAGGCACATTTCCAATATTTTTAAAGAGCATGAATTGGAGGAAAAAGTGGTATGTGCAAAATTTGCACATACCACTGCGCATGGAGCCATTTTTGGTAAAACACAAGAAAAAGAAATCACGCTCTATAATCTGGACGTCATCATCTCCGTCGGATACCGCGTAAAAAGCAAGCGGGGCATACTGTTCCGCCAGTGGGCGAACAAGGTTCTCAAAGACTATCTCCTCCGCGGCTACGCAGTGAATCTGCGTCAAAAGGAACTGGAGGGAAGCGTAAACGATAGACTTGCAAAACAAGACAGCAAGATCAATGAAATCAGCGGGACGGTGTCGGAGCTCAACAAAAGAGTCGATTTCCTCGTCAAGACCTCCAGACCAGTCAAACAGGGCGTTTTCTTCCAGGGGCAGATCTTCGACGCCTACGCATTTTTCGAGCAGATCATTCAAAAAGCGCAGACACACATTATCCTGATCGACGGCTACGTAGACCTGAGTATTCTGGAACGCTTCGCCAAAAAGAAGGCCGGAGTGAGCGTTGACATCTACACGGGCGCGCGGGCAAAGATCTCGGAACTGGACGTGCAAAAATTCAACGCGCAATATGCGATGCTTACGCTACATCGCACGGACAAAATGCACGACCGGTTCCTCATCATCGACGTCGCGGAACTTTACCACATCGGCGCGTCTCTCAAAGATCTCGGGACCCGGTGCTTCGCCTTCGAAAAGATGGACGACGCGGAATTTCTCATCCCGGAGATTCTAAAACATCTGTGAAAAATTCTATATTACAAAGTACCGAAGTCCTTTTGTATATCCAGATACAAAGGGACTTTTTTGTTTTTTAGGAAAAAGGAATCTATTTATGAATCTGCTCTTGACACCGTATCAAAAAAGTGATACATTTGAAAAAGAGTATATAGCATACGAAGGCGAATACTTTACGATAGAATGGTTTTATTCCAGAAACGAGAAAAGTGACGTCCTTGACTTCTTCAATGCCTTGGCTGATTCACAGAAGCGCAAAGTTCTCATCCTTTTCAAACGGATGGGCGATGCGGGGAGGATAAACGATGTTACAAAATTTAGGAATGAAGGCGATAAGATCTTTGCATTCAAACCACAACCGGATAGATTTCTATCTTTTTTCCATACCGGAAAGAAGATTATTCTGACCAATGCTTTTTGCAAAAAATCGGATAAAATGCCAAAAAACGAAAAGGAAAAAGCGCATCAGAGAATGAATGACTATTTGGCAAGAGTTGCAGAAGGGACTTATTATGAAAAATAACAGAATGACGACATTTGACCGCATCATGAAGAATACGAAACAAAAGAAAAAATTTGACAGCGAATATGCTGATTTTCTTTTTTCCGAACTTTTATTGGACGCAATGAACGAGCAGCAGGTAAGCGTGCGCGAGCTTTCCAAAGAAAGTGGAATTTCCACCTCAATCATCCAAAACATCCGGGCGCAAAGCAAATCTAATTTGACACTTAAAACCATGGAAAGCCTTCTGTGCGCCTTGGGCTACCAACTTACAGCAAAGAAAGGTCGGAAGACCGTCAATCTGACGGTACTTCAATAAAACTCTTGGGCATCTGTGAAAAAGGAGAGGCATGAAAAATTTAAAGAAGCCCCGCCTTTTGCCATCCCCGTTCAGAATGTCGGCGTGCGTGCGCCGCCGCGGATAAGAAGGTTGAATTCACCGCTGCTGCACCCTTTCGCATCGACGGGGCGGCGTGTCCGTTGCGGTTCCCTGCTGCGGAAAATACGGGCGCGGTCAGGGCGCAGAGCTTCGCTCGGCGGAAGCGGAGCAAGCGTGTCAAGCCAGCATTTCGCAGCCGGAGTGCCGGCGTTAATGAGGGCGAGGAGAGCGGCGTCCGCTCCCGATGCGTAGGAGTTCGGACCGCTGGAAAGCCAGCCCGGCATTACAACGTTATACACTCTGTAAATCCAGTGATAAGGGTGCATGGTGCGCACGGTTCCATAGCCTGTGACCATCGACATGCCGAGCGCGTTCCGCCCCAGCACATAGTCAAGCTGAGCGAGCGCTCCGGGCTTTTGCCCCAGCCCCAGCAGCCTTCCGTATCCACTTTGTGAATGACCGCTCCCGAATCGGTCTGCATACGGAACAGCCAGTCGAGCCCGCGACGCGCCTCATTCAACAGATCAGGGATTTCCGAAGCGCGGGCGGGCCGAGCGCCCCCTTCAGCACAACCGTTCCCGAAGGATCCAGGACATAGAACGAATCAGCGACTCCGCTCTGGACCGGAATTTCAAAAAACTTGGGGCCGTCCGGCAGATAGCCGAGCTGGTTCAGGCGCACCTGCGTCTGTGCGATGACGAAAGACGCGGAAAACAAGAAGAAAGGGAAAAGCCGTATAAAGCGATTCATACCCGGAAAGATAAATTATCAGACCGTTTTCTCCAAATTTTCGTATGAAGTTTGTTTACTATAGTAAACGCGCCTCACGCCCTATCAGGTGAAATTAAAATACCCGCTGACAGGCAATGATATGGAGAAGAGCGGAATATTCTTTTGACAAAAATACAATGCCGATTTTCCGCGGCGGATTTTTCAAAAGCAAATCAGGATATTTTAAGTGCATTACAGGGACTTTGTACTAATAGAAATACAACTACAAAAAAGCAGGGAAAACTATATGAAATCCAAAATTTTGACCGTTCTGGCCGCGGCGACCGCGGCGGTATTCATCAGCTGCGAATCGGACAGTTCCGCAAGCGGCGCGGATGCGACGCCCGTTGCGACGAGTTCCGCGGCGCTCCCCGCCGGGCAAAGCAGCGCATCTGCAATCGTTCCGCCGGCGCAAAGCAGTTCCGGAGAGACTTTATCATCGTCCGCAGCCGCAGCGGTCACGGAATCCAGCTCCGGCGCCGCGCCGTATTCCTCCGCAGTGGTTCCGCCCGTCTCCAGTTCCGCCGCGCTCGTTTTTTCATCTTCCGCGGTTCCGCAGATTTCAAGTTCCGGCGCAGTGCCGTCTTCCTCCTCCGTGAAAGAGTCCGTTTCCAGTTCCAGTGTAAAGCTGTCTTCTTCCTCCGTGAAAGAATCCGTTTCCAGTTCCAGCGCAAAGCTGTCTTCTTCCTCCACAGCGTCATCTTCTTCGACGGCGGAAGCGAAAGGCCGTAAAAGCAACGGCTGCGGCAAGGCGCTGACCATCAAAACCGGGTTCTACAAAATCACCAGCAACGGAAAGGAACGCGAATATGCCATCGACGTTCCCGCAAACTACGACCCCGATAAACCCTACCGCCTCATCTACTGCTCTCACTGGATCTGGTCCAGCGCCAAGGATGTGGTGAACGGAACGGTCACTAACGGCGGAGCTGCCAACTGGGCGTTCTTCGGACTTAAGCGCGTCCTGGACAGCGCGGGCGTGCAGGCTATATTCATCGCTCCCACGGCCGACGGCGGCATGTGGGGAGAAGCGGACCACGCCCTTTT
>Ga0172378_10005638_pt1 | contig 11697 bp, 10 predicted proteins | sample GrowelOW332metaG_FD_119755 | JGI IMG/M metagenome (GOLD analysis project Ga0172378, IMG submission 119755) | Groundwater microbial communities from an aquifer near a municipal landfill in Southern Ontario, Canada - Pumphouse #3_1 metaG | ecosystem: Environmental > Aquatic > Deep subsurface >... | reverse complement strand
TATCGATATCATCGGCTCCACACAAGGCTTGGATCCCAGTTATTTAGCTGAGATCAAAACTTTGGCAGCTAAAACACATAAGAACACTGGGTTGAAGTTAAACATTGCCTTCAATTATGGTGGTCGCATGGAGATCATCGAAGCTATCAAAAAGCTAGATTCACAGCAGATAGCTGAACTATCTCCGGAAAACTTCGGTGATTACCTGTATACAGCAGGTCAGCCCGATCCCGATTTAATTATACGAACAAGCGGAGAATCCAGGCTCTCGAATTTCCTGATCTGGCAGGCATCTTATGCTGAAATCTATGTAACAGACACTTTATGGCCGGATTTTGGCAAATTGGAGTTGCTGCTTGCACTACTGGACTTTCAGGGCAGAAAGCGTAGGTTTGGGGGGGTATGATGATGTCTGAACTAAGTAAAAGAGTGTTGGTTTCTATTTTTTTCATCCCTGTCCTGATCCTAGCTTTGTATTTCGAAGGTATCCCATTGTATCTGATGTTTTTACTGGTCAGCCTGATGGGAAGTCAGGAGTACATCGCCATGATGAGAAAAGCGGGAATTTGCATCCCCTGGTTGTGGGTGATTATCAATCCCTTGCTTTACAGCTTATGGCTCCTTTTCCCAAAGTGGGAGATCGGCCTGCTGCTGACAGCCTTCATCGCCGCGATGCTGGAGGTTATGTTCGATTGGGAAGAGCAAAAAAGTGTACCACGCTTGTTTGCCAATCTGTTCGGTACAGTATATACTGCTCTGATGCCGGCAATGATCGTGAAGATAGCGTTGCTACAGCCAGAATCCAAGATTTTGCTTGCCTTAATACTGATGATCTGGATAGTGGATTCATGTGCCTATTTTGTAGGTATGCGCTTTGGGAAACGTCGTGGAATAACACAAGTTAGCCCCCGGAAAAGCCTTGAAGGTTTTGTGGCTGGACTACTTGCTCCCGCGTTAATTTCATTTATGTTGTATATTGGAAATATCGGCTATTTTACGCCTACGCAGCTTGTGCTCCTAGCGCTGGCAGCAGGCGTGTTCGGTCAGCTTGGAGACCTTTTGGAATCTATGCTCAAAAGGTTTTGTAATGTGAAAGACAGTTCGAAATTGATTCCCGGACACGGAGGAATATTGGATCGTACCGATAGTATCCTCCTTGCCGGAAGCTTTTTGTATACAGCCCTGTTGGCTTTATGACAGGGGTAATGATATGGATTTAAATAAGCAAGGAACAGTGAAATACGTAATTTCATGGAGGAAATTATGAAGAAAACCTTAATGATAGTCCTTTGTCTTGTAGCTGCAGTGACAGTATGGGCACAAGGCCAAGAGACCTTTGCCAACTTTGATTATACTGGCACCAACTACATTGACGGCTCATTCACCGGAGACACCGGTGTGGAATGGAACTATTACGCTGTCACAGGATCTGTGGCGGGCTCAAACGATAATTCAATCGAAGGCCAAGGAATGATATTGAGACGCAGCGAAGCTCCCAGCAGGATCGTTTCTTCCAGTATACCCGGCGGTATCGGAAACTTCTCGGTTCAGATGCGTAAAGCTTATACCAGTGCCGGAGACAGACAGATTGCTCTGTACATCAACGATCTCCTGGTAGCAGAATCTGAGCCCTTTGGCGGTACTTCCGGTGCTGACCCAACTGTTTACGATTTCGTAGTGAATGGCGTGAATGTGCCTGGTGATTTTGTGATGGAAATCCGGAACATCCAGGGTGGAACTTCCAATCGTCAGGTGACAATCGATAACATCGAATGGACAGCTTATGGCAGCGGACAACAGTTTGTAGCCAATCCTACTTTTAATCCTCCTGCAGGACATTATGACCAACCTATCAATGTTACCTTATCCACAACTACCGAAGGCGCAAGTATTTATTATACTATCGATGGTAGTGAACCAACTCAGTCTTCCACACTGTTCAGCACACCTATCAACGTGTCTGAGCCTACAACAATCAAGGCCAGAGGATATGCTGAAGGTTATGAGCCCAGCGCTATTGTGTCCGCAGTTTACGGTTTTGTGGTTCCCATCAATAACCTTACCGAATTGAGAGCTCAGACTGCCGATAATAGCACTGTCTATAAAATTACCAATGATGTATTTCTTACATACAAGAGATCCTCTCGTAATCAAAAGTATGTGCAGGATCATGATGCTGCAGTGCTGATCGATGACACCGCTGGTGCCATTACCACAAACTATGAGATCGGCGATGCGATCACAGGTCTTACCGGAAAACTGAGCATGTATTTTGAGACCTTGCAATTCATCCCAACTCAAGATCCCGGACCTGCTACCAGCACTAACAACTGGATCCATATCCCCACTGTTACCATTGGCGATTTGAATGCAGATATTGGCACAAATAGCTACCAGTCACGTTTGGTTTACATCGACAATGTAAACTTCACAGAAGGTAGCGGAAACTTCGCCAGCGGCCAGAACTATACTATTACTGATGGCACTGGCAATCTCACCTTCCGCACCGCTTTTTCAGAAGCCGATTACATCGATACTCTGATTCCTACCGGTACATTTAGCCTGAACGGTTTGGTTGGTCACTATCAGGAAACCGCTCAGATCACTCCCAGAAACCTTTCTGACTTCAATCCCACCTCAAACGAAGATCCCTTGCAGGTTCCCGCACAAGTGGCTTTGATTGGTAACTATCCGAACCCCTTCAATCCTGAAACCACTATTCAATTCCAGATGGAAAAACCAGCTCCTGCCATCATCGATATCTTCAATCAGAAAGGTCAGCTAGTGAAGAGTTATGATGTCCAACAGACAAATGCCGGGGTAAATAGCTTGGTATGGAATGGTTTGGATAACAGCGGTTCAGCCGTGTCCAGCGGTGTGTACTTCTTCCGTCTGAGATCCGGAAGCTACAGTTCCACCAAGAAAATGGTCTTAATGAAATAAACCTTGAACATCAAGAGTAACCTGTACAGTCTGATAGCGATATGTATATGGTCTTCTCTGGAACTCGCCGGAAAGCTATTAGGAGAAGGGATTTCACCCTTTGCCATTACAGCATGGCGATTTCTCATCGGAGGGGCCGTAATACTCCCTTTTGCTATCCTGCAGGGAACTCGGAATAAAGTAAAATTAAATATTGGCAGCATATTGACTCTCGGCGCTTTGGGAATCCTGAACGTCGTAGTCAGTATGCTGCTTTTACAATTGGCAATCTATTATGGGAAGGCATCGCTCACGGCGATAATAGTGAGCATGAATCCTCTGTTTGTGAGCTTGTTTGCCTATCTGATCTTATCTGAGCGTCTTAGCAGTTATCACATCTTTAGCATTCTGATGGGAGTAGTTGGGTTGATCATCATCATTATGGGCGAGCGGGACTATACCAGCAGCAACTTTGTGCATCTGCCCACGGGTGTATTCTTTGCGATCCTGGCAGCGATTACCTTTGCGCTTTATACTGTGCTCACCAAAAAGGCGATCCAAAAATACGGCAATCGCATCACGAATTGCGCATCATTTTTGATCGGCGGCATCAGTCTCAGTATCATCAATGCTGTGATCGGTAAAAGCATGCGCTTCGATCCAACGCTTACGAATCTCAGCTTGATGCTTTACTTGGGGATTGTTATAACGGGAGTGGCATATCTCTTTTATTTCGAGGCGATGAAGACCCTCACTGCCGCCAGAGCATCGATTTACTTTTTCCTCAAGCCGGCAATAGCATCGTTTCTGGCGTTTCTGTTTCTGGGAGAGCATCTCAGTTGGATTCAGATAATGGGGATTGTGTTGATTATGCTGGCTCTCAGTCGCCGTTTTTGGCTGAAACGGATATGACTCAAATCAATCTAAAGAAGAATATCATCACCAGCGGTAGCTTTCGGCTATTGATTATGGTGGTTTCTTTTTTCACCAGTGTTATGTCTGCCAGATACCTTGGTGTGGAGATCAAAGGCAGATATAGCTATCTGATCACTATGACTGGCTTCGCTTGGGCAACATTGGATTTGGGAGTATATCGGAGCATACCGTATTTGATCCGAAAGTTCCCGGAAAAGGTCCATGAGGTATTCAGCTTTTCCTTGTTCATGTTTATTATGGAAAATATTCTGCTGGGCTTCTTTGGGCTTCTGTTCATCGATTTCTGGAGCGGATTTCTGAGCTTTGAATTAAGTAGGACTGCAGCCTTGTTCCTGATTGCAATTATTACTACTACAAAGTTTGCTATGCAATTACAATCTCTCCAGGTGGGCATGGACAAGATATGGAGTTATTCCATAGCCAGGGTCCTGAGTACTGCGTTCATCGCGTTTTTGTTGATGATAGCCCTGCTATTCTTTGGGAACGCGAACAAACTCCTCTTTATGCTTGCTATTATGATTGGTTCTCAGGGTGTGATAATCGGATACTTCCTGGGTACCATCAAGTGCAAACCAATCAGGTTCCGATTTGACCCATCTTTGCTGAAACTAATCTATACCTACAGTTTCCGAGTATTTGTGTCCTCTCTTTTGGTGTCGTTACTGATTCGCTTTGACATCATTCTGATCAAGAAAGCTTTAGGTTTCGAGCATGTAGGGATCTACTCCATAGCTGCGAACATCATTGATGTTATGCAGATTGTATCTAACAGCGTAGGTAGCTTGCTGCTGGTTAAGCTTACTGATAGTGCTTCCCTCGAAGAAAAATGGCACATCATGCGCAAGCTTCTCATTGTTTTTACTATTATCCTGGGTATTGCCAATCTTGGTTTTGTCTTCCTGGGTAGATTCTTTTTAGGAGTATTCTATGGCTTGGATTTTCTGCCCGTATATGGAGTTTATTTGTGGCTGATACCGGCCAGCTTCAGTCTTTCCTTTGGTTCTTTATTCAATAACTACCTGAATAGCAAGGGATTTCCTATTATCAGCATAGTTTTTCCAGCTATAGCTTTATTGATAAACATATCGTTGAATCTACTCCTGATCCCGGTCCGGGGAATATGTGGAGCTGCTTTTGCCACCAGTATCGCTTATACTATGTGGTTTGTCTTGATCGTGATTTACGAACATTTTACAACCGGAAAGAGACTGGCCTCTTATCTGGTACCTCGTAAATCAGATTTTGTAGAGATCAGAGACTATTTGGTCTCCCTGGTGCCTTTCAGAAAGCTCAAATCGTAATGTAATCAACATTATGAAGCTACTCATTGTTACAGACCTTTATCCTGACCAGTCCAATCCTGTCGGAGGCATCTTTGTAAAACACCAAGTGCTTGAGCTACAGAAGCATTATGATGTTTATGTATTTGCTACGCATATGCTTGATGGCACATCGAAAATGAGCTTAAGTAGAGTTCCCGAGGGAGAGTATCATCACTATTTCAAGATGTTTCGACCGCTGTTTTTCCTGAACACCATCAAGTACAGGATTCTTGTGATTCCTCGTTTGAAAAGAGTGATCCGTACATTCAAGCCGGATTTGATCCATGTACATGACTGCAGGCACGTTCCGGAGCTAGTGAACCTGGCTCCATTTCTGCGAAAGACAGGAATTCCACATTACTTAACTGTGCATAACATAATTACTCATCCGAGCAACATCAGGAATCCACTACTGCGAAAGATATACCGTATTCTTTTACCAATTACCTACAGAGGTTGGAAGCACATATTTTGTGTAAATAGGAACCTCTCCAGACAGATTGATGACATTGCCTCCACTAGCAGTACTAGCGTGATTGGGAACGCAATAGTCCAATTCAGCCACGTCACGGATTCGTTCATCGACAAGGTTTCATGCTTTATCAGAGGAGCCGATTTGAAGATCATCAGTGTGGGAAACCTTAAATATACCAAAGGATTTGATCTCTTGATCAAAGCAATAGCAGGTATAGTTCGGGAAGGGAAAGACATTCGTTTGGCCATATTCGGTGAGGGAGATCAGAGAGCACATCTGGACAGTTTGATCATGGAACACGGATTGCTGAATAAAGTTTGTTGTTTTGGTAGTGTGGAAAACACTCTACTTAGAAATCTCTACCCTCTGTTTGATGCCTTTATACTCCCAAGTTTTAGCGAGACCTTTGGAGTAGTGTATCTGGAAGCTATGGCTGCCGGGATAGTGACTGTGGGAGTAAGGGGTCAGGGTATCGACGGAGTCATCGTTCACGGGAAAAATGGCCTTCTAGTCGAACCTATGCGTGTAGATAGTATAGAGAACCAAATCCGCTGGATCATGGCATATCCTTCGGCAGCACGTATTCTCGGAGAAGCGGGGAAGTTGCTTGTAGAGCGGGATTATCGTATTGATCAGTTATGCGCAAGTATTCGGAGAGTGTATGAAGCATGACGATCGCATCCTGATGATCATCAATGAGTTTCCTCCCACAGGTGAGAGTGGGGTCCAAAGACCTCTGAAGTTCCTGAAGTATTTGGATCGCGCAGGATGGGAATGTTGGGTTATTACTCCCAAGAAGCCGCCTAAGAACGTTATTGACCAATCCCTTTGTGAGGATATTCCCACAAAAGCACACATAATCAAGACTCATAGCTGGGGATTGACTGCCTCCGCAACCGATAAAGTGGCTGATCTTCGCGCCAAGACAGCAAAGAAACAGAGCTCCCTAAAACGTCTGATATGGTATGTTCTCAAACTGATTAACGACATCATTTTCCCAATTGACAAGCAGATCGGTTGGACTCCATTTGCCCTCTATGCAGCTATCAGAACGATCCGCAAGCACCGTCTGCGCAATGTGTATATCACCGGCTTCCCCTTCTCTGCTCTGTTGATCGGAATTCCGTTAAAATGCATATTCAGGGACAAGATATTCTGGGTTGCGGATTATCGTGACGCATGGCAATTTGAGCCTCTCTTTGAGCACAACGTACTGCCGTTTCGCTATGCCATTATACGCAGATGTGACGATATGGTGTTAAGAACCTGTGACCGTATTCTCTTTGTAACAGATTATATAAGGCACAGATACCAAAATCACTTCTCCTGGATCGAGGACAAGGCTGTAGTGATTACCAATGGTTTTGATGATGACGATTTTGGACAAGTCCCTGCCTATAAGTTCGATAAGTTTACTTTCGTATATATGGGCAAGATATATGGACATATAAGAAATCCTCTCCCATTACTGCGAGCAATCTCAAAGCTGGAGATTCCAGATTATCAGTATATTCATATCGGAACCATAGCTAAAGAAGTGCTGGAGGAGATTGAGAGTATGAAGCTGCCTTTTTTCCAGTTCTGGGGTTATAAAATGCATCAGGAAGCCATAACCTACGCTGCTGGGGCAGATATTAACATCTTGATAAACAACAACGATACGGAATCAACAGGAGTCTTAACCGGAAAGATCTTCGAGCTTATCAAGATCGGTAAGCCAATTCTGGCAGTAGGGCCTCCGCATGGTATTGTGAAGGATCTTTTGGAACAGACTAATACAGGTGCTTATGCATATATTGAAGATGAAGAAGATATCATGGCAGCAATCAATAAACTACTGACTGAAAGCATGAAACATGTAAATACGGATATCATTGATTCTTATTCTCGCAAGGAACTTACAAAGAGGCTGATTGAGGTCTTTCATCATGGCAGATAGATACCTGATTGTCCATACATGGGGTATTGGAGATATGATTCTCCTTACACCGGTTTTGGAGCTGATTTATCATTTTTTACCGGATGTCAGGTTTGACTTTGCTGTGTTTCAAAGCAGCTCCATGCTGCCGATAAGAAATGCCCCCTATACTTCAGAGGTTTATCAATGCTCATATAAAGCATCCAAGCTATTGCCGATGATAGCCTATTTAAGACGTAAGAAGTACGATTATTGCATTACTACATCTGGGATTAGTGCTATAAAAGCAGGTTTGTTTGCATGGTCGATAAAGGCAAGATGCCGTATCGGAGATTATCAAAGCAAACCCAATCACTTATATACTTCTCAGATTCCTTTTATCGTTACCAGGCATAGAACCTGGGCAAATTACGAAATCTTCAAGCTGATTTTTCCACTACCTGAAGCTGAAGCCTTCAGACAAAATCCTCTTTGTAGCAGACTATTCAGGACCCGCTATTATAGTAAGGTATCCGCATCAGCAGAGGCCAAAGCCTTTTTCTCTAGCTACTTTGATGAAACAGACTTTGTAGTAGCCATTCATCCCGGTTGCACTGCCAAGAATAAGTATCGCAGGTGGAATTTGGACTACTTTGTGGATCTGGTGAGCATCCTAAACACAGATTATCCGGCATTGAAGTTCTATGTCATTGCAGGACCTGATGAACTGGAAGAGAGTATTGCTTTAAGCAAGCGTATAACAGCTCCATGCTTGAGTGGAGTCAGCCTGGATGTCGTGTATGAGACCTTAAAACTAAGCCAGATGATCATAAATACTGATTCCGGAATCGGTCATATCGCATCTTGTCATCAGCTTCCAAGCTTTGTGATCTTTGGACCAGGTGATGAGCGACAGACTGCACCTTTTAATCCTCAAGCAAACATTATCCGTTCAGATACGCCATGTGCTCCCTGTGTCCAACGCAAAAGAACTGCATGCTCTACGGACTGCCTTAGGAACTTGAAGCCAAAGATGGTAGCAGATATCATAACAGCCTACGTTACAGAGAGTAAACTAAGTATATGAGACTTGAGTTTCTTCCATACGCTACTGTTCAGGTTCATGCGTGTACAAATGCACTTGAGCATCATACTCAAGACCCCAAGCACTCCTCTTATAGTGGAGAAGTCATATGGTACTCAAAGATATTTCCTTGTTTGCTTTATTGTAATACTAATAGTTGAACACATGGATGCCATCAGACATATGACGGTAACTGACTGCTCAATAAACGTCAAATTGCTTGACAGTACCAAGGCAGGAATATGTATTGATCTAAATGGTGTAAATCTGATGAAGGATGCAGTAGACGCTTGCCATGAGATCCTGCGAAACTTGCTGGTTACAAATGTTACCGCAAAATAGGTGTCACTTATGGAATTGATGTGGAAGGCTGAACCACATAGGAATATTCGGATTTGCCGATTACTATTGGATATGGAGACACTTTGAAAATCCTATTCTTAAGTTCACGCATTCCTTACCCTCCTGATAGGGGAGATAAGGTGCGGACTCTAGTCTTGCTTCGACAGCTGTCCAGTATGGGAGAGCTGCACTTAGTGTCTCTAGTAGATGTCAAACAGGATAAAGATGCCATTCAAGCGATGAAAGAGGAATTTCTCCATAGCTATTTTATCTCTCATTCAAAGTATCTGGCCTTGACAAATATAGCCCGAAATGTCTTCAAGAACTTGCCTTTCCAGGTTGCTTATTATCGCAATAAGAAGCTGTTTAACCTGATAGAAGAATTGGCAGAACAGCATAGATTTGATCTCGTATATACTCATCTTATCCGCATGGTTCCGTATGCCAGAATGCTTAGAGACTCCAAAGTAATTCTGGATTATACTGATTGCATCTCTCTGGAGTACAACCGCAGTTTGAGTCACCTTAGAGGTATCAGAAAGCTGTTTTTCAAAGTAGAGGCAGCTCGCACAGCCAAATACGAAGAGCGCGTGGCAAATCTCTTTGCGGAAAACTGGGTGATATCTCCTGTTGACATTCAAAAGCTGGGTCTGAAGGATCATCATCGAAGTGTGGTGCTGCCAAACCAAGTGTATATCCCACCTTTGCACGAAGATACCGGACTGAAGATGCGTCTGATCTTCACAGGAAACATGAGTGTTGCCCACAATATTGTAGCAGCTCAAAATGTATGCAAAAAGATCATGCCGGCGCTATTACATGAGTTTCCCCAGTTGGAATTTGTGATCGTAGGAGCCGCACCTGTCCCGGAGATCAAGCTTTTACATGGAGTAAACAATACCAAAGTGTTGGGATATGTGGAAGACCTCTATCAGGCATTGATGGATAGTGATATCTTCATAGCACCGATGTATTTCAGCGCTGGTATTCAAAACAAAGCTCTGGAAGCGATGGCTTGCGGTATTCCCGTGATCACGACCCCCAATGTGGCGCAAAGCCTGGATGCTCACGATGAAGTGGAACTGATGATTGCGGAAGATAATCATGGCTTTGTAACCAAGGCTGCATATCTGCTGAAAAACGATGTTGCCAGAGCTCAGATCGGCAAATCGGGCCGGGCACTGGTACAAAAGAAGTACTCACCAGAAGCGATCAGTAAGCTGATAACCGAACGCGTAGATAAAATAATTCATTCAAAAAGGAGTAGTGGCGATGCAAAAAGTGAAACTGGGCCTGATAGGCTGCGGTAGAATTTCAAAGAATCATCTGGATGCGATCTCGCAAATCCCTGAAGCAGAATTCGTTGCGGTTTGTGATTGTGTCCCCGAAAGAGCGCAACAAGTTGCACAAGAGCATGGCATCAAGAATGTCTATACTGACCATCATGAGATGCTGAAGAACGAAAAAATGGACTTAGTGTCTATTTGTACTCCCAGTGGGATGCATCCGGACATGGGAGTGGATGTGGCAAAAGCAAAAGTGAATGTCCTCACCGAAAAACCTATGGCGATCAATATCGAGACTGCAGATAAACTGATCAGAGCTTGTGATGAGAACCATGTAAGGCTTTTTGTAGTGAAGCAAAACCGTCTCAATAGCACGATGCAGCTCCTAAAAAGAGCGGTAGATAAAAACCGCTTTGGCAGGATCTACATGGCCCAGGCAAATGTGTTCTGGCAACGTCCCCAATCCTATTATGACGCTGCCAAATGGCGCGGTACATGGGAGTTTGACGGCGGGGCTTACATGAACCAGGCCAGTCACTATGTAGATGCCATTTATTGGCTTTTGGGCAATGTGGATAGCGTATCTGCCTTCACTGCCACAATGGCACGAAAGATCGAAGCGGAAGATACCGGAAGTGCCATCCTGCATTTTAGAAGCGGTATTATTGCCACCATAAACGTGACTATGCTTACATATCCCAAAAACTTCGAAGGCTCCATCACGATCATCGGTGAAAAGGGCATCGTAAAAGTAGGTGGAGTAGCAGTTAACAAGATCGAGAAATGGGAATTTGAAGATTATGATGATGATGATCGCATTGCTATGGACACAAACTACACTCCGCCAAACGTTTATGGCTTCGGTCACAATCCCTACTACCGCAACGTGGTAGATGTACTGCTTGGGAAAGCCGAGCCTTCCACCGATGGACGAGATGGCAGAAAGTCGGTTGAGATCATCCAGGCTATTTACCGTTCTGCCAAGACGGGAAAGAAAGTCTCTCTGCCTTTGTAATAAAGCATTTCTGATAATTGCCCGATTCTCTGGAATCGGGCTTTATTGTTTGCCCAGAAAACTGCTGTTTTTCTACTGAGCATAATTTGGGAGAACGGACTCAAGTTAACTGCTTCCCATCTGCATCACTCTGCTCCATTGGGTATCGAAGCTGATATCAAGCCGTTATCATCGAGTGGACATAGGACGATAACAGTATTATATCTAGATCAACATGGCATAATCGATAATGAAAGGATTGCGATTGCGGATTGTCTTAAAAGTTTGTCTTAAAAGTGTCCAAAAGTGTCTTAAAAGTGAGTGGTAACCCTTTAAAGTATACAGGGTCATTGATGATAAGATAGTCATTTCTGAAGGCATCGCAAAGGATGGGAGGGAAGATGAGTTTCATTGGTTTTAAACACTTGTTATCCATATA
>Ga0172378_10005636_pt1 | contig 11699 bp, 18 predicted proteins | sample GrowelOW332metaG_FD_119755 | JGI IMG/M metagenome (GOLD analysis project Ga0172378, IMG submission 119755) | Groundwater microbial communities from an aquifer near a municipal landfill in Southern Ontario, Canada - Pumphouse #3_1 metaG | ecosystem: Environmental > Aquatic > Deep subsurface >... | reverse complement strand
TCTGTTTTGATTCTCACACCGAGTAATTCTGGAATCATGTCCTTAAACTCTTTGGTAAAGGTAAAACTGTCTCTACTTACCAATTCTTTCACTCTTTTGTCAATCATTTGCTTTTTCATAGTCTTGTTTTTTAATTAATTTTAACTCTAAATTACTACTATCAATTTCAATATAGTTGGCACCCCTCGATTCTTCTAAAGTACCTTGCTTATAGGTATATCCTCGGTCCAGAAATTCACTTTTTACTAAACCTAAGACAACTCTATCTGAACACACAAGATATGTTTTCATTGTACTACCTTATAAAATATTACATAATAGCCAGCCTTATAACTACAATTATGATACTCAAAACTACCTGTAATATCTGCAAAGTATGATTCTTTTGTTACACCACAACTCTTGTCGAAATTAATTTCTAAAGCTTGTGACCAAGCACCAAAAGGATGATAGTTTGAAGTTTGTATAAAAATACGTTCACCGGCTAAAAATAATTTCAGAGCTGTAGGTTTGCTTACTTGCACTATGTGTGTAGACTTTTTAGAGCTGTAACTTGTAAATTCTAAATTTCTCATGTTGCTTATTTTTTAATAATTATGCTTAATATAATAACAGTTGTTATCCAACAAGTGAATACTCCAGTTATTCCAAACACAACACCTGTTACTGGTTTGTGAAATACCAAACTAATTATAATACTGATCACACCAATAAGAACTGTAAATGCGCATATTCTTATTATTAACATATCTGACTTTTTCATGTTACTCTTTAGTTAATATAAGTATACCCAAAGTTAACACACAAGATACCAATCCAGTTATACCAATCACTATTCCGATTATCGGGTCAACAAGATAACTCACTGTTTGGCTTATTAAACCTATTGTCAAAACAAGCATGCTTATTCTAACAATTAACTTATCTGATTTTTTCATCTTAAAAGTTTTGCTAATTTAGTTCTACCTAAGTCAAATTTAAACGAGAAATCTTCAATACTGAAGCGAGCCTCATAGTTGTTTTCATTATTGAGGGTTTCTGTGATCTCAATTGTTGTATACATGTTCTTATGCAGAACATCGTGCAATACCAGTATATTACCAGGTTGCGGTCCCAAAATTTCACAGTCTCTAATCACTAAAGTGTCTATGAGAATATACTCAGCCATCTCAATACCTGAACGAAATATTATTTTCTTACTATAATATCGCCCAAGAAAGTCACGTAAATAAGTTTTTTCCATAATTATACTTTTTTCATTAAACAAATGTAATAAATAATAAACTAATAATACTATTTTGCGTATTATTTTTACGCTATCATTCCGCTAGTAACCTTTTAATGGTTTGTTAACAATTAATTAGTACCCTAAAAGGTCCCAAATATTTTCTTTGGTCACCTCCACATATTCTAGATAGTGGATAATTCTTCCGGTTGTGAGGCACATATATGGGAATTTACCAAATACTACACCATCTATTGTGATGCTCTGCACACCATGGGCTAACAATATCCGCTTAGTTTCTTTCATAGCATTGTAAAGTTATCAGTAGTGCTACCTTTACACATCTCAAAATAATCTCTAGCTTGCGCCACAACTTCGGCTCTACTAAAGTAGTTCTCAGGGTCCGCTGTTATTGTATCACTGTGTCTAGCTTCCACAACTTCATATTTACAGTTTCTATAGTACGCAGTCCAAGTTACCAACAGGACTCGTTCTTTCTTCAAAAATACGACTTTCATAATACTTGTTTTTGAAATTTAATAAACCTCTAATATTAGCATGCTACCGCCACCACTCGGATGACAAACCTTACGAGGAATAACCACTTTTAATGTGTCATCAATTAACACATTATAAAGACGTGTACCTTCTATTTTTTCACCAATTACCACATTTTCGGCTTTTGATAGCTCTTTAATACTTGTGGGCCTCTCGAACTCTGAACCATCCCACACTAATATTTCAGTACCTGTGTCCCAAAGATCTGAAAAAGTTGCTTTCATAATACTTGTTTTTAGTTAATAGTAGACACTTTGTGTTTCGTCGTAATCCTCCGCGACTCATCAGTACTATTTTTTCTCAGATGCTTGCACTTAAAAAAGAACGTATTTTTTCACTATGGTGTGAACAAAGCCATTAACCAAATTTTGAGTTTGATTTCAACCTAAAGCCAACTCTACAGTTGAGTTAGCTTTAAACTAGTTCAGCACCAGACTATTGCTAATCTGGTGCTAACTTAATATTTATTCAATACTACTTTTTGGTTCAATGATTACTAAATTATCGCTTTCATCACACACAAACAAATCGTTATTAATACACTTGTCATTTTTGTGGTAAATCTTACCATTACACGAAATTTTTACTAAAACCATGTTAACTCTTTTGTCTAATACCAAAGAAAAGCAAGTTCCATACAAAGTTTCACCTAAACCAAAGCTTTTAAAACTTACCCGCTGTCCTAAAAGTTCACTTCCTAATGGTGAAACAATTGACCACTTTTCTTTAAGTTTACGCAACTTTTCTGCTTCTTTTTCTTCGCCGGATTGCGAATTAATTGTTAACTTTTTTTGTTGAACTTTTAATTCTTTAAGTTCTTGCTTCTTTTGAGCCAACCTAATGTTAACTTCTTCCCAGGTTAATACTTTTTTAGTACTAAGGTTTACTACTTCTTCGTTAACTAATGTTTCTTCAATGTTAACTTCTTTTACATCATTTAAAGCTTTCATAATTGTTGTTTTTAAGTAAATTAATTGTTTATTTTTATTAGCTTAATCTTCATACTACCTTCGCAATAATTTAATAAGCTAACTTATTATTAATCAAAAGCGAAACTATCATTTCCAAAATGTCAATGAACGAATATCAATAATTTAGTATGCGTATAGTGGTAAAGTAATATAGAATTAATGTGCTAACTTACTGTTAAATCCACTTTTACATACTAAATTTTCATTACCTAAAGATACAAAAAATCCAGTTAACTTTCATTAAGTTTACAACATCATTTCACTATCATTTACTTGCGATTGGGTAGTAATTCATTATCACCAAGTTAGCATTAAATTAATATATTACATTAAATAATTGTGAACCAATATTAATTTATTGCAGACCAATTGGTTAACATTATGGTAGTGTATAGTCGTCACCTCCCCTATATTACCTTAGCAATATTCTAGCTTACAATTAGTATACTAACTAATTGTTAAAATCTTATACCTAATTTCATAGAAGCCAATGCTAAATAATGTTTAGCTAATACTAAATCATCATAAGCTCGTATTTCCAAATCACTAAGTTTTTCAGTGTTAACTCTGTTTTGCAATACTGCTATCGCAGTCTTAGCAACTACTAAATTTTCTTTAATTTCTTGTTTTGACATTTTCATAATTAGTTAGCATTAAATTAGTTAATAAACAACTCAAAATTCAATATGTAAATATACAAAATATATTTTTATTACCTGTTAAATTAATAATATCATTTAGTTAAACTTCGCTTGCATTTAGTTAGTGGTTAAAATAATATTTATTAATAATAAATTAATATGCTATAATTTAATATTGAGTTTAATTCGTTAACACCACGCTAGCATTAAATTAATATATCGCGTTAAATAATCACAAACCAATATTAATTTATTGCAGACCAATTGGTTAACATTATGGTAGTGTATAGCCGTCACCTCCCCTATATTACCGTAGCAATATTCTAAAAATTAATTAGCATATGTTTAGTAGGCTAATTAATTGTGAACTTTTAATATTAATTAATCTTTAAATTCAAGATCAAAATCAGATTGCAGTTTATTAATATCTGATATTAATTTATTAATAGCTTGGTAGTACTCAATATAGCAGATGCTAACTTTATAATCTTCTGAAGCTAATATAGTTATAGCATCTGTTAAATTATCGCTAGCATCTATTAAACAACTGCTAATAGCTTCAACTTCTGTAATAAACTTTGTGTTCATAATTAGTTAATATTAAGTTAATTAATAAGTAAAATATTTCACCTATTTTAATAATATAAAGATACTGAAAATAAAATTAATACTGATTAAATTAATATTATCATTTCATTATATTTTATTTGCGATCAATTAATAATTAAGTAAATAAAAATTAATACTAAATTAATATGCTATAATTTAATATTGAGTTTAATTCGTTAACACCCCCTTAGTATTTAATTAGTATAGCTTTCCGTCGCCCGAATTTCTGGTAGTTAAAAATTCAAGTTGTATTTTAGTATACTTTTTTAAGCTAACAATGGTTCTCAAATTTTTTTAAAATGCAGTTTTCCCAGTACAATCCAATATTAGCTTAAGCTCTTCTAGTAGTCATCAAATTTTATCATATTAAACCCTATTGTAATCATTGTTTCTCGAGCGGACTTTTTAATTGACTGATTATCAACCCATTGAGTTTTCGGAGAAACAATACTATTTTTATTGTTTCTCTACCGAAAGCCATAAATGATTGATAATCAAGAACTTATGGTCCGGAGAAACAAAGAAACAAAGAAACAATGATTTGAAACTTTTATATGGATAAAAAATGATCAATTTTATATATTAAAACATATGAAATATATATAATAATATATAATCGCCCGAAATTTCTTCTTTTTATATATTATAATATATGAATAGATTATATATTATAATATATAAAAAAAATATTTATATATTAAAACATATAAAAAACATCTCTATACAATAGTTTGTATATTCTATATATTTTAATATATGAAAAAGGTGTCTTTTTTATCCCTATAAAAGTTTCAAAATCATTGTTTCTTTGTTTCTTTGTTTCTCCAACCTCTTAATGGATTGATAATCAGGAACTTACAGAGAAACAATGAGAAACAATAAGAAACAATGAGTAATTTATTGTTTCTCGGTGAAGAAAAGGTCCAACCTATACTAGCTTTACTAAAAATAAAAAGAACTAATATTAACATTTTTTAACATAAATTATGGTCATTATGTCGAGAAAATAGATTATATTCGTTTTACAAAGTAAATGAATATAAATTTTAAACATTATGGCAAAAGACTTTAAGGGTTTTAGTGTTAGTTATACTGACATTTTAACCAGAGAATACGTACCATGGAATCGTACAAAATATACACCCGAAACACTGTGGCAGAAAGCTTATGACTACTTCGTATATATGAATGGTAGGTGTTGGACTAAACTTGATGCTATTAAAGGTGGTGACCGTGCAGGTGATCTTATTGAAATACCTATACCGACGCCTTATTCATTAGAAACATTTTGCACCTTCGCGCACATAGGTACAGCTACTTGGGCTCTATATTGTAAGAATGAAGAATATGGTGAAGAAATGCATGAAGTATGCGCACGTATAAAAGGTATCGTAGATTCTCAGCACTTCGAAGGAGGTATGACTAATATCTATCATGCAGGACTAGCTGCCAGGAAATTAGGCTTAGCTGACAAACAGGACATCACTTCCGGTGGTGATAAGATAGCTCCGCCTGTAATTGTGTTCAAGAAAACATTAGAATAGTCTACTACCTATATAAACCATGGCGACTAAAGAATTAGTATATAACGATAAGTTCGAACCTCTGTTTAATCCACCAGCAGAGGTTCGATACTTTATTGTGACCGGAGGCCGTTTCTCTTCCAAGTCTTATTCGGTGTCTTCTGGTGTATGTACTCTTGTTAATAATAAAGAACATCGTGCACTATACACACGCTATACTCTAAGTACCGCAAAGGATTCAATCATTCCTGAGTTCGAAGAAAAGTTAGATGTTCTTGGTTTGACCGACTACTATACATGTCTACAAGACCGTATAGAAGGTATGGGCAAACGGAAGATCGTGTTTAAAGGTATACACACGTCTGCTGGTAATCAAACAGCCAAGCTTAAAGGTTTAAAGGATTTTTCTATATTTGTATTAGATGAGGCTGAAGAGGAACAGAATGAGGATAACTTCGATAAGATAGACTTATCTATCAGAGCAACGGACGTACCGAATTATATTATTCTCATTCTGAACCCTACAGTTAAAACACATTGGGTATATAGAAGATTCTTTGAAGAAGCTGGTGTAAAAGATGGATTCAATGGCATTAAGGGCAACGTATGTTACATACACACAACCTACTTAGACGCTTTAGACTTCGTTCCTAAAGACTACCTCGCTACTATTGAGTTGATGAAGGAAAAGAATCTACTCAAGTACAAACATATTATGCTTGGTGGTTGGATAGAGAAAGCCGATGGCGTTATTCTTAACAATTGGGAGTTTGGACAGTTTGATTATAACCTCTCCTTGCAAGGCTTTGGCTTAGACTTCGGTTATAGAGACCCTGACTCGCTTGTTCGGGTAGCGATTGATAAGAAACAGAAGAAGATTTACCTTAAACAAGAGCTTTACAAAAATGGATTGTCAACGAATGACTTGGGTAGAACTGTAAAGTCATTGGTAGGAAATGCTCTGGTAGTGGCCGACTCCTCCGCAACACGTACCATTAAGGATATTCAGAGCTATTTCGTTAATATTAAGCCCGTCACTAAGGGCAGAATCAATGATGACATTAAGATGATGCTCAACTGGACACTTGTGATTGACCCAAGTAGTACAGATCTAGCAAAGGAGCTAAATAACTGGGTATGGCTTGATAAAGCTGGTGAGATTCCATTGGATGGATTCAATCACTTAATTGATGCAGCCAGATATTTTATTCACAATTCTATACTACCAGGTTCTGGAGCCAAAGCAATAGGTAAACTGTCTTTCAAACGTAAGAATAAAAACGAACAACTAAATGTAAGGGAGCGTCATGATAGAAGAAATTAAAGCAATATGCACTAAAGTGAATGCAGGCTACTCGGTTGAGTATGAAGAATCACACATGATGAACCTTAATGCTGACCAAAAGACATTAGATGCTAGGTTCGCCTATATAGAAGAGTTTACCGGTGGAAACTATCAAATGACAGGGTTCCGTTTAGAGAAGACAGTCACTGTTCAACTCTATTTCTGTAGGTTTATACCACTAGTAGATTCAACCGCGGATGCTCGTGAAACAATTCGCAAAGAGATTGAAACCGAGATAGTGTTGCCGTTTATTAAAGAGTTTAAAAGCTCGAATGGTTACCCGAAGAATGGATTTAGATACCGAACAGCTTTACCACGGTTTGATGCTAATGAAGTTTCTATCATGCTACAATTTGATGCTATTGATTTAATAAGTTTATGTTAATCAAGTAAATCATTTAGGACTCCAAATTTGAATAATTATTATGAGACGACCATTTATAAAGATTAAAGAGGGAAAGATGACCTATGGCCAACGAATTGATCTTGGGATCATTTTGGGGTCTAATATACAATCTGAATCCCAAAAGTTTTCTGAAGTTTTCAAATGTTTATATGGTGAAGAAATCAAAGTAAATGAATTTACAGGTTTCATGCAGCAGTATCAAGAAGTGCTTTCCGGTTTAATCTATTGGATGGAGCAAGAGAAAAACCTACTGAAATATGAACCAAGTTTATTAGAAATTAAAGCAGGCATATCGGCTCTAATGGAAAAGATTGGTGACTTTGGTACTGTTAAAAGTTTAGCTAAAGCTTATAGTAAAGACCCGGATGAAATACTTAACTGGGAATATGCAAAAGTATTTGGTATATTGTATACGGACTTAGAAGAATCCAAGTACCAGAAAAAATATTATGATTTAAGCCAAAAGAAATAATGGAGTACGTTAGAGACATATTAAATGAAGAACTAAAGAGATTTCTTTTAGATGTTCGCAATAATATGGTTACCTATGGTAAAGAAGTTACTGGGGGTTCTAGCGAAGCATTCTCTTATAATATTGAAAGTAACAATGAAGTATTAATAAGTGGTCCAGCTAATGCAAGGTCATTACAAAGAGGTATTCGTCCAGGAACATGGCCAAAAGGTTATGCAAATATTATAAGAGACTGGGCAATCGCTAAGGGTTTATCATTTCAAACTAATGAAGAGTTAGAGCGCTTTGCCTATGCAGTTGCCAACAAGATAAAGCAAGATGGTTCACTACAATATCGCACGCACACGTACTATGATATATATGATAGTCCTTTTGAAGAGTGTATGGACCGTATAACACGTAGATTGAGTAGCAGTTATTTGGATTTAATAATGGATAATATAGGATAGTATGAGAAATTACGATATAATACTGGAAATACCAAAAGAACAGTTAAGAAAATTAGCTGAGACAAAGGTATTACGCCCTACAATAGAGTTAGAACTTAAGATTTATAAGCATTATAATGATTTGTGTTTACAAATGGGTAGAATGCAAGCTCGTTTAGAGACTGCTGATACCTTTTGTACCAGTGAAGAGACTATAAAAAGAGTAATTAAACGCCTAAATTAATACATTATGGCAATAACAGTTGAGTGCAGTTCTGGTGCTTTTGCAGCATTTAGTCCCAAATTAATGAAATTAACCGCAGGTGCTGGCGAATCTTCAGTAATAACAACATTATACGCTGAAGATGCTGAGACTATACTGACTACAATATACAGTGAATTTTTTAACTCTGAAGTAAAAATAAACATTTCTAATTTTGGATGCCGATTATTTGAGAATTTATTAGTGGAGGTGGGTTCAAATGTAGTAGCTAAGGTGTTTAATGACCACAGAAGATATGTTATTTTTTGTTCAAGTATACCAGATGATTATATTCGCCCATATACAGCACTAAATGCAGTATTAAAAGCTGGTCTACCAGCAGTATCTAGCAATGACTGGGGCTATAAAATACTTACGAGAGCAAAAACATTACTATACTATCCTGGGTATACGGATAAGTCGTATTTAGCAGTTTTAGTTTCTACAGGGTTACCTGATTTACTTTTTGAATTTGTCTATCCATTTGATGAAAAAAATTTCAGATCAGTTAAAACAGATGATGTCTATGATAGAGTAGCTATAGTATACTTAAATGATGATTATGCAGAAACACTTACTAAAGTATCAGTAAGTGATGGCTCAATAACAATGGATGAAAAGCCGGTTGTATATCAATGTATACCAGCTGCTCCTTTCTACGTACGATGGATGAATGATATTGCTGGTGTAGAACATTGGATGTTCTCTGGCAAACAAATCAATAAAACCGAGATAACTGACCAAGAGGTATTTACAAAACGAGTTGACACTAATGAAGAACTCGCAACAGCTTCTAGATTAGTAAGTGCTACAAAAAAAGAAACCATAACTGTAGGTTCCCAAAGTGTATCTGTTGAGGATGCTACCATATTAAATACTTTAACCTTCTCTCCACTTATAGAATACTATGATGCTGAGTTACAAATATGGCAAAAAATTCTTGTTGAATCTTCAAGTGTACCACTGAATTTAGATGAACTTTTCTGCGAGGTCCAATTTACTTTTACATTGCCAACTACAAATATACAAACCTACTAATATGTATAAACTTTTAGTGCTAGATAATAATTTTTGGACTGAGTTGGATTTAGGTACAGATAAGCCAGCTATGACTTATCAAGTTAATAATATTGCCGAACTTGAAGATAGACAAAGTGACCATTCTCAAAGTCTTAAGCTTCCACTCACTCCAAAAAATTGTAAGTTCTTTGATTTTTTAGATAGCACATTTACAGATTCAAATAAACCATATAAAAAATATGACTGTAGACTTTGGGCTTCAGATATTTTAATATCTGGTGCAGGCTCTGTATTAAATTTAATAAGTGTGACAGATTGTTTTAATGTTCAAATACTTTCAGGATTTAAAAGCATATTTGAGATACTGGAAAACTTACCAATGTCTGACCTCAGTTTAGGATATTTTCCCCGAACTGAGACAGCTATGCAGCCTAATAATTTTCCACCTGAGTATGAATTTGCCATAGCTTCATTCACTAGAGGTGGACTATCTTACGCACCTGAGATGAATCCAATGTATATGCTACCTTTTGTATATGATAGAGTAATATTAGAAGCCATATTTTCAAACATAGGATATTCTTGGGTTAATAATGTAACAAGCTATCCTGAGTTTTATAGACTAGCTAAACCAATTGTAAATAATTTAGCTTCAGCAAATTCATTTGGCTCTATTTTTGACGCAGTATCAGCTATTAGTAAACCTTGGCAAACACTATTGACAGTTAATAATTATTACTTGCTAAATATTATTAATTCTGGAAAAGGATTTTTAACTTCTTTTGGAACAGATAATTCTCCCAGTACTTGTGGTAATATTTTTACAGCTCAAGTAGACTGCAGTATACATCTTAATTATTCAGGTCTTTGGCGTGGAGTTATATCTGGACTTAATTTAGAAGTGCACTTAATTTCAAGTATTGCTGGAGTAGTGTCGGATGAAGTATTGACATTTTACACAAATGTGGGTTCAGATACTCCCGTAGTCTTATCTAGAACGTATGATCTTAATAAAGACGATACTATTACTATTATGTTACGATTCGTATCGCCAGGTACTTCAGGTACAGCATACTGTAAATTAACAGGCACTCTATATCTGACTAATTTTACAGCAGACACAGTACCAGTAAATGGCTTGGTAGAAATATCAAAAAATTTAGGTTTTGATAATCAGGCAAGTTATCTTAAAACTATGCTACAAGAACTGGGATTAACCATATATGTAGACCACATTACAAAAACAGTATACACTTATACTTTTCAAAAACTATATGATAATAAAATTCAAGCTATTGACTGGTCCGATAAATTGCATACTAGTAAGAATAGACAAACATTGTTTGCTTTAGATAAATATGCTCAAGTAAATAATATTTTGCTTAAAGAAAATAGCGAGGATGATGTTACCAATATAGGAACTTTTGAAGTTTCTGATACCACTATAGCAGCTAAAGTAGATTTATTTACTGTAGATTTAGAATCTGGTAAAGACTATGCCTACGGTTCTACTACTAGAGCGAATATACCTGTGTTTAGTATACCTGATTTACCTATTGAACCTGCAACTTATAAAGACGTAGAATTAAAAGCAGGCAATCCACATCAAATTATTTTATCCGAAACTACTTTAGGCTTGTTACATGTTGCAAATCATGTCACAGTACAACACTTAATTGATACCTACTATGATAAACTTGTCAATAGTATGCTAGTCAGAGCCAAAGTAACTACTGAGTACTTATTTTTAGAGCCTTATGATATTGAAACTTTCCAACCTTTTGTTCCAATTTATTTGAGGCAGTATGGTGCTTATTTTTATATAAACAAAATTATTGATTTTGTAGAAAACCAGATTACTAAAGTTGAACTAATTAAATTATAATATCATGGCTGACGTTGAAAAAGTAGGACTTATTAAATTGCAGATCAAAGATGGTACTGCTTTAAAGACTATTGCAGAATTAAATAAGGCAATAGCTGATTTAACTAACAAAAGAGATAACCTAAATACTAAAACAGTAGCCGGACGACTTTCAGATGCAAAATATTCAGAGCAGATAAAAGCTTTGAAGAATGAAGTGCGTAGCTATAGCAAAGAGATACAAAATGCCATTAAAATACAGAATCAGAAAAATGCTTCTTTAGATTCTATGGCTGCTAAGTTATCTATAATGACTCAGCAATATAGGTTATTAAGTGAATCTGAACGCAAAGCAGCAACTGGAGTAGAATTAGC
>Ga0172378_10005634_pt1 | contig 11701 bp, 7 predicted proteins | sample GrowelOW332metaG_FD_119755 | JGI IMG/M metagenome (GOLD analysis project Ga0172378, IMG submission 119755) | Groundwater microbial communities from an aquifer near a municipal landfill in Southern Ontario, Canada - Pumphouse #3_1 metaG | ecosystem: Environmental > Aquatic > Deep subsurface >... | reverse complement strand
GTTCCCAGGGTTCATGTCGATGATTGCGGTGTATAACATATTGAAAGCCGTTGGCATCGATGGCTCACTCATTGCGCTTATTCTTATTTATTCGGCAGCTTCGGGCAGTGGCTTTTATATTGCCAAAGGTTTCTTTGATACAATTTCTAAATCGCTTGATGAGGCAGCGAGAATAGATGGCGCCAATAACTTCAAAGTTTTCTACAAGATTATTTTGCCTTTGTCGAAACCAATAATCGTCTATACTCTTTTGACATCGTTTATGGGGCCGTGGGTTGATTATATTTATAGCTCGGTCATTCTGCGCGACAAGACTGACAATTATACCGTTGCTCTCGGTTTGTACAATATGATTAATTCTATCGATACTTATCAGTTGAACTATACAATGTTTTTCGCAGGTTCAGTGATGATTTCTATTCCGATTATGATTCTGTTCTTATTGACTCAAAAATATTATGTGGCTGGAGTCACCGGCGGATCGGTCAAGGGATAAAAAATGAAAGATATCGCATTTAAAGATTTAATATTCTACGAAATATATCCAAGTTCATTTAAAGATAGTAATGGTGATGGGTATGGAGATTTGAATGGAATCATTTCTAAACTCGACTACATCTCTGAGATGGGTTTTAATGCTCTTTGGTTAAATCCGTGTTATGAATCACCATTTAGGGATGGAGGATATGATATATCCGATCCTTTCAAAGTGGCTCAGCGCTTTGGGACCAATGAAGATTTGCAAAAGCTTTTCTTTCAAGCTCACCGGCGGAATATAAAAGTTTTTCTCGACTTGGTTCCCGGACATATGTCTACGCAAAATCAACGTTTCATCAATTCTGGAAAGGCTTATACCAATCCCGATTCTGATTTATTCATTTGGAGCAACAACGCTTGGGACGCTTGGAAAGATTCTCACCTTATCGCTGGATGCTATCAAAGATTTGGTTGCTATTATGTTAATTTTTTTGCTCATCAGCCAGCAATCAATTACGGCTTTGATAAAATAAATGCTCCGGCCTGGCAAAAATCGTGGAAAGAGGTAACTCACGGACGAAAGTATTTAGAATCAATCATGGAGTTTTGGCTGAACTTGGGAGCGGACGGATATCGGGTAGATATGGCGGATTCGTTGGTGAAAAATGACGATAAAAAAGTTGCAACCATCGAACTGTGGAAAATAATCCGTCACGATTTGAAAGCCAAAGGCGTGAAAGATTTTGATATGACTAGCGAATGGTCAAATCCCAAACAGGCTTTTCAAGCGGGTTTTGATTCTGATTTTGTTTTGGATCACGAGAATAATTGTTCGCATTATTTATTTCGACAAAGCAAGAATCTCAGCAAACCATTGCTTATTAAATATGATGATTTGCTGTATTCCAAATTTATCGTGGATTTAAATAGAAGAGTTCGATGCGCTAGAAAATACCGCAAGCAACTTTCATTTATTTCCGGCAATCACGACACGTGGCGCCTAGCTAATTTTCTCACTGGCGATTCGCTTAAGCTCGCTTATCTTTTCCTTTTGACGATGCCGGGTGTTCCCTACATTTATTACGGCGATGAAATTGGAATGACTACCGATACCTCAATGCCTTCCATTGAGGGAGGATATCAGCGAACAGGTAGCAGATTACCGATGAGATTTGACAATAGTAAAAATGCTGGATTTTCCAGTGCTGATACAACTTTCTTACCGACCAATGAGCATGATTCTAATGTTGAATCTTCAGCTAGAGATAGGGGCTCGCTGCTAAATACGATTAGAGAATTGATTGCGATTCGAAAGCGAGAAAGCGATTTGCGCTCAGCATCATTCTCGATACTGGCGGAAAAATTTGCTTATAGACGTGGGAAAATTAAAGTTTTCATGAATCTTTTGGATATTGAGCAGACCATAGAATTAAGTACTGAACACAATTGCTTGTTCCACATAGGTGAATTTCATCTTCAAGGAGTAAGCTACGTTTTAAAACCGCACGCCGGAATTATCATCAAGGAGAGCAACAATGAAAATCAAGAATAAATTAACGTTGGCCATTATGTCACTTCTTTTGCTGGTGTCCTGCAACGATACTTCGAGTTTAATTAGCACTGAACCATCTATCAGCGAATCGACTAGCGAGGTTGAAGAGATTCCTAATTATGAATTAGTTGATCGTTCTGACCGGTATATCGACAGTGACAATTATCGAAATTTCTATCATATCTTTGTCCACAGTTTTGCCGACTCTAATGGCGATGGCATAGGCGATTTAAAGGGAATAAGTGACAAGCTTGACTATCTGCGCCGTGCTGATGATCCATATGGTTACGATTCGCTCGGAATCAATGGCATATATCTTTCACCGATTCAGGAAGCGGCATCGTATCACGGATATGATATTATCGATTACGAGTCAATCAATCCGAATTTTGGAAATATGACGGATTTTGATAATTTGGTTGCGAGGTGTCATCAGCGAGGAATAAAAATTATTTTGGATTTAGTTTTGAATCACACCTCCACTTTAAATGAGTATTTTATCAAGGCGGTTCAAGCCTTGACAACCGATTTCGACAAGGATAGCTTTGACGAAAATGGTCGACCGACAGCCGAGTTAGTTGAAAGACACCCTGAAGTTGATTATTTCCGCTTTATCAATAAAAACTACAATTTTACTTACTCTGGTTATTCCAACAGATTATATAATGTGACTGGCGATTGGAACTTTGAGGGTTTTTCTTCAGGAATGCCCGACTGGAATTTAGAGAATGAAACGGTGCGAGCTCTTCATAAAGAATATATGGAATTTTGGCTCAAACGTGGGGTCGATGGCTTCCGACTTGATGCGGTTCAATCCTTTTATGGTGAAAATAAGATTGATCTTGCAAAAAATTATGAGTACATCGACTACATCAATGATGTAACTAAGCAAGCAAATCCTAAGGCTTATATTGTAGCTGAGGGGCCTTGGTCAATGGTTGGATGCAAGTCATATATTCAAAATACGGCAATCGATTCATACTTTAATTTTGATACGGGATATTTGAGTTTGGCAAGATATAATGGTGGATATATCAACGGATTGAGATACGATTCGCTTCATCTTAATAACATCCAAGAATTCCTAGCTTTGAGTGGAATCGAAAGAAAACTAAATGATCAACACATCGATGCTTACTTTAATTCTAATCATGACATTGGGCGCATAACTAATCAGTTTGGTTTCAAAGGTAATCTATATTTACCACAATTGAAATTTCACATTGCTTTGCAAAATATGTTTGAAGGCAATTATTTCTTGTATTATGGCGATGAGATTGGATTGATGGGAGTTAAAGATGGCGATGATGATCGACCTTGCCGCTCTCCATTTCTTTGGGGAGACAACTATACGACAACTGAACTCAAGGCCGGAATAAATGATCGAACTCAACTTTATTTTGAGCCGGAGAATGTTCAAAAGGATGATCCAAATTCTTTGTTGAACTTTGTAAGCCACGTCTTTCGGGTTAAGGATTATCATCCTTCGATTGCTCGTGGTCAGACTTCTTTGGCCTACACCGATGAAGAGAATAAAATAATTGTTTTAGATAAGACGTACGAGGCGGATAAAACTTATTTAGTTATCAACTTTGGGACGGAAGCAAAGGAAATGACTATGGATAAAATATCCGCAACAGGTGAGATTACAAATTGTCTTACGACAAATGGAAAATATGCCAAAGTTGAAGGTGGAAATTTAACTATTCCCGCCTTATCAATAACAGTGATTGAATAGGAGGAAATTGTTATGGCAGATGTAGTTTTGAATCATATCTATAAGGTCTATCCGAATGGAGTGCAGGCTGTTACTGATTTTTGTATCAATATCAAAGATAAGGAATTTATTGTTTTCGTTGGACCATCTGGTTGCGGTAAGTCGACCACGTTGCGAATGATTGCTGGCTTAGAGGATATTACAGCTGGCGATTTATATATTGGCAACAAGTTAGTTAACGACATTCAACCCAAGGAGAGAGATATTGCCATGGTTTTCCAAAACTATGCGCTGTATCCGCATATGACAGTATATGAAAATATTGCTTTCTCATTAAAAAATAGACATATGCCCAAAGACCAAATAAATAAATTGGTTATTGAAGCTGCGAAGATTTTGGACATTGAAGACTATTTGCAGCGAAAACCCAAGGAGATGTCCGGTGGTCAACGTCAGCGTGTAGCCCTCGGAAGAGCAATTGTGCGCAATCCTAAGGTCTTCTTGCTCGACGAGCCACTATCTAATCTCGATGCCAAATTGCGAGCATCAATGAGAACAGAAATAACTAAACTTCACAAGAAATTAGCTACTACTTTTATCTATGTTACTCACGATCAAGTGGAAGCAATGACGATGGGAACTCGAATTGTTGTGATGAAGAAAGGGTTTGTTCAGCAGATTGATACGCCGACCAATCTATACGATCATCCCATCAATAAGTTTGTAGCGGGTTTCATTGGAACGCCTCAAATGAATTTCTTTGATTCGACGTTGATTCACCTTCAAGACAAGGTTGAAATAACTTTTGAAGATAAGCAAAAGATGGTACTTCCCTTTTCAGATTTTGTTAAATGCGATTCAGAATATATCGATGGGAAAACTAATGTCACCTTAGGAATTAGACCTGACAATGTGAAGATAGCAGAGAAAAAGGGTCAGGATACAATTGATGTTATCATTACCTCCATGGAAAAGCTTGGAAATGAAACGCTCATATATTGCGATTTAGGGAATGTGGTTACTACTGATGAAAATGTAACTAAATCTTCTATTATTATTAAAACCACTCCTGATTATGAGGGAAAGATTGGCGATATTATTGCGGTAAAATTCAATGGAGCACTGCTTCAAATCTTTGACAAGGAAACCGAAGTTTCACTCATGCCATATTTTCCGACCTATTCGCGCGTTACATTGGAAATTGGTGAAAAAGAGATGGCTTTGTTTGACCAAAAAATTGCTATTCCTTCCGCTTTTAAAACATTAAAAAAAGGAAAGTACACAGTTAAGATTCCCAATGACTCAATCAGCGACGGCAAGGATTTTGGCCTTGAGTGCTACATGTGCGAGAAAATGGAAGAGAATAAATATTTAATTACACTCAAAGCAAATAATGAATATGTATTTGCAACTTCGCCAGTAGCAATAACCAAAGGTGATATTGTGCACTTTGACGTTGAGTTGGAAGATATCGAATTTAACAAAGATGTTTCGATCTATCCAGTTAAGCACGAGGTGGAGGCTGAAGGTCACTTTGTCAAGTCAAAGGAAAAGAGTGAAAATGGTAAGCACACAGTTAATTTCTATGCGGAAATTGCCTCCGCCCAGTGTCGAGTTAGTGCTAATTTCATCTCGCGTTTTGTCAATATTGAAGGTCGTCGATCACTATCGGCAAACTATCGATTGAAATTTGTTCCCAAATTGCTAGAAACGTCAGAAAATGCGATGGCTCATAAGGTTTTAGATATTCTTGATTATGGTCGCAAACAGTATTTGAAAGCGGAAATAGGTAAATCTGTTTGCTATATTGATATCACTTCAAAATATGATAAAAAGAAAAAAGACTATGATTTTTCATTTGATGATACTCAACCTATCGCTGTCTATACTCTGGATACTAACGTAAAAATAATATAGAAAAAAAGGAGAAGAGTTAAATGACACGTAATAAAAAAAGATGCTACACTTTCATCGCGCTGCTGAGTCTCTTGACTCTGACTTCTTGCGGTGAGGAATCCTCAAGCAGTGTGAGCAGTTGGAAAAATCCAATCTCGACAACAAAATTTGACTTGCGATATATTTATAGCCAGGATGCTGGAGATGACAAAATATATGCCAAATTATCTGACGAGGATCCGCAATCATACGATGATAAAATAATATTGAACAATTATATTTGGACCAATAAGACTAACATTGAAGGATATTATGAAGATGGAGCGCTTACGATTGAAGATACTGTTCGCGCTGATGTCACTTCGACGCCAACAGGTGATGGGTATCCAATCGTTTCTTTAAATACTAATCTATTGGCGAACAAAACCGATATTACCAGCGTGACGATGGGACAGTATATTGAAACAATAAATGATGGTGTTTTCAAGGGCGATACGAGTTTAACAAGCATCAATATGGAGGACTTGAAGAATCTTAATTATATTGGAACGGATGTCTTTAATGACGTCCCTTGGTACAGCACGTATTTGCAGTTGAATGCTGGAAAAGTTATTTCTTTTGGCAATGTGATTCACGATGTTTCGGGATCTTTAGGAAATTCAACATACAAAGTGCCATCAAACATTGTTTCGATTTCTGCCGATGCCTTTAAAGGTCACTCTGAACTTACTTCATTGGATTTAAGCGAGGCAACAAGCCTTGAGAGAATTGGAGCTGGAGCCTTTGAGGGAACAGGAATCACTTCAGTTGTTCTTCCTTCGTCAGTTACTTACGTTGGCGATGGCGCTTTTAAAGATTGCCTTAATCTTACAACTGCTGATATTGCTGGAAATGAAAAGATTGAATTAGGAAATGCTGTTCTTGAAAATGACAAATTGTCGAGTCTAAGTTATGATGGATCAGTTAAATTATCGAGTTTAATTGGAACAAAAGAAGGAATATTGAACGATTTAACTTCAGTTAAATTAACCGGAGATAAAGAATATAAAGTGTGCAGCGGGGCCCTTAATGGGGCCAGCAATTTGACAACTGTTGATTTATCAGGAACAAAGATTATTGAAAGCAATGTCTTTAGTGGTCTAACGCAATTGGCGACAATTAAGGGAATTGATCAAATCGAATACGTTGCTGATGATAGCGTTAAGGATACATTGTGGTATGACAATCAAGCTGATGGTTTAATATATTTTGGCACAGCCTTTATCTGTCCTAAGGGTACATTGACTAGCGTTGCGCTGATGAATGATGTAACCGGCATTGCCGCTGAGGCTTTTGCTAAGTCGAGCAAGATTTCTTCCATTCCTGAAACCGTAAAGTATATTGGTGAGAAAGCTTTTCAACAATGTGCAAATATAACTTTGGTGTCTTTGCCCAATCTTATTTTCTGCGCTGATCGCGCTTTCCAAGGGTGCAACAACATTGAAACGATTTATTTTGCGGACAATGCCGAAATGGGCGAAGGTATTTTTGAATTTTGTTCCAATGTAAAATATGTAAGTCTACCTTATTCCGGGCTATTGGAATCACTTTTTTATGAAACTCCTAACCTTATTGAATACAACTTCATGGAAGGGCCAAGCGAAGTATATCGAAAGATGTTCAAGGATCTGAAGACATTGAAGAAAGTAACTTTTTCATCGACGATTGAAACCATCGGTGCCCAAGCTTTCCGTGGGTGTAGTTCCTTAAAAGAAGTTAATTTTCCTTCGACACTATATACTGTTGGAGCCCTTTCTTTTGCGGAATGTACCAGTTTAAGTTCTGTGACTTTTGAATATGAGCCTGGTCTATCCGATGTTGGAAATTTCAAATTCTTTGGTGTTGCCAATATTTACGCTTTAGCTTTCTTTGGCTGTTCCTCGCTCAGCGGAACCTTTAGCTTACCTCCTTCAGTCGTTTACTGCTATGGCTGTATTTTATCGGATACTAATGTGACACTTATTGATGTAAATGTTTTGGATCGATATATTGAAATTACAGGCTATGCAGATTTTATCGAAAATTCATCGCGACCCGATTTTTCTTCCGACTGGAATTCTAAATGTACTGAGCCAGATGAATATGGAAATCCGAGTAAGATTGACTATGTTATTACTATTATCCCCACTCCTGAAGCATATCAAAATTAGATAAATTTCAATGCGACCAACATTATCCTTTGATACATGATTAAAGTTTTTGGCTAACATTTTCCAATAATGCTTTTTATACATATTTATATATAATTAAGTATACAAAATAGGTCTTATCTTTTTACAATTTATTGCATGAGTAAACCTAGTTCCCATTCTCCTTACGACTAACTCGTAAGGAGATTTTTCTTTGTTTGCTTTTCATACATATGAATGTATGTGAGAAAACATCGAGTCTACTTTCTCTTGAGTTAGAAAATCTAAACTATGTTCCTTTGAAAGATGACGACACTTAACTTTAGGACACTTGTTGCAAACTTAACTAGAATCTTTGAGCTTGCTATAAAGACAAATAATATCACTCCCGTAAGTGAAAATATTGATAAGACAGATTTTGACTTTCATAATTAATATGTTGATAATTAATATAGAACCAATATCTCACTTGACTCGGTTTTTTCATTTACTACGCAAAGGATTAGATGTGGATATATTAATAAAAAGTATTTATCATTATCAGCCAAGAGAAAAGATGCAGGGACTGCTTGTTTACAAATGGATTTAGTCAAGATATAAATGCTTTTAATTTTGGCATTGCAATTTGGATCAAGGAGGAATACTTAAACACAAAATCTTCTATAGTTTTAGAAACGAAATCTAAAGATGGAATATATGAAACATTTTATCAGTTTAATATTGTTACAATGTCAAAAAATAAAGATAATTTAGATTTACATAGTTTTACATTTCCAAATGAAACTTATGGAATTAGAATAAGAGTCAATACTAATCAGGTTAATTACGAAAAAAATAAAGGGAGGGTAGTTCTAGATGAAATGTCTATAATTCATCTAGCATAACATGAAATTAAATTACAAAGACACGACACAATATAAAGAAGATGAGAGGTTATTTATATTACTATTGGGCACATCTATTGCATTTTTTATAATTTTCTTTTTATTATTTTTAGGATTATTTTTCTTTCTAAAAAAAGAATCGCTAGAAATTGCATTAGTTGTTTCTTCTGCTGGTATATTTCTTTATTTACTATTTGATTTACCATTTATTATAAAAACAATTATATTTAGACATAATATGAATCTAACTTTGAAAAGCGTGGATGAGATATATGTATTTCGAATTATGTTCAATAACCCCGCGAATCATTGGTTTTTTCAAAGTAAATTTTCTATATCGTTTGAATATCAAAACGTGAGAAAAAAACTTACGACTTCTTGGATCTACGATTCAAATGATTTAGCAAATTCACTTGTTGAAGTAGGATATATTGAGAGTTTAAATAAAATTGTTGTGATTAAAAAATGTTAATTGTTTTAATCCCCCATGGTATTGTTTTTAATTATCTCAACAGTAACGTTTGCCCCTACCACCAAAATGTTCTAGGCAGCATATTAAAAATTCTAAGATTTTGAATAAAAAAATTGAGATTTATGGAGAAAAAATTTACTATTTTAATAAATTCTAAAATAGCTATAGATGAGGAACAAATAAGGATTTTTTTATGCAAATGTAGGTTTCTTTGTTAAAATAATTTGGATGCTGGAATTTAAGAAAATTACTCTGCAATGTTAAATCCGTCATTGAAATTGAAAAAGGCGATATTACCCACGATTGTGTAAATAGTATCTATAAAATATGATTATTACTATGTCACTTAACAAAATGAAAAAAATGTACAAAATCTCTATTAAATGTTAGATACTGCTTGAAAAAAGTGATATATTAGAACAAAGTAGTGTGAGGATATTCGAATGAAAAAAGGACTTTTAATAATACTTTCCGGACCATCCGGAGTGGGCAAGGGTGCGGTAAAGAGAATATTAATGGAAGATAGTTCCCTGGACTTGACATATTCCATTTCAATGACAACGCGTGCCCCGCGCCATATGGAAAAAGATGGAGTTGACTATTTTTTTGTTGATCAGGAAACATTTCAAAAAAATGTCGATGAAGGCAATTTGTTGGAGCACGTTTCTTTTGTGGGGAATAGTTATGGAACGCCGCGCGATTATGTTGAAAAACTTCGAAACGAGGGGAAAAATGTCTTGCTTGAAATTGAAGTTCAAGGAGCAAGACAAGTCTTGGCTAAAATGCATGGGGATGATATTATATCAATTTTTCTTATTCCTCCTTCATTGGGAATCCTGGAAAAAAGAATTAGAAAAAGAAGAACGGAACCGGAAGAAATCATTCAGGCTCGCTTGAAGAAAGCCCGCGGTGAATTGGCGTGCAAATATAATTATAAATATATTGTGTTAAATGACATTGTCGGTCGAGCAGCAGAAGAGATAAAAGGAATTATTCGCAATTCTGTTGCTAACCACCAAAAGAGTTAAAATGTTTTATCTCTTGCAAGTTGTAATTGAACACGGAGTTAGAAAACTAGATCGACCATTTTCTTACGCTTATTTGGGGCGGAATAAGATTCAGTTTGGCGAGAGAGTTAAGGTTAACTTTAATAATCGGCAACTGATTGGTTTTGTCGTGGAAGAACCTCTTTTAGTAGAAGATTCGCTCGAGAAGTATCAAGAAGAAAAAGGATATAAGATTAAACCTATTGAAGAAATAATTGACGCTGAACCAATTGTTGATCAAAAGATGTTTGATTTAGTTTTAAAGGTGGCAGAATATTACTGCTGTCCACTCATTGAAGTTCTTAAGGTTATCTTACCGCCAAGCTTGCGACCTAATTCACAGTATGCGGGAAAACCCAAGCGTTCGTTTCGCAAAGTTATTGTCATAAATGATAAATTCTTATCGACAGCAATACAATTTAATGCGAATGAGACTAAATTGCTTAACAAAATCAAGGAATGTCCGCAAGGCTTACCTAAATCGCAAGTAACAGCGAAGAAATCGCTTGAATCATTGATGAAAAAAGGGGCTGTCAGCGCTGAGCAAATTGAAATTATGCGCCTGCCTGAAATTGAATACGAAGAAGATTCGATTCACGAATTGAACAGCGAGCAGCAAGCTGCTTATGAATATTTAATCAATTCGAAAAAAAGAGTTAATTTATTGCAAGGTGTAACAGGATCCGGGAAGACAGAAATCTATATTAAATTAGTTAAAAATTGTTTGGATCAAAGCTGTGATGCGATTATTCTTGTTCCCGAAATTGCTTTGACAGATCGAATGATTTCGCGCTTTAAGGCAATCTTTGGCGATCGTGTTGCTCTTTTGCACTCGGGACTGACCGATGCCCAAAAATATGATGAATACCTTAATATATCGCGCGAAGAAGTTCATGTAGTTATCGGTGCTCGCTCAGCGGTTTTTGCACCCTTAAAGAATGTTAAATTGATTATTGTCGATGAAGAGCATGTTTCATCTTACAAGCAGGATCGAATGCCATATTACGATGCGCGCAAAGTAGCTATAATGCGAATGGAGCAAATGCAGGGAAAAGTGGTATTTGGTTCGGCAACGCCATCTTTGGAATGCCGCGCCCGTGGCGACAAGGGAGTCTATGGATTAGTTAAACTGAAAGAACGATACAATTCGGCTCATCTGCCTCAGACCAAGATCATTGACCTTGGCGATTTCGAAAATATTGACTATAATTCAACACTGATATCGATTCCTCTAAGACAAGCGATTGAAAGAACATTGGCAAAAAAGGAACAGGTGATTATTTTTCTCAATCGACGAGGATACGCTCCGGTATATATGTGCCGCAAATGTCAAAAGCCTCTCAAGTGTCCCAATTGTAATTTGCCCTTGACATATCACAAGGGACAAAAGAAGATTGTATGCCATCACTGTGGTTATGAACTGCAAGCTGAAGATTTAGTTTGTCCGCATTGTCAAGGAACAGCATTTAGTTTTGTCGGCTTTGGCACC
>Ga0172378_10005633_pt1 | contig 11703 bp, 10 predicted proteins | sample GrowelOW332metaG_FD_119755 | JGI IMG/M metagenome (GOLD analysis project Ga0172378, IMG submission 119755) | Groundwater microbial communities from an aquifer near a municipal landfill in Southern Ontario, Canada - Pumphouse #3_1 metaG | ecosystem: Environmental > Aquatic > Deep subsurface >... | reverse complement strand
TGGGCTATCTAGTTGTAATTCGTTATTTAACAACAAGTTACTGTTGTTGACGCATGGCGGACTCGAACCGCCTACCTACTGCTTAGAAGGCAGTTGCTCTATCCAGATGAGCTAAAGCGCCGTGGAAAATATAATACACTAAATACAATTCTTTTGCAACAGACCGGTTTCTACCTTTTTTGCAGTAAACAATTTATTTTCAGAAAAGACTTGCATGTGTTTTCAAAAAGCACGGATAGTGTATCTTTTTACAGATTAGACTTGTCGTGAGATAACGGCTGTATTTTGCAGAAGCACAGGATGCTGATATATGTCAGCCTTCCGTACACAGAGGAATCACCAACCCCGACGCAAGCACGGGGAACGGAGTTCTTTAAAGGTATCGCAGTCGGGATTTAATACCCTTCATACGCACAAGGGGTTGGGTATCAAACCCTCCGCACGAATAAAAAAACAGTCCGGGAGAAAACAGACTGCATTATTTTCTGTGCAGTGATATCTGGACAAGCGATTTTTATGGCTCCTTTAAAAAGCATATCTATCGTTAAAACTTTCAGGCTTAAGACAATACATTCTTATTTATTCGTTTTTACACGATTGTACAGTTCAACATATTTCTTATCTTCAATCAGAATATGCTGCACAAATACACTCCTGAATTTGTTTATTATTGACTGGGTAATAATTATGTTATCTTCCCGGATATCTTTTCTGAAATGTTCAATTTCTGCACCAATCTCTGCGTGCTGCTTTTGCTGGTTATACAAGGCAGGATAACCGATAATATGCATCATCCTTTCTTCCTCTGAAAAATGATAATGCATAAAGTCAATTGCTTCATTAAACATTGCATGAAGACGATTTTTATCATTCTGTTTCACAAAATCGTAATAAATATTGTTTACCAGTTCTATCCAATATCTGTGCTGTTGATCTATTTCAGAAATACCGAATTCGTATGCAGGCGACCAGGTCATAAATGACATTTCTTTCTCCTCCCTGACAGAATCATATACTATTTATTATAGATTTAGAAAATCTGTTTTTCAATTTTAACCATAAACTCTTTTTTTAAATTCTGCTTTTTTATACCCGAATGACAATATACACAAGTCAGAGCTGAGGCTGGTAACATACTTAGTTTTGGCGGCGGAATACGGGCACAGGCAATAATTGATCATGTACATTATAACGCCAGTAACAATGGCAGCAACAGCTGTGTTTATGGATATGCATTGGATCAATCGGTCCGTGGTGGATTTTTTCAAACGGATTAGCAGCTGCCTTATGCAAAAAACAAAACAAACACCGCTGAAACGGACTCAAGCGGTAATATTGTAACCGCAACGGAAACCCGTACTGAAATTATACAATAAGGATCTGGAAACGGACAGCATAAAATGAGAAGTAAGTAAAAAAGGTAAAAAATTAAAAACGAGCTTAGACCCGCGTAAAAAACAGTACGCCTTGTAGAATAATTGCAAGGCATTTTGAATTACTTATTTTCCAGCGAATGATGTGAACCATCACAAAAAGGCGGATTCTTTGTACGCTTGCAACCACACAAATGTACGGTTTCTGTTTTTTCTGGAGTAAATTTTACAGGTGTAAATGATGTACCTTTATGAGAACCGTCACAAAAAGGTTGGCTTGCACTTCTTCCGCAGGCACACCAATAGTATGTTTTTCCTGCTTCTACTTCAACAGTATACGGAAATTTCTGAGCGACTTTTGCTTCATCTTTCATAACAAACCTCCATAATTCTTTATGTAATTATCAAGCGCTTTTATGATTTTGTCAATAAAACCTATCATATTAATATGTTTTATCAACGGTCATACTCTGTTAATGATGAATATAAATTAATCTGTCATCATAGTGCCGACGCTAAGGACGCTGACTATATGGTGTACTGTAAGTATACTGAAGCATACAAAACAAAAACGAAAAGCAAGTCGTGCTGCCCGAATATCATAAAGTACCAGAAGAAAACAAAGGCAAACGGCAGAGGCAGCAAAGCCTTCACAGTGAACATCTCCCCCTGTTCAGGCAGGAGATATACGAGGGAGACAATGCCGGATGATCCGGCGTACCCCACAGGCAAGCCGGTCCTGCATCCATGCGGAGCCGTCTTCAAACCAGCCGCAGGCATATTGCTTAAAAGTGCGGTTCAGGCCATTGTACAATAAACCGCATTTCAGCAGATTATCACAGTACGCACGTGCCGCTGATTTGGCAGTACAGCCTGTTGTTTTTCCGGCTGTAAGTGTTCCATCCGGCCTGTATGTCTTGTAATACCATACAACGCCGCATTTGAATTGTCTTTTGTAAAGAAAATACGTTCCATGCATACCCATTTTTCTGGCGGTTTTGTATACGAATTGTATATTTTTGCATGATTTCTGATTAAGAAGAAAAGCTATTTTCCTGTACCACAAAGAAACAGCAAGATAAATATTCCGGTCCCTACGGGAGTTGAACCCATCTTTAAAGATTGAGAATCTTTCGTCCTACCGATAGACGAAGGGACCTGATTCATATAAGAAGAAAACAGATATTTTCTCTTTATATGAATTAACGAGCCTTTCGTTAAAGCTCGTAACACTGTATACAAAAAAGCTGATCCGTATAGCCGGGTCAGCCTGCAGCGGAATTATCTTCCGTAGTTCCCCAAGGAGGATTCGAACCCCCACAATCAGAACCAGAATCTGAGGTGCTACCATTACACAATCGGGGAATGCAATGTTTCATAAATATACAGATTTCATATAAATTTGTCAATACAGATGCTTGTTTTACGGTGCTTCTACTGTTAAAATCACTAGTATGATTCTTTCACTTTCATTGGCAGGTGGTGCCTGCTGGATATTTGCCTTCTATGAAATAATACTACTTGGTATACGCGACAAAACGTATGGCATTCCCCTTTTTGCGCTTGGATTAAACGTTACGTGGGAAATTATATACTCTGTTGAAGGTATTTTTTTTATTCAGGTACAGACGATTATCTGCATCGCATGGTTCATTCTCAATACAGTGAATGTCTATTTATATTTCAAGTACGGACGGGAACGCTTTCCTCAACGTCTGCAAAAAAAATTTATACCGCTCAGTATAGCCGTTTTTCTGTTTTGCCTCGGAATCCAGGCTGCGTTTTATTTTCAGTTTGATATACGGCCGGCATCGCAGTATTCGGGATTTCTGCAGAATGTTCTCACATCTTTTTTATTTATATACATGTTCTATAGCCGCAGCGATATGCGGGGGCAATCACTTTCAATCGCTGTATCAAAATTACTCGGTTCACTTGCATATGTAATACAGCAAGGCTACCTGGAAATGATAAACCCATATATAATTATCTGCGGTGCATTAAGTGTTTCTGCAGATATTTATTATATTATACTGGTAGCAGCTGCCCGCCAAAAACAGCGGAAGATGCAGGGGTCTTAAAAAATTGATATTGATGAAGTTTTATGCCATATATAAAAAATTTTTCTGCATGATTTTAACTCATACGGAAAAACATACAATATTATATTTTCCATTAAAAAAATCTATTTTTGTGCATTACTGCGTTCCAACACAATTTCTTCGCCGGGCTGCATAATGAGTCTGTTTTTTGCATTAAACTTCGCGGCGACTTCGTTGTCAAACAATTCGCCGGGTTTTGTATGTACAGGAATTGCATGAGCAGCTCCGATAATGTCCGCACACCTGGCAGCCTCTTCTGCATCCATATTAAAAATCCCGTCGCACGGAAGCAGTGCATAATCTATTTTCATAGTACTGAGGACGTCTTTCATATAGTCGGTATATGATGTATCGCCGGAAGCATAGATTTTTATGCCGTCTTCAAGCCAGATGACAAATCCCACACATTCTGCACGGTTATGATTCGCATTATAAGCAGGAACCGCCTGTATTTTTATTTTTTCTATAGAAAGAGTCTTATATTTCCCATTAATAAGCACGTTCCTCGCGCGGATAATCCAGGAGTCTTTTTTTGTGACCAGATTCACCGCTGTATGGTCGTAGTGTTCATGCGTTACAAGAATAAGATCTGCAGGTACATTATATCCTTTGCCTGCATAAGGATCGACGTATATTACAAAATTTCCGGATGTTCTGATACGGTAGCTTCCATGTCCCTGATAAAGCAATTCTGACATTATTTTTCCCTCTGCATACATCGACATACACAGTAAAAAAGCTGTTACCACTATAGATAATTTTTTCATATAGTATAATACCACAACCATCAAAAAAATGTACATATTTTCAGGCCAAAGCTCATGTAAAACGAAATAATTATCTGTTCTTCAATTGACCTGCAGGTATATATATTCATGCCTGTTTCTCTTGAAAATTCGTCTTTTTTCCAATAACATGACTTCTATGCAGGGAACAGTGCTTGACGGGACAAATAATTTTTTCACAATCGAATGCAGCGACGGTATTATCCGTTTCTGTTCTATAAAAGGGAAAGTTCTAAAAAGTGATACAGAATATTACAACCCGCTTGCACCGGGGGACTGTGTGGAGATTGAGGCAGACAAGCTTGATTCCTGTAAGGGACAGGTACTTTCACTTATTCCCCGCCGCAACGCATTTGTCCGCTGGAATGTAAAAGGGAGGTGCCCGCAGCTGCTTGCCTCAAATCTTGATTATCTTATTCTTATAACAACACCTGAAGAACCTCCGTTCCGCCCCCGGTTCATCGACAGGGAACTGGCACAGGCAGAATGTGAAAACCTCACACCTGTGATCGTATGCAACAAATACGATCTTTCAAAAGGTGATGAAGATTTTCTTTCACGTATGAAAATCTGGGAAGACCTCGGTTATAAAACATTATATGTCTCGGCAAAAACAGGCAAAGGTATGAAAGAATTAGCAGCTCTTCTTGCAGGCCATCTGAGTGCATTTATAGGCCAGTCAGGTGTTGGTAAATCAAGTCTGATAAATGCACTTGCTTCAAACACTGCACTGCGGACAGGCAGTCTCTGCCGGAAGTACGACAGAGGATCACATACGACGACGAAAGGAACGCTTAACCGGCTTTTACTTGACAGCGCTCTTACGGAAGGAACAGATACAGCCGCTTCAATTATTGATACTCCCGGCATCCGCAGATTTGTCCTCCACAACGTTGCAGCAGAAGATCTTGCACTGTACTTCCGGGAATTCCGCCCGATTATTGGTTCCTGCACATTCGGCATGAGCTGCACTCATACGAATGAACCAGGCTGCAGGATTCTTGAAGCTGTAAATGCAGGGATTATCACAGAAGAACGATACGACAGCTGGATGCGTATCAGAAACGAAATAAAAACAGGAAGCTGGGAAGATTAATAATTCTCTATATGAAAAATGGATATAACAACTTTAACTGAACTGGATTATTACCGCATACGCGACACTATTGCAGGTTACTGTGTAAGTGCAGAGGGAAAAGCAGCACTGCTTTCACGGGAACCTTTTGCCGACACGGTACAGATTGAATCATTCAAGGATTTAAGCCGGGAATGGCAGCTGTACAACACGTCTACTCGTTCTTCAGCACTTTCTATGTGGCCTGCTGTACTGCCTCTTTTCCGGATTATGAAAGTCGAAGGAGCAACGCTTTCGCTTGAACAGGTTAATGCTCTCGGTCTTTTCTGTACGGCTGTAAAAAAGGTTACGTCCGCCATTATTAACGCCGGGACAGAACTTTCTCTGACACATCTTGCCGATACAGTGCATACAATTCCCGACGTCAGCACAATATCTGCAGAAATTTTCCGTGTCATCACTCCTGACGGAGAGATAAAAGATCTTCCGGAACTCCGGGAAATACGAAAACGTATTGCTGATCTTAACAGGAAAATTCTGAACCTTATGCATGCCTATACGTCAGATCAGAAACTTTCGTCAGTTCTTGAGTCGACAGTACCCGTTTACAGAGCGGGACATCAACTGCTTGCCGTTTACGCATCACAGCGTAACCGTATCCCCGGAATTATTCATGAAGTATCGCAGTCAGGGCAGACAGTATATATAGAACCGGAAGACGCTGTAAAAGCAAGCAACGATCTTGTACAGGAAGAATTCAACCTGCAGCTTGCTGTACGAACCATACTGCGCACACTGACCGCAGCACTTGCTCCTTTTGCAGATACCTTCGATGCGGCACTTCCTGTTATGATAACACTTGATACGACCTGTGCTGTCTCGCGATGGGGTATTGAACACAACTGTATATATGCACTTCCGTGCAGTAAAGACCAGCCTCTCAGTATCATACAGGCACGTCACCCGCTGCTCGGAGAGAAAGCAGTTCCCATAGACGTCAGGTTCATGCAGGCAAAAAGAGTACTCATAATTACCGGGCCGAACACCGGAGGTAAGACTGTCACTCTCAAAACGATAGCACTGTTTTGTATGCTTAATCAAAGCGGTTTTCCCGTTCCAGCAAAAGAAGGAACGCGTCTTCCTGTATTTACCGGTGTATTTGCGGATATTGGAGACGGACAGTCGCTTGATCAGTCTCTATCAACTTTCAGCGCCCATATGAAGAATATTGCCCGTGCACTGAACGAAAGCACGGCAACAAGCCTTGTTCTGCTCGACGAACTCGGGAGTGGAACAGATCCGCAGGAAGGTGCAGCAATAGGTATGGCGGTACTCGACACACTCATCGAGCGGGGGGCCTTCGTACTCGTAACGACACATCAGGGCGTACTGAAAAATTACGGATGGACGCACCCGGCGTGCATCAACGCATCAGTTGAATTCAACAGTGAAACATTGTCCCCAACGTACCGCCTGCTTATGGGAGTACCTGGAGAAAGCCGGGCTCTGGATATAGCCGCAAAGAGCGGACTAAACAATGATGTCGTCGCAAAAGCACGTTCATACATTGTAAACGAACAGGCCGACATTTCCGCGCTTATTACGGGACTTACGGCAAAACACGAAGAACTCGATAATCTGCTGAGCCAGTACAGACAGAAAGAATATGAACTTACTGAACAGCAGCGGAAAGCGGATCTTAAAGACTTATCGCTAAGGCAGAAAGAACATGAACTAAAAAATGCAGCACATACAGAAACAGCACAGTTCCTTGCCGACAGCAGAAAACAGCTTGAAAATCTCGTACGCACATTGCGTGAAGGAGAAATCACAAGAGAAAAGACACTGGCGGTAAAACAGTATATTTCCGGTCTTACAAAAGCCGTCGGCACCCAGGAAGCACAGCTTGAAGCTGAAAGTGCTGCACTTGCTGATGACATAAATGCATTCGGTAAAATACAGAATATACCGCCGCATCCGCACAGTAACAAGGGCACGAAACGGCGCATGAAGAATGCAGAGGCTCTGAAACTTGCTCATAACGCAGATAATGAACTATCCGTACAAGCAGGACTTCTATCAGATAAAAACATACCGCATCTGTCTGACAGCGGAATAAATGAACCACTCTCATTCAAATCAGGAGCCTCAGTTTTGATAGGTAAAGAGCGGAGAAGCGGACTCATACTGTCTCCCGACGGCAAAGGAAAATGGCTCGTTCAGACAGGCAGCATTAAAATGACGGTAAAGCAGAAGGACCTTGAACTTGTTGCCCCCAGCAGACATGTAAACACGCCGCTTGTAACTGTAGACACGGCCGGTACAGACGAATCGGAAGAACGCCCCGTGTTTGAACTTCGTCTTCTGGGGATGCACGAGGACGAAGCTTTAAAAGCGCTGGAACATCAGCTTGACCTGTGCGCTATCCATAATTTCAGGAATTTCAGCATTATCCATGGAAAAGGAAACGGCATTCTGCAGGTTGCGGTTCAGCACTATCTGTCGCATTATGCCGGAGTTAAAGAATTTCACTTTGCCCCGCCGGAAGACGGAGGAACAGGTAAGACATACGTAACACTGAGGTAACAATGATATCCGTACCCCTCATTGTATTCCAAGAAGAATGCAGGACTCAGTTTTCTTCCTGTCCGCCTGCATTGTCGAAACCGTCCGATCCGTCCCGGTTACATCTCCAGCCGCTTTGTTTTTCCTGCAGCATATCGGCATCTTCCGGTCCCTGCCAGTTTTTCCGTCTTGGCAGAATTGTTTTCCCTGATTTGAACGGATGCTCCTCACTGTCAGGTACTTCATCATCAAACATATGTACCTCCGTATCAAAACCTGATTGTTTTTACTATAAAACGAACTCGAACTATCGTCAATATTTTATACAATAGTGCTTGACACCTTCCATTTTTTTATACACAATACTGCATAAATATACAATCAGGTTAACTATGAAAGAACGACTCACAAGACTTAAAACAATACGTAAACTCATAAAAAATTACCGCATCGAAAGTCAGGAAACACTTCTTGCGTATCTGCAGAAAGAAGGATACGAAGTAACACAGGCAACTCTTTCACGCGATCTTAAGCTGCTTAAAGTCGGTAAAGTTTCTGACGGCAACAGCGGTTATATCTATACGCTGCCGGGAGAAGATGAACGTGCCGAATCGGAACAAATCTACGTACAGGACTTTCTGCGCGGTTATGTGAGTATAGATTACTCCGGTAATATCATCGTTATAAAGACGTTCCCGGGTCATGCAAATACGGTATGTAATGCTCTTGATAACATGAATATGGATGAAATTTTAGGAACAGTCGCCGGCGACAACTGTCTTTTTGCCTGCATAAGGGAAGGCATAACCGGTGAAAAATTCATGGAAGAACTTAAACGCCGTATTCCTGAACTGGAAGACTAAAAGATGACGGGCACAGCGCTCATTTTCATTCTGGTTTTACTTTTTTCAGCAGTCACAGGTCTTTCTATAATCATTAACATCAGAGATACCAGGTGGCACGCTGATATACAGACATACGACGGACGGACAAAACTGCTGAAACTTGGTTATGAACGGCTTGAAATGGCCAGGCTGCGTCCAAAAACATACCGCCGCGGGTATCACGCTGACTCGGATTATAGTATCATTCCGCTTGATGCACCGATGAGGACGGAACGGAGTAAAACGAACAGAGTCTGGAAATCAATTACAAAATTAACATCATTCGATTCACCGTTTGGTTTTCAGAGTGAAGACAGGTTTGACGAATTACGCGTATACGGATACAAAAACGGACAGAAGCATCTTGTATATACGTATGCATACTATCCGGAAAATTACAACGATATAAAAAATAAAATTACTGCATACAACAAAAAGGGTATACAATAAACTAATACTGATTAGTATACGAAGTATTATGTTTTGAAATATTCCGGAGAAATTCGAATGGACCAGAAAACATGGAAACGGACAAGAATAAATTATATGGGGCTGCTAGGTATCGTAAGCCTCGTTTCATATACTGTAGCGGTTCTTTTTTCGCCGCTCGACTATCCCGGATATGACTGGATGAGTCAGGCAGTAAGTAATTTGAACTCATCAAACCCGCCTTCTCTGCAAATGTGGCAGAGACTTTCTGCTCTGTACGGTGTCTGTGGTCTTGTAAGCATCATGATGGTGTGTGTATATATCCGCGGTAAACTTACAAAAACTATCCGTCACGGTATCTACACATTTGCATGGATGAACTGGATAAGTTCCGTCGGCTACACCCTGTTTCCTCTTTCTGAAAGCGGATATGCTGGTACATTCAACGACATCATGCATGTATACGTGGTGACAGCTCTTGTTGTTATTCTCTCTATCGTATCGCTTTTGTCTATTATGGCAGGCGGCTACAGGAATAAAAAATATCTTTCACTTGCAGTATGGGCATCTGTCGTGCTTGCATTCATGTTTGCAGGGTCAGTCGGAGCAGGTGCCGTTCCACGGGCATATTTCGGCATCGTTGAACGATGCAGCGTATTCTCTGCTGTTGCTTTCAATGCCGTACTCGGTATGTATCTTTACTTCGGTTTCTGGCACGAAACCGACAGGAAGGGATAATCATCTTCCGCAGCAGTATTCACCGCTCATAGTTTTCAATCTGTTCCGTCATAAGCGGAATAAGCTGCTTCTTACGGGACACGACATCCTTCAAATAATATACGTTGTCTTCAAGCCTGGGAAATGTAACAAACGGTCCGAATTTCTGATCGCACGTAAACAGCAGGATACTCGACAACTGAGTAATGTCGGTAACAAGCAGCGCGGCAAAAACAGCTTTATGTGCACGCCGCTCGATCTCAAGTTCCTCAAGGAATTCTTTTTTGCGGTCAAGAATCTCCTTCGTACTGCCGACTTCAATCTGACTTACCGTATAGTTTTCCCTGCCCTGTGTATATTCCTTCATGTCCTGATGAATAAGCTCACCTGCGCTTCTCCCTTCAACATGACTTCCTGCAGTAATAATATCTTTTCCGAGCTGCTTTATATTAAGATTTGTTATGTCCGATAAATATTGTGCAGTCTCACGGTCCACGTCGGTCGTTGTCGTTGACTGAAGTATAAGTGTATCCGACAAAATGCCGCATAAGAGCAGGCTTGCTATATCAATCGGAATCGGAATACGGTCTTCCCTGTATAAATTGGCAATAAGCGTCGATGTTGAACCGACTGGTTTATTGATGAACGTAATCGGATACGTTGTAGAAAGCGTTCCAAGCCGGTGATGATCAATTACTTCCTGAATACGGTAATGCTCAACACCTTCAACAGCCTGCTGAATCTCGTTGTGATCGACAAGAATAAGCTCAATATTCGGTTCGTGAAGCAGATCATGCTCCGAAAGAATGCCTACGATTTTTTTGTCTGCATCAACTACAGGAAGACACCTGCAGGGAGACTCCTGAAGCAGTGTCCGTGCATGCGCCACAGAGTCTTCAGGATGTACTGGAGCAATGTCGATATCGGCCATAACCGAAACGGGAGTCGAATATGCTATGAGCATTGCCGTCGAAGACGTTGCATATGGACTGATAATGACCGAAACGCCTCGTGCTTCCGCCTCGTCACGAAGCTCTTTTCTGAGCGGATGGCCTGACGTAATAATAAGCAGTCTGACGCCGCCTTTGATGCTGGCTTCCTGAATTTCTTCACGGTCGCTTGCAATAACTATGACATTTTCACTTTGATGTTCCGCAAGCATCTGGTTAAACATACCCAGACTTGCAGCACCGACCAGAACACTTGCTTTGAATACATCGTTTTCATTTTTTACAACAAGCGGCTGTGCGTTCATGGTATGAATAATAAGCGTGATACTTGTCGGAAACGCGGTTTTATGTTCCGGATTCATTATAGTCAGCACATTCTGTGCAAAAACACTGTAATGAAGCAGCGACATATACCTGCCGTCCTTATCCACGACGGGAAGAACACGGCTTTTTGATTCATCCATTCTGCCTATCGCATCCCAGACAGAAACATCTTCCTGTACCGTACTGCATAAGCCTGTCATATAATAGGCTACTTTCGGGACAAGGTCTGAAATATATTTCGGATACTGAACTTTAAATCTGTTGAACACATACTCTGTCTGTGGAGCAAAATGACCGGCCCGCGCTGCAACATAATTCTTATACCCAAGCAGCTGCTTAAGACGGGCATAGGCGACGGCGGCTACTCCTGAATCTGTATCAGGATTTCTGTGGCCAATAACATAAACAGTTTTATCTTCCATACATTGTATATTCTTACAAATGAATATGTTTGTCAAATACTGTATAGATAACAGATAAAATATGCAGCAGCATATTC
>Ga0172378_10005631_pt1 | contig 11704 bp, 13 predicted proteins | sample GrowelOW332metaG_FD_119755 | JGI IMG/M metagenome (GOLD analysis project Ga0172378, IMG submission 119755) | Groundwater microbial communities from an aquifer near a municipal landfill in Southern Ontario, Canada - Pumphouse #3_1 metaG | ecosystem: Environmental > Aquatic > Deep subsurface >... | reverse complement strand
AGGATTTTGGGAAGTGGCTGGCCGGTTGTCAGGGGCGGTCTTATAAACCGTTGCAGATAGGTTCGACTCCTTTACTTCCTATTATGCCAACACAAAGGCTTTGTATTTGTGACACTGGTGGAAAGGCACAGCCATGACAAGTGCGTGTGGTTCTGCATCCGATCCAGGCAGGCAATTCGGAACGTCTGGAACCTTAACTCCCCAGTCTTTAATGTGACGTTTTGCCTGATGCAGATGTTTCCTTTCTCTTGGACTTCCTAGTGAACGCACTCTTGAGGAAGTCCTTTTTTTTGTTATGAAGGATCAAAAAAGATGTGTGACGTGTTTTCGGCGTTAGTAATGAAAAATGGAGATCTGGTATTTTACCCAGAAGTAACGGATTCTCATGAGGATTTGGTCCATCTTAAAAATGTAAACGACAGTTATTTGGATCCAGCGTTTCTACGTATCGAATACTCTCCAGATATGTATAAAGGTAATTGGGCGGATATTAACAGTTACGTCTTGCTCCATACTGCATACGAAATCCCTGAGTGGTGGACAGACGAACTCAGAGATAGAACAATCGAACGCTTACGTGATCGAATCTCAAGATTGATTGTTCATGAAAATCGAGACGTAATTCTAGGTGGTGCATGTATTCTGGCAAAAGATGTACATGTGGAAAGAATCGTTGGTAGCAGAATTCTTTACGCCGATCAGGGTTCTCTTGTTGCTGTCGCACGCAATTGTAGAATCGTAAAGGCCGGACAAGGAAGGTTCAAATCAGTAACATTCTCTCAAATAGACAGAGGAAATAGTGCTAGTTTTGGAGAAGTAGTTAACTGTCACATCGATATAGCAGACAGAGCAACGTTTGATTGGATTCATAGTTCTTCTGTTACGAATGGTAGCGATTCAAAGATTCTAGATCTATCTAATGCGACAATAAAACACTGCAATAGATGCACGATTGATAGTGCTAGCATGTCAGTTATTACATTCGGAGGTACTTCACATATAAACATAGCTGATGATGTGATTATTTATCAAAGGCACAATATGATAATTGACAAGGAAAGAAATGTAAAAATGGCACAATATGATAATTGACAAGGAAAGAAATGTAACAATTTGAAGAAAGAACCAGGAATGAACACAATCTTGCACGGAGACTGTATAGAACATCTTTCGCGTATCGAAACAAGTACGGTGGATCTGGTTTTCACAGATCCACCGTACAATATTGGATACGAATACGATGATTACGATGACAACCTAGAACCAGAAGATTACATTGGTTGGTGTGACGGATGGATTGCTGAATGTAACAGAGTCCTAAAACCAACAGGATCGTTCTGGTTGGCAATATCCGATGAGTACGTTTCTGAACTTGACGTACTATGCAAAAATATCGGATTCAAAAGAAAGTCATGGATCATCTGGTACTACACGTTCGGAGTAAATTGTAGAAAGAACTTCTCAAGATCACATACTCACTTATTGTACTATGTGAAAAACACAAAAATCCATACGTTCAACGCCGAATCAATTGGCGTGCCTTCAGCACGCCAATTGGTGTACAATGATAAACGTGCGGCAGGATTAAGACTTCCAGATAATACTTGGATTCTTCGTCCGCAGGAAATCGAGGCGTTCACAGCCGAAGAAGACACTTGGCACTTTCCTAGAGTCTGTGGAACGCACAAAGAGAGAATCCCAGGATCGGCAAATCAGCTACCGGAAAAGCTCTGTGAACGTGTGATTCTTGTGAGTTCTAACCAAAATGATGTAGTTCTTGACCCCTTTGGAGGTACAGGAACAATCGCCTACGTAGCAAATAGGCTGAAAAGGCAGTATATCACAATCGAATTATCCCTCAAATGGGTGGAGGTAATTCGCAAGAGATTAGCAGAGTGATGTACTTTTTGTCGCTCAAAACCATACTTTGGTGATATTTTACAAGGAGAGCAGACAAAATTTCCTCTCTGGTCTTGACTCTGTGTTTGACGATGCTATCATACATGTTGTATGGAACTTGTCACTACACCTAGTCGCAGGAGGAACAAAATGAAAAACATTGTTTTGTACAGGACTCTTCCAGAAGCTGTTTCGGCAGTAGAAGAGGAGGAGTTGAAATTGGTAACTCGGGAAGGGAAAAGACCGAGAAAACCAACAGCGTACAAACTCACCCTTGCCGGAGAATTGCACAATGACGACACACTGAAAAGGATTCTAGATGGTGAGTCTGTGTATTGCGTAGGAGCACAACCGCAGCAAATGAGCCGTGCTGTAATTGCTGCGTTGGGATTCGATTTGACTGTGATTTCCAGGAGGGCGATAAAAAGTCCTGAAATGCAGCAACTGCAGAACCAAGTCGAAAGAGAAAAACGTCTCACTCAGCGATATATGCAAGAAAACAGAAAATTGAAACGACTTGTTGACGAAATGAACAAAAAGAATGCCGAACAACACAGAAAAGATCGAAAGTGATTTTGTTCACTTTGACTTTCTGGGGCATGGGTAACGGCTGGTCTTTTGATCAGCCGTTATTTTGTTAGCATACGGGGAAAATCCAATGACAATCGATATCAGAAAACTCGCCTGGGGATATCTACGAGTCTCTGGAGAAGGACAGTTAGATGGATTTGGATTCGAGAGACAGTGTGAAACGATCCAAACCTATGCTGATCGTGCTGGATATATTCTGCTTGGCGTTACGATGGAACAGTACACAGGAAAAGAAGCAGAACGCCCGGCACTCGATAAACTGATAGCATTCTGCAAAGACAACGGAATCAAAACTATCATTGTTGAATGTAGCGACAGGTTTGCACGATATCTGGAAGTGCAAACCAAGCTGATCTACAAAGTCATGCAAGAAGGACTCACAGTTCATTCAGCAGCACTGGGATTGGATCTGGTGGAAGCATTAACTGGAAGTCCGGATTCTGCATTCCAGGTTAAACTGTTCGGATTATTGGCAGAATGGGAACGAAGCAAAATCTGTGATCGTTTGGCGTCAGGAAGAAGAGCCAAGAAAGCAAAGACAGGACGATGCGAAGGGCAGAAACCATTCGGATATTTTGAAAATGAAAAAGAATGCCACGAGAGGATGAAAGAGTTAGTCGAGGAAGGAAAGACAAGAGTACAGACAGCGAAGATACTCAATGGAGAAGGGTTCCGAACTAGATCCGGAACCCTTTGGACTTCGGTTAATATACAGAAGTCAGTAACGAGAATACGAAGGAAATTACAGACAGCTACAGCTTGAACAACGATCTGTAATTTTCTCTAACAAAGCCAGCCATGAGTGCAGCGTCAGCACGATCATGAGCTGGCTTTTTCTTTTTCCCTTTTGGAGTCGGCCTGAGAAGATCAATTCCAGGCCAGTATTCCATTGCTCTTTCGATTGCCGCTTCTTTTGGCAATTTGAGAAGGTCGTAGTGTTTCTTCCATTTTACGGGAGAGATTTCTACGTATCTGAACTTCTCACTCGTTATTCCAGCAAGCAATCCAAGCCAGATTCCAAAGTTCTTCAAAAGATTCCCAGTAGAAACAACTCCCTGTCCTGGCATTGCATGTACGTGTTCTATTATGACAAACACTTCTAGATTTGAATAGAGATCAGGATTATACTTCGCAATAAGATCAGCCATTCCTGATATATCGGAAATGGTTTTTTTATTGACTTTCAGATTTGGAGTATCAATGATTTCTGGCGGTTTCAATCCTCTGTGTGAATAAAAGCAAGCTACTGCTCCATGTACTCCAGGATCGATCCCTAGAAACAGTCTGGTAGCCATTATTGTGTGTTTGGAACGATGGTACAGAATTTAGACATTCCGTACTCTAACAACATTGCTGGAATTCCTGTGTCTCCTTTTCCCTGAGCGATTGCAGCAACTGTAAGACCAACAAGGATCGTTTCTGCCAATGTTTCTGCTTTCGTTTCATCTACAGCACCAGATGAAAGAAGTGATACCAGGATAGATCCTTTCGGAGTTATTAGGTAGACTTCTTCTTCGTCTTTTTTAGTTTTGCTTTTCTTTACAGCCATTCTTATTCTCCTATTCATTCCCCTAAAGGTCTTCCCGTATATGCATTGATGTTTCTCTGCATATGAGCAATTTGTCCACGATCATAATCATAAATAAAGCAAGTCGCCGCACGTTTCTGCCAATTCAAACTTCTAGAACGGTGCCAAGAATTTGCCGGTGTCAGTCCAGGCAAGTATTCAACAGACACGGATTGTTCTTCAAATGTAACCGGAGAAGAAGATCCTCGACGGTGCTGATCTCCACAATGCCAAGCTCTGAAAACCGTCGATCCCCAAATGTCTGCACATTCATTCGCCATTAGTGCCGCCATTCGTATCGGTTTTATCTGGTGTCCGTGCTCATAACCGATCAAATTCACGCCGAAATGGTAGAATTTATAAGGACAAGAACTAGCATCAACTGTAACATTCTTGTCATTTCTGTAATACGCACGAATAATCCTGCCCAGAAAAAGTTCGGAAACCTTGGCGTGGTTTCCTGGAATGACGAAGATCTTAACGGGTGCAACTTCTTTCATCTGTTCGATCATTCTGATTGCCAGACGTTCCGATCTATCAATCATCTGGTCGTAATCAATTGCATCCGGTTGAAGAGTGCCTTTTGTGGTCGTTCCTTGGATGTTATCTGCATGGAGAAAGTCATTACCGAAAACAAAGACAATCTCTTCCAAAGGTCCGTAAGGTTTTGCAGATTCCAAACATTCTTCTACAGCCCAAGACGCCATTCTCTCGCACGAATATATCCCCCAGGATGCGTCAGAACTCGGCGTAAAGCACTGCAAACCAAAATGCGGGTCCATTATCGAAATCTCTAAAGAACGCCTTCCTGTGGCCTTTCTGGAGGTCTTGCGGGGGATTTCCAGAGCAACAGGCGACTTTTCTTCCAGGCGTTTCAGAAGACTTTCCAGGACGCAAATTTCCCTGGATTTTCTTCGCAACCAGACTTTCACCTGCCAGAGTTCGGTTGCTTCTAAGTGCGTTTCTTCTCCGGTTCTGGAAATCTTGGCAACGCAATCCCATTTGTTCGCCACCCATCTTTCAACTTCCCAGATTTCCGTATCAATATTGGCTTCTTTGAGAACTTCATCTAAGGTTCTGATCGTCTTTGTTTTCGAAGTGACGATGCAAGATGTGTCAGTTGTTGAAACCTCTATTCCTGGCCTATCGTAAATAATCGCAGAATTGATGTCCTTTCTTCCTTTTTCTGCTGCGAGTGTTTTCAGTTTTTCTACTAAAGACATTATTGTTCCCCACGAAGCCAACGTCGAAATGTATCCGAACAGACTTTTATTTCCGGATATTCAATCGTGCAAATCGTCCAGACTTCTCTCGCTGTCAACGGTTTGATCGAATTGTTGCTCCAGGCTATCCATACACGGAGCAATTCCTTCTGAACATTCTCCGATAGATTCGTGAACCAATTCCTTCGTTTCGCAAGGATCTTCAGTGTTTGAGTTTCCTCCTTTGTCAATTCGTCCTTTGTTTGTTCTTGTTGCATCTGAGTTACCGTTATCAGGTTCTTCAATCAGTTTTTTCCATTCCAGTATTGTCGATCTCAAAAGTGTGAATCGTTTTACGTTATCGTCGTAAGATATTCCGTTATTTGCATATTTCCAACTATCGACGCAAATGTACTTCCTGTTGACTTCTGCGATCTGTCCGAATACAATGAATTCCTCTGGTTCCGATCCATCTTCTACGTGATCTAGAAATTTCACTTTGACTACCATGCCTTTGCGAAATTGTTTTCTTTTCTTTGACATGGCATCTGACCGAAATTACGAATAGAGTTGGTCGATGTTGAGTTCTGCGTGTATCAGTTCTTCAATCTGCCGTGTTCTTTTCCACCTCTTGTCGTTCTTTGTGTACTTTTCGCACAATTCAGAAATTTTTTCATCCGGCAAATTATCTAAAATATCTGCAATTGCAACTTTTATTCTATTTTTTTCTGTACTTTCAAGGTTCGGACTCTCCGACAAAGTTGAAATGGGTGCAGGATTTTTTTCATCAACCGAAATGGGTACAGGATTTTTTTCCGGCACTTGTGAATCTTCTACCTTTTCTACCACAGGCATTTCCGTTGTGTCATCAATCTTCTGATCTCCATCATGTTCCTTCTCTTCACCAGATTGTGTTTCATCTGGAGGACGGAAATTCTGAACTGCTTCCAATGCACGCTGTTCTTCTTCTTTAGCACGTTTCGCATCTTCTAGAATTTGACGTGTTCTTGCTTGAGCGGTTTCTGGAGCTAGGAATCTCATCGATTTCTCCTATATGTTAGGATTAAAAATTTGGTAATCACTCTGGAATTTCCATCCACTGAGTTACGCTTTCCACTATATAAATTCCATCATCAAATAGAAATTTCTTACCTTGTCTTTCATCTCAACTTTTTTTTACGATTCTGGAAATACCGCCAAACTTCTCGACGTGAATCACCTTTTCGAACAACGACTGCATATCTGAATTGTGTGTAATCACCAACAATGTACCGACTCGAGGTTCAACTTTCGTCTGCAGCAAATCAACAACTCTCTCAATCCCAGAAGCATCCAGACTGTCAAACGGTTCATCCAGCATCCTCATTCTAACAGGAGACAAGGCACGACTGGCAACAAGATCACCCAAAGCTAGAAGAACGGCAACATCGACTCTCCGTAACTCACCTCCAGACAATTCGGAGATTTTGTTGGATCCATATTTATAAGAGATATCGATATTGAACTTATTCCGTTCTTCTCCACTTGACAAGAGCTTTTTTGTATTGAACGTTATCGTTGCATTATTGCCACACAGGCTTGACAGGTATTCATTTGCACGTTCATTCAAAAACGGAGTAACGTGATTCAACAATAGGGACTTGCAGCCAGAATTCGAAAATCCAGAAATCCAATAGTCTATAAATGGAAGCTCATGTTCGATCTTGAGGATGGTTTCCTGCACAGTCTTGATCTCATCCCCAAGTTGAATCGCCTTTTCCTTCTCTTTATTCAACAATGGAATATACGGAGATTCATTACGCCTAAGATTCTCTATCGTCGTAATCAGTAAATCACGCCTCTCATTCCATCCACGCAACTTCATTTCATGCTCGGCAACAATGGAACGCAACTCACGCTCTTCCTTGTCCATCGATCTGAACGTCTCCATATAGACTTCAGCCTCGCCAAGCGCCTTTCTATATTTTGCAATTTCCTCCTGGACTTCAGCTAGAGCGGTTTCCGTTTGAGCAATTCTCTGATTCGTATCTTTCTCAATCAGGTAGATAGCTTCCCACTTCTCCCAGGTTTCAGCTTCACGCAATTGTTCTTCGCAGAGCTTCAGAGCCTGTTTGTGTGCTGCTATCGCCTTCTCCGCGTACTCCATTTTGAGTCTCGCGGCTTCCATATCTTCTGACAAATTACCAAAGATATGATCCTTTATTTCTTCAGTAAGATTTTGACCACACGTATAGCAGACTTTAGTTTGTTCGCGTTTCTGGATCTTTTTTGCGAGTTCGACGATTTGTTTATTTGCACTAGCCAGATCAGCCTGAGCGTTCGCAAAATCATTCCTAACACTATTCAAAACCCTCGTAACGTTTTCAGAGGTAAGTTCAGGCTTAACAGGAGGATTGTCACATCGCACCTTACTTTTACGCAATACATCCAATTCGGTTGTGTAGCGTATTTCCTTCCTGACGCGTTCATCCAATCCAGCACGAACTTTTGCCGTATCTCGTTCAAGATTGACAAAGGTAGTACGCTTCTCTGACAATTCTCTGATACGTTCCGAGGCTTTTGGATCAAGAAACGGCTTATTCGAATCCTCAGACATTAACTGTTTCTTTGCTTCTTCCAGTTCATACAGATTCTTTTCTTCAAATCTAGTATTCTCCATTTGAAGATGTTTGATATTGTCAACAGATTCCTGCATACGTTGAAGAAGCTGCGTTTGCTTCGTTTTCAAGACAGCAAGTTCGGACGTAGATTTCGTCCTACGTGCTTTAAGGGAGGATTGTGCATCGCTGAAACGATTCAGAGACAGTATCCGTTCAAGAATCGCCTTCTGATCCGCATCCGAACCACTAGCAAAACCGGCAGCAGACTGAGGAAACATTACCGTAGCTGCAAATGTACGGTAATCCATATTGATGATTTCTTGAATTTTCTTTTGAGTTGCATTTACGTTGTATGCCGTAATCTCCTTTCCGTTGAGAAATAGCCGTACCGCATTCTTGTAAACCTCGTTCTTCCTGTAGCGAACAACTTCAACGGTATCCTGACCAACCTTCAGAGTTACTTTTCCGACTGTGCCCCCTTCTACCGGCTTCTTGGTTCTTGCGTCAATTCGAATCACATTATCTGTATTTCGAGTTGGATATCCAAACAACACCCAGACGATGATTTTGAAGATCGTCGTTTTTCCTGCAGCGTTCGAATCAAGACCTTCATCATCCTTGTTATGTCCGGATATCAATACCAAACCAAGATCAGAGAGTTCAAGATCAATCTTTTCATATGAGAAAACATCACGACCTTCAACCCTGACAATATCAGTCCAATTACGCACTATACAACCTCAGTCTTTTGTTTATTTACTTTGACATTCACGAAGTTTGACGACAGATAGATTGGCCTCTGAACTAATTACTCTGAGTTCTGCCATTTCGTTATGAAACGTAATCCAGTCATTTGTGAATGTATCATTATTGAAGCAATTACCTATTTTTCCATCCATATGCTCAAGTAACGGAGCTTTTTCAACGTCTATATTTCTAGATGCGATAAAGTCCAAAACGATTTTGTCAAAGGTATTCGGAGGTGCATGATCAACGTGAGATGTTTTGCTAGTAAGAAATGTTCCTAATATTGGACATATCGGATAGCGATTTCTAGAAAAGAACTCAGTTTTAAAGCGTATCACTATGTCTGCAATAGCCTTTCTACATGCAGACTTGAAATCTCGCAATTGTGATGGGCTGGATACGCATTGATAGAAACTGAAATCCGTTTTTGTTCCATCATGTCTTTCCAGCCAAAATCCCCTGGTTGGATAATTCTCATTCTGCTGAATCCACATCCTCTTTACGCCTATGCCAATTTTCTGATCACTCCATGGATGATGTCTCAGAAGACAGATCATAAACTGCAAATGTTCGTTCGAAATGTCTTGATAATCTATATATTTGCTGTGTATGTTATTTTTCACATGATCAATAACAGATTTTTTAGATTTGAATCTAATTCCATCAATATCAAATGTATATTGTGACATTTCTATCGTTTCTCCCATTCCTTGCGAGCGTTATAACATACGATACAATAGTATTTTCCATCATAACATATTGGTTTCATCCCAGCGTCCATAATGCTTCTTTTGCATGCTGAACATGTATATTGCACAATATGCAGATTGTCACTTTTCATAATACTTACCTCTAAGAAGTGTTGTACCTAATTACGAAGGCAACAATGCTTATACTTTCTTCCACTACCACAAGGACATTTTGCGTTCCTAGCTATTCTGACATCTCCGAGTGCAAATCCTGGCGTAATGGTATAACAGGTCTGACAATAGAATTTCCCATTACCAGCAAGAACAAAAGATCCAGGATATTCTGTTGATGTAACACCACATTTGCAGCAGATGAGTTCTTCGACTTGTTGTTCAGTATCTTTCATGATTACCTCATACTCGATATCAACTCTCGTTCCCAATGGATATCACAGGCAGTACAAGCAAAACACCCTGGTTCTCCACGTCTTGCTGTTCTGTATTTATCCGGTCCTAAGCAGATAAAATAGTCTTCGTAGATATCTGACGCCATGATCTTGGGACGCGGTTTTCCAATTCCCCAGAGTTCGTCAGCTTCGTTATCTACAATCTTCAAAAACAAAGGTATCTCTCTCCAACCTTTACAGATAACAGTCGCGATCCTACCGTTCTTATCTCTGCATACGTACAATGGGAGTTTATTCCGCATTTCTATCTCCTGCCTTTTTTGTTCTTTCCACGCATCGAATTCAGGTTTTGTCATTCCGTACTTTTTTAGTTCACGTCTAAGTCGCCCATGATACGCCTCCGTTTCCAAAAGATGCCAATGAATATCATCAACGTCAGCAAGATATTCAGCTGCTTTCATAATATCCTCTATGCGTATTAGGCGATCTAGAACGCTCGACATTTTAGGATCAATAATATAATCTAAATCCTCCTGCAACATCCGACGAAACAGCAGATCATTTCTGCAGTACTTTACAATACGAAATCTAATTATCCGTGAAGAAAATGTTTTCAACCATACCTTGCGAGTTAGATTAAATGAGTTCGTTGCTTTCAATAATTCCGCAAATGCTTCTCCGATTGCATCTTCCGGAATCGTTGCACCAAATTTACACCTCAAAACTAACCCAATTAACCACCCCTGTTCAGAAACAACAAGATCATGAACTGCTGAACTATCTCCAGCTTGTACACGTTTAATAAGTTCAAGCTGTTCCTGTTTTGTCAAGTTCTTCCGTTTATGAGGAAGTTTGTACATACGCTCACTCGATTTCGGTTAATAGTTCGTTCATCCCGAATTCCAGCAAACGTTCTTTATCCAGATCATGCGCAGGATTCAATTCCATGTATTCTTCTAGCAATGCACGATCATTACCGACTATCCTTTCCGCCATCTCATCCTCATAGAATTTAGGATCACCATATTTCTCGATGATGATACGCGGATACCGTATTTTCAGGCCTTCAGCTAAACGTTCTCCATCTCTGAGATATTTGATTCGAATAAAGTCGCGATCAGGATCTGCACCACAAAAATCGAAGTCCGGTACGTCTAGCTTTCCTCCTTCTGTTACGGTGAAGTGATAGAACTTAGGCGAATCTAGCTCAATTCCTTCGATTTCAAGGGTTTCCATGTCAATGATGGAGATACCTTTGAATTGGTCCTTATCTCCAAACGTCAATTGCAGAGGAGAACCAAGATAGTGCCACCGTCCATCATGAAGATCTTGGCGTCTATGAATGTCTCCGGATATAACCTTCTCAACTCGATCCCAGTTAATATCAGAGAGCTTGAACTTTGGTTTTCCTGGGTTATCGTCTGGACCTGGAATCGCTTCTTTCAGCGTTTGATGCATGAATAGAAGTTTGATGTCGTACGGTATTCTGGCGATTGCTTCTAGGAGTTCTTCATAATCGACAGTGTACGGAATTCCATAACAAGGATAGTCACCAATTCTGAGAGTTTTAGGATAGGCGATTACTTGTCCTAGATTCCTAAAAGGTTCCAGACAGTTGATATCTCCGATCCTGGTGAATTGATCGTGATTACCTACAAGGAATTTGACTTCGGCAAATTCCGAGAGCGATTCAAAACGATGCCATGTCTCAGTAAACACATCAACGTCGATCTTTGCTCTCGATTTGAACATATCTCCAGCAAAGACTACGTGCTTAATCTCTCGCTCTTTGCAGATTGTCTCGACTTGTTTTATGCAATTCAGACAATCAACAAGTCTGGAATTTAAACCAGATTCGAGACGTGTTGCGAATTGTGGATAGTTGTGACAGTGAATATCGGAGAAGGCGAGGATTTTCATTTTCTTTCAACGATTGCAGTTGCTAAGTTGACCAATGCTGATTCGAGTTTGTTATGTGTATCGGATGCTGAACCGCTAAAGT
>Ga0172378_10005630_pt1 | contig 11704 bp, 5 predicted proteins | sample GrowelOW332metaG_FD_119755 | JGI IMG/M metagenome (GOLD analysis project Ga0172378, IMG submission 119755) | Groundwater microbial communities from an aquifer near a municipal landfill in Southern Ontario, Canada - Pumphouse #3_1 metaG | ecosystem: Environmental > Aquatic > Deep subsurface >... | reverse complement strand
GCCTCTTCGGGCGTGGCCAAAAAGGGGATGGCAATGCCGGAAAGAAGATAAAGAAGGCTATCGCCGACCCCCATGAACCAGAGCGGAACATAATAGGAAGCTTTGGTCCGTCCCTCTTTGTGGATGGTGCCATAGACGCCATAATCCAAAAACGAGGAAGCGATGAGAATTTCAATGCCTTCTTTGAGGAAAAAGAGCGTGCGATATCCCTTTTCATTGACCCCGGCGGGCTGGGCGGGGGCATAGAGATAAAGAAAAAGGCGGACCAGGCTCAACGCCAGGAAAAAAAGACCGAAAATGGCGTAGAGGAGATAGAGCAAACGGATAGTCTTTCTTTTGGACATGGCGGGTTCATTATAGGCGCATTTCTTACAAGGGAAACAGCCGGAAAAGAAAAGCGTTTCTTTCGCTTGACCAGGCGAAAGGCGCAAAAGCGGAAAGGTTTTTTCTTTCCAATTTGAAAAAGAATGAAAACTCATTAAGCCGGTGGCGTAGGTACAAAAAGTTTAGCTTTTGCAATCGTTCAAGAGTCCACTTTTAATCGAAACTTGGTTTAAAAAATCGAATTTTGATATCCTTGGAAAATTTTTCCTTTCCTTTCCTTTCAAATCATGTATAGTCGAACTGCATCAAGTTGAACGTCAGTCGCCAGACGTCGTTAACGAGGATGCCCAAAAACCCACCCAAAGGGGTGGGCTTTTTTCGACTCTGTTAACTCATGAGTTGCCGGTCGGTCGGAGACCTCCCACAGCCACAAGGCAACATAGCCCTTTTTCGTCAGGGAAAAGGCTTTTATGCCTTTGCCGAGGCGGTTGACGGATCTCTTTTCGTTTTGCCTTGCGAATGGCAGAAGCCGTTTCGTCAAAATAAAAAAAGAAGGAGCGGGTTTCCTCACCCGTTCCTTTAGGGCACAAAAAATGCCAATTTGATGAATTAGGGGCCTAAACATCAAATCGGCTTGAATACGTTAGCACAAAAAGATGTTTGCGTGGCTATTTTCCACACCGAGTTTCTTTTCAAAAAATGAGACAAATTCAACGAAATTAGGATTTCGAAGACGATAGTAAAGTTTCATTTTTTGACTTTTATCGTTTCTTCTACTGCAACGGAAACTCGCAAGGAAGCAGCAAGGAGAAAAACGTAACCCTTGCATTTTCTAAAAATCGTGCCAAGATAGACTCGCCCGAAAGACATTGCTAGTCAATGGACTGTTCGAGCGACCATCAACCAGTCGTTGGTGGGCCAGAGGTGCTATCAAAGCTAATTGGGTGGAGTATCCCGCCGGATCTCGTGAAAGGGATACTTGCCATTAGAATCTAGCGCCTTTTATTTTGCTCCTCGCGGGGATGACGAAACGCCATCCCCTTTTTTATGGGGTTCTCTTCTTGATTTTTCTGCTGGCTGGGCTGACCAAACCAAAAAGGGAGACGGTCCTTTTCTTTTGCGCCAAAGTCCTAGTCAGTTTTCTAGAGAGTTTCTATAATGATGAAGTGAATCCCAACGCCACTTTTCCCGAAATTCTTCTCGCAAACTTCGTGACCCTTAGCCTCATTGTGGGAATGGCGGTCATCGTTTTTTCTAACCGTAACTTCGATAAACGGAGCAACCAGCTTTTCCTTCTCTATCTTTTGATCGTCTTCGTCCTCGACTTCGCCGACATGGGCGACTACTACCTGAGCGAAGGTAATACGCTTAATCAGTTCCGTTATTTCACTTCTTGTTTGGGCTATGTCCTCCGCCCGGCGGCGATCGTGACCATTTTGGCGGTTTTTTCCCGCCGGGAAAAGCCGAACCCTTATCTTTGGATTCCCTTAGGCGTTTTGGCGGCCCTTGTTTTCACGAGCCCTTGGAGCCATTGGGTTTTCTCTTTTCGGGAAGAAAACAACTTTGTCCGCGGCCCGATCGGCTATCTCCCTCACGTTGTGAGCGGTCTCTATTTCGTTTTATTGATGTACCAGATCGTCCGCAAATCGCGGAGCATTGGCTTTGGCGAGATCGCGATTCTCGTTTTCATCATGACGATCTGCTCTTTCGCAGTCGTGATGGAGAGCGAAACCGAGATCAAATTCCTTTCGCCGGGTTGCCTCGTCGTTTCCTGCACCGTTTATTACATCTATCTCGATCTCGACATCTATAAACGCGATGCGCTCACGGGCTTATGGAATCGGCGGAGTCTTTATGCCGATGCGGAACGTTTGGTTCGGGCGAGTTTCGTCATGGTCTTGCTTGATCTCAACGGCTTAAAAGGCATCAACGACACCGGCGGCCATCAAGCGGGCGATCAGGCGCTTTGCCTTTTGGCCGATACCTGCCTCCGCTTAGCCCCGCGCAAGTTCCGGCTTTATCGGAGCGGCGGCGATGAGCTCGTCGTCTTGGGGAAGGGGGCGAAGAAAGAAGAAGCCTCCGCCTATGTCGCGAAAGTTAAAAAAGCGCTGGAGGAGAAGGGGATCATGGCCTCCTTTGGCATCGCCTCCTCGGAAGGCAAACTAAGCTTCGATGAAGTCTTCAAAACCGCCGATCTGGCGATGTACGATGACAAGCGGAATTATCCCCATCGCCCTGAAGCCCCCAGAGAATAAGCCGTTCGCGTTTTTCTGGAAACCTTTTCGCGAGATGGCGAATGCAAGCCAAGGAGTGGGGTCACTCTTTTTTTCTTTCCCCAAAAGGCATCAGGCGGCTTCTTCCTTGGCAAATAGGGCCACAAGGTTAAAGCATCGGCAGAAGACTTTATCAAATCGGTCATGGCGAGGCGAAAGGTCGACATACAAATTCTTTGAGGTCTTTGGGTCGATTTGACTATGTCGGGGAATTCACTTTTTCCGCTATGAAAGAATGAAAACCGCAATGGCTGAATAATCTTTGAATCAGCGGTCGGACTTTTTTGTTTCGTATCCGAAGATGATTTTTCGATTTGCTCCGCCTGATTCGAATTCCTTTTCGAATGAGATTGCTTAATCCGCAGACCATTGCGGTTTGGATAAGCGCGAGGTCATCCCGTCAGCCAATCGCTGTCCGAACCTTGAGGGCAAGACATCCGGGGCTGGTTGCTCGATTGAAATGGGCGGCTTTGAAGCGGACGTTTTTAGCGATGCGGCTTCGGGATTTTCTTCATCTCCCTTTTTCCGAACGAGGATTAAGCGAATCCTTTGATGAATGCAGTTTATTGCCATCACAATTGGGCAGCGGCCATGAGCCAATGAAAGAAAGATGGGCACCCATCAAAACGATACTTACTCTTTTATGCTTGTCTTTGGTTTTTGGCCAACAAGGGCGGAGCCCAAGAGGGGACGTCGGCCAGCGTTCTTTCTTTGAGCTCGAAGCTATTTTGAGGGATATCTTTCTTGCTGAAGGAGGCAGGAGCGAAGGATCGGATGGCCTGTTGTTTGAGAGAGATGGCGAAAAAACGAGCAATGGCCCCACCGGGGAGAGAAAGAACGCAAAAGGCCAACGAGTCATAGAAAACTGCTGGACCGAATCAAGTTTCGAATGAGGCATTGTAAAGTTTTTGCAACCGCTTACATTTTCCTTGAATTTTCTTGAAAGAGTTGTCATTATAGTGGACCCGAAAGACATTGCTTGAACAATGGGCTGTTCGGAATCCCCGACTTCGCGTTGGGCGATTAGTAGAGGTGCTATCTAGCCTAATTGGGCCTAGTATCCCGCGGTCTTCGCGTTGGGATACTCGCTCTTAGACTCTAGCGCCTTTTTGTTTGTTCTTTAACGAGAGAGCTTCTTCCCTCTCGTTTTTTACGTTAAAACAAAAAGCAGGTCCTTAAAAACATGAGGATTCTGCTTAGCTTCGTCTTAGGCTTTGATATGAACTTCGCTTTCGTCCATTTCGAGGTGGTTGCGGTTCCGCTTGAGGCCTGCCCGTAAACAAAGCGAGAGATAACTCCGGCTTTTATCGCCGAGGACGTTGCTTCCGAATTGCTCGTTGACCAAGCGGAAGAGGTCCTCGGGGCTCATCGGCCCTTGGAGCGTGAGGATATCTTCCATCGCATTGGCAATCTCCTGATAAGGCACTTCGTTCAGCTCGCGGTCCCCGCCAATGCGGAAATAGGGGTAGCTGTCTTTATCTTGGCCAGGGGCCCAGATGTAGATGTTGCTCCCTTTGATCTCTTCGCCATGGCACGAGAAGGCAACAAGAGTACTGCGAATTTGCTTGTCGACGGTGGGGGTGATCCGCGAAAGCGACAGGAAGTCACGAACCCGTTTCTTGAGGAGAGAAAAGGCGATCGGCGCCTCGGCGTTGACGATCACTTCGACGGCCTTATAGACCAATAAGCTGCCTAAGCTCGTCTTCATCGCTTCGACATAGGGGATTTGATGGGGATAGGGATTGCGGAGTTCGGCCGGAAAGAGGATGACGGGGGAATGGGGTTCGGGGACTTTCTCTTCTTTTGTGGGGAGAGGATGGGCTAAAGCTTCCTTGATCCGGGCAACCACTTCGGGGCCATGGTCGAGGTATTCGACCGACCAAACCCGTAAGATCGACCAGTGGAGGCGCGAGAGCATCATCGGCTGGATCACATTCCGATCGACGCAGGTGACGCTGCGGGCGTAAGAGGCATTATCCATCACGATGCCAAGCGCGTATTCTTTCGGATTCGAGGGGTCCTTGATGCCGATGTCGATTCGGAAGAGCGAGGTGCCGACATCAGTGTCGACCTCGTAGCCTTCTTTTCGCAAGTCAGCTGCAAGATAAGGGGCCAAAGAAGCCCCTTCTTCATAGGAAGAACCGGCGGCGTTATTGCTGAGGACTTTCGCCCCGAACTTGGCATAAGAGAGGAAAGCTCTGAGATAACTCGCGCCCTGATTGAGGGCCCGCTCCGCCCGGATATCTTCGGGTTCGCATGAGGCGAAGACGATCATCTCATCGCGGGCGCGGGAGATGGCGACATTGAGGCGCCGCTCGCCCTTTTCCCGGCTTAGGGGGCCGAAGTTGAGCGGCATCACACGCGTCTGAGGATCGGGGGCGAAACAGATGGAGAAAAGAATCACATCCCTTTCATCGCCTTGGACGTTTTCGAGGTTCTTGACGAAGATGCTTTCGCCACCCGGGGTGGACGAAAGCGTTGGATCTTTGTCGTAAGCGCCTTGAAGCAAATCTTCGACGAGGTTCTCTTGTTTCTCGTTGAAGGTGATGACCCCGATGCTCTTCTGGGCGAGCGCGGGATCTTTTAAGCGCAGCAAAATCTCTTTGACGATGGCGTTCGCTTCGTCTTTGTTGACGCCTCTCCCCGGCTCGTAATGGCCCCCGATTTGGCGGAAGCGGACTTGGGATTCCTGGGCGCTAGGGGAGGGGAAAGAAAGCAAGCTATTGCCATAGAAGCTTTTGTTCGAGAAAGCGATGAGCGATTCGTGGTGGCTCCGGTAGTGCCAGTTGAGCCGGTGGCTGGGTAAGCCTAAGGCGATCATGTCATCGAGGAAGCTTTCAAGATCCTCCGAGGAGGCATCATCGCCCTCTTCATCGAAGAAGGAGAAGGTGCTTTCAAAGTAGTTCGAGGGCGGCATCTGCTCTTGGTCCCCGGCGATCACCGCCGAATGGGCCCGGGCTAAGCTGCCGATCGCTTCCGAGGTCTGGATCTGCGAAGCCTCATCGAAAATCACGATATCGAACCCCTCTTTGTCCGGGGCGAGATACTGGGCGACCGATAAAGGCGACATGAGAAAACAAGGACAAAGATCCTTGATGAGGCCGCCACACTCGTCGAAGATGCCGCGCAAGGAGCGGCCCCGTCCTGACGAAGCGCAATAACGCTTGAGCGAAGTGGCCAAAGCGCTCCGGGCGTATTTGACGGCGTTCGAGGGGTATTTGGCGCTGACCCTAGCCGCGCATTCTTGGACTTGGAGTTCGCGGTAGCGGGCGATCGTTTCTTTGTAGTGCGCGATCTTCTCTTCGCTCGAAAGAGCGTTGAGCGAAGAGAGATTTTCTTCTTTCAATCCGGCGACGACGATTCGATAGGCGAGGGCCCCCTTAAAGACGGGGTAGAGCTCGTCTTCGTTGAGGGCGCCTTCTTTATAGGCGGAAAGAAGTTCGGGCGGCAAAAGCGGCTCGCCTTGCCTAAGCAAGGTGAGGAAGCTGACCCATTCGCCCAAACGGAGGGCGTGACTTTTGGCTTCGAGGAGCGAGAAAGACAAGGCGCTAAAGTAGTGGGGCTGATCGGGTAGAGAGAAGCCATCAAAACCGTACTTCTTTCTCAAAGAGAGATTGAGCGAGGCGAAGTCTTCAACATCCTTGAGGAAACTGGTCACGTCATTGGCAAATAAGTCAGTGGGCGAGGCTTTATAGGCGTAGGCGAAAGTGCTGAGTTGCGCTAAAGAGAACGTCGGTGTGAAAACGAAACGGTCGAGGATCTTTGCCACGGCAAGGGTGTCATGATAGGCCGCGACATCCTTTTGATAAAGTTCAAGGCTCTCGGTTTCGACGCGAGGGAAGAGATCGTTGAGGAAACCGTCGGCTCTTGCCAAGGCCGCCTTCTCCTCGTTGGCTTCCTTGACCTTCGTTAAAAGATCAACGTAGTTTTTCTTACTGATGTCTTTTGGGTTTTTGGCACTGGCTCTCAAGGTTTTTAAGAGTGTGATCTCCGTCTTGAGGCGGGGGAAGAAAGCGAGCGTTTCTTTTTCTTTCCATCGCTCGAGTAGCCGCTTTTCATCGAGGGCGAAAACGCTGTCGTTAAATAGGGTTGCCAGCGTGGTTTTATGTTGAAGATAGACCCCGACATCATTCAGGTAGTCTTCGCTTATTTTCTCACTAGCTAAAAAGCGAGCGTTTGCGAGGACATTCTTCATGATCTCGCCTTTCTTCTGGAGGGCGAGCAAGAGACCATAGAGCGGATAGAGATTGGCTTTTGAGGCCTCTAAGCCCGGCAGATGAGCAGCGAGAAAACCCGCATACGAATTCGCCAGACGGTCGAGGAGGGGGCAGTAGCCTTCGAGGCTCTCAAAGAGGGCATCGCGGCTTTCTAAAGAATAGGTTAAAGAGGCGAAAGGTAAGAAAACGTTATCGTGGTAGCCCCCAAGGGATTTCCCATAGCGGGCTATCTCGCTGAGGTTACTCTTTACGGCCGCTTCTTTTTCTTCGTTCATCTTGCGGGCGTAATCTTCGCTAATCGTGATTTTCTTCGCCTCTTCTTCTTCGGCGAAGTAGGTCAGGATCGCATCGTAGATCGAGACGTAAAAGCCACGCGAGGCATGAAGCTTCGCGAGCTCAAGATTGAGGCTCGCGCGTTCCGCTTTGATCGCGTTGGCTTCTTTGAAGAAGTCTTCCGGCGCTTTGGTCTGGCCTAAGGCCAAAGCCGAAGAAAGCTGGGACAGGACGTCCTTCTTGTTGGCTTTGGCGGAATGGATCTGGAGGCAGAATGAGCCAAGACCCAGCTGATCAAGTCGGGCTTTGACCACTTCGAGGGCGACTTCCTTTTCGGCGACGAAAAGGATCTTTTTGCCCTGGGCGATGCCATTGACGATGATGTTGGCGATCGTTTGGCTTTTGCCGGTGCCCGGCGGGCCGTCCAGGACGAAGGATTCGCCTTTTTCGGCTGAAAGGATCGCCTCAAGTTGGGAGGAGTCGGCGCTCAAAGGCGCGAAAACCTCTTCCGGGGCGACGCTTTCATCGAGCGAGGCAAGCGGGATCTCTGGCACGTCCGCCCATTCTTTTTGCCCAGCCACCATCGAGCGGACGATCGGCGAATGGAGGAAGACGTCGCGGTAGTTCTTCATGTCGCTCCACATGACGAAGTGGGCGAAGCTGAAGAGGGAGACGCTGATGAGGTTGTCAAAGAGCTTCCAGCCTTTCTTGGCCTCGATTTTGCGGCGGATCGTGTTGTAGATGCTCTGCAAGTCGATCGCCTCGTCTTTATCGCTAAATAAGGCATTGAACTCCGAGAAGTCGAGGTCCATGAATTCTTTGAAATACTCAAAGAGGGTGGTATTGAACTGAATCCCGTCTCTATCGATGTCGAGCGAATAGAATTGGCCATTTTTCCGCCGGGGCATGCTGGCCGGGATTAAAAGGATCGGGGCGTAATAAGGCCGCTTGCTTTTCTCGGAGTCGTACCACTCGATCGCTCCCAAGGTCAAGTAGAGGGGGTTGCAGCCGCTCTCTTCGATTTCGGTGTTGGCTTTTCTTGCTAAGAAGACCAAGCTCTTTTCTGGCTCGCCTCCCGAAGAGGAGACGCTGAGGAAGTGCTGGCTTAACAGATCCTTCGATGCGAAATCAGTGGGGGATTTGCTGAGGATAAAGGGGATGAACTCATTCGAACGCTTGGCCGGACTTGTCTGGGGAAGGAGCGAGAAATGGCCGCTTGCGAGCGCCGATGAAAGAAAGGCGAGAGGATCGGGGCAGCGCGAAGCCAAAGCCGTCGAACCCATATGGAGGTTGATCAGGTTGTTGCGGATATTGAGATCGAGGAGTTTTTCTTCCCAAAGATCGAACTTGCTCTTGCTCTTGCCCTTATTGGCGATCACCCCTTGCTCCTGGGGATTGATCGTCCGGATTTCATCTTCCTTAATCGGTTTTATTTCGTACTCAATTTCGCTTTTGCCATTCACTTCGTGCGGGGTGGGAATCGGCAAAAGACCGATTTTTCTCGAGCGGGCGATATCGAGGGCATAAGCAAACTCTTTGAGGTGGATTTGCTCCGCCCCATCGTTTTTGGCTTGTTCAAAGGAGAGCGCCAGCCCACTCGCGGCGTCGGCGAGGTTGACGAGGGCTAGGCTATCGATCCCTTGGGACACCCCATTGTCGAGCAAGGTCGAATTGTCGATGAGGGCCTCGGGGTAGAAGTGCTCTTTGAGATAAGCGCCGCTCATGGCGTGGTCTTTTAAGAGGACGACGAGAGGATAGAGTCCGACTCCTTCGAGGAGCGAGGCGTAGAGGAGAGCGAAGTCGAGGCAGGTCGCCGTCTTCTCGCGAATCACTTCATAGGGGAGTCTGACCCGTTGAAAGGTCGTCTCGAAACTGGCGGGCGGGTTGCTATAACGGATCCCTTCTTCCTGGAGGGCGAGATAAAGCGCCTCCATCTCCTTAAGAACATCGTTGGGATCGTCGCTTTGGTAACCTAAAAAGGAAGGAATCCCGGTTTTTTCTTCAAGGATCTTGGCCGCTCGGGCAATCAGTTTCTTCACCTCATCGTCATTCGGGGTGATGAAAGAGGCAAGGATGGCTGGGTTTCGCCCATCGGCCGCGCTTTCGTTAATCGGTAGGAGGCTGATGTTTTCTTCTACGGAGGCTAAGACAATCCCGCCCATCGACACGAGGCTGATCTTCATCATCCCCGCCATCTTCTCGCTTAACTGATAGAGGTAACGGGGCGAAAGGGTGATCGGAAAGGAGGTGACCTCGGTGTTTTTATTTTTCTCTAAGCAGGCTAAAGGAATATCTTCGCAGACGATTTCGGCGGGCAAGAAGTCGATATGGAGGCGCGAGGAAAGGATGTCGTGATCGGTTTGGTTAAGGATTGTGACTTTCTTTAAGAAACTAAAGGCGTTTTGTTCGTGGCTACCCGCCAGGATCTTGAGGTTTTTCTCGGCTTGATCATAGACAAAGGAGATGTGCTCATCCCCTTCGAGAGTCAAAAAGATGCCCTGTTTCACGCTTTTCTCTTCCATCGGTGACCCTCGCTTCTTTGAGGAGTGTTTCACTCTTCATTTTCTTTTTCATTATAGGGCACTCCCTTTTAAGGACAAGCGTTCTTTTTCTCTCTTGGGCGGCGGAAGGAAAAAGACCAGCCCCACCCTTTTGTTTTCCTCCCGGTTCTTTTTTTCTCTAAGTTAAAAAGGGGCGCAATTTGCAGGGGATATTCCCTGTTGGGCCCTTTTGGGAGGCGGTTCGATGAATGAAATTATGTCTTAGGGACGAAACGGGTTCCGTAGCCCTGCTCCTTGAGATAAGCCCCGTCTAATCTCGCAATTTCAGATACCGCATGAAAGCAAACTTCATCGGCGTGGAGACTCTCGGCCGCATAGCCTTTGGCTTGATTTTCGGGATGAAAGGCGGAATAAAGCAAAGAGGAAGCCGACACCTTTCTTTCCGCATCAGAAAAGGATTAGGAAGCGGAACAGTTATAGGTGATGACAACCTGAGAGAGGATGGTGTAGTAACCATTCGTGTGGGCGCTATAGAGTTTGATGGTCGATGAATGATCGCTCGGGATCGCCGTGGTGACGGAGGAAGTCGCGCCCAAAGCCGATGGGACATCCTGATAGTAATCATCGGCGGTGTAGCAACGGACCCCCACGTCATCGCAATAGTTGCCCGATAAAGAAGGCCGGGTCCAAGCGACGGAGGCGTAGCCGGTCCCATGGGGTCCACCGACGCTTTGGACTTTGGGAAAAACGATCGCGGATCCGTTCGTATAGGTTCCATCAATCACAATCCGTCCCGACGAATCGCCGTAAACCGAGGAACCGATGCTGATGCTTAAGCCGCCGACCACGATGCTATAGGGGTCGTGGATCGCATCCCTTTGAAGCGAGGCGCCGGTAATCGTCACGTTCCGGGCATAACTCGGTTCGGCGGCCTCCAGTTTTTGACTCGGCACTTGAACTAAAGAAACCTCGATTAAACTAAGGGCGGCTACACCGCTGAAGAGAAGATGGGCCTTCTTGGGCATAAGAAACTCCTTACAGCCTAACAATACGTTAGACCATAAGAATAAACAACTCATTTCGTAAAGATATTAAAACTGGAAATTCCCCATTTTCATCGCTGAAAGAGGCGAGTGATGAGTTCGGGGGATGATTCGGGTGGAATAGGGGGTGGGTAATCCGTCGATGCGGTGCGAGTTGTGCTCCGAATCCTCAAGAAATGCCACGCTTTCGTAAAGGAGGATGCGTTTGAAATTGTCACGGCCTTCGCCGATCCCGTAGCCCTTTGTTTTCGTCCCATCCTTGTCGAAATAAATCATAGAGAAGCGCTTGCCGTTTTGGAAAGGAGAGGGATCGACCCGACGAAAAGACGAAGGAAAGGTGAAGGGGTAGAGTATCGCGCCGTTGGAGAAGGCGGTCGCGGCAATCAGGGTTAAGGACTTGGGCAGGCTGAGCGAATGAGGGAGCCATTGAGCCAGCAGGGGGCTGAGGGCCGATCATCGTGACATCCTTCTTCTCAAATGCCGTTTCTGTCCCCTGACATTCTGCTCCGATTTTTAATGTCTTTCCTTGATTCTGGCGACGATTTTCGCATCGGCCGGGCACCAATCTTCCTCTTGAAGAGCAGCAATGTTAAGCCAAGCTTCGGCCGAATGAATCCCTTTTTCGATTTCAAGTCGTCCCTCTTCCACTCTAGCGTCAAAGACGTCCATATTGAGGATGAACTCGGGATATTCGTAGACAACATTCATGAAGAAGCCATCGATGGTGATGGAGGTGTCGAGTTCTTCTTTGATCTCGCGGATGAGCGCGGCCTCGGGGGTTTCGCCCGCTTCAATCTTGCCGCCAGGGAACTCCCATTTTCCTTTGAGGAAACCATAGTCTCTTTGCGCACAAAAAATCGTGTCATCTTTGTGAATGATGGCGGCGGCGACCCTAAGCTTTTTCTTGGTCAGTGTCTTCGATTCCGAAATCATATTTATAAACCTCCGGCACGGCTTTCTCGAGAATGATGTCGAAGAGAAGCGCTTTGGCCGGGTTGTCGCTGACCCGGGCGTTGGAGAGATGGCCCCTTCCTAAATAAACAAAGGGAGTCTCAACACCGTCTTCTGTTTTC
>Ga0172378_10005629_pt1 | contig 11704 bp, 9 predicted proteins | sample GrowelOW332metaG_FD_119755 | JGI IMG/M metagenome (GOLD analysis project Ga0172378, IMG submission 119755) | Groundwater microbial communities from an aquifer near a municipal landfill in Southern Ontario, Canada - Pumphouse #3_1 metaG | ecosystem: Environmental > Aquatic > Deep subsurface >... | reverse complement strand
CTGGATATAAATTAATCGGGCAGGTTAATATTTAAAAACTGTCCGATTTTTGTTTTGAAAGTGTAAAGATAAACGTTTATATAAATTATAAGACGCCCACTTCTATAAGTGGGTGATCCTTTAAGCCTGCTTCAGGCGGAGTAAATTCCCCATCTGAAGTTTTAATGTTCTGCTTTAGCGTAAGCAAGTTTACTAATAAAACTAATCGTTTAATAAAGCTGTTTATTAACAGATAGTAATATTTCTAAACGATACAATGTGTATGGGAGAACAAGAATTCCGCAGAGAGAGGTTAAAATGGACTGGGCAGAAAGTTATTAAGAAAGGTAAGTGTCATTACTTCAGGGGTAAAAAAAGTGCCTCAAATTTGAGGCTGCTTTAATGTATATAATAAATATGAAAATCCGGCAAAGAAATTCCTTTGCCGGATGCATCAAAATTACCTTATCAGAATGCTATTTTGGATTTTCCAATTCGACAGCAATAACCTTGGATATTTTTTCATATCCCACTGTATTTGGACTAAGATTATCAGTTGTATACTGGGTGAGATTATTTTCATTAATACCGCTGTTGTTAAATAAATCTATAACCTGTATTGATTTTTGCCCACAAACGTACTTAATTGCCTGGACATACTGCTCCAGCTTATTACCTGCGTTATTAGCTGCCGGATATACAGGCTGGTTTTCAACCCTGCCTCTTTTCAATGGAGTTATAAATACTATTTTAACCTTTGAATTTAAACTCTGTATCTTATCAATAACTTTTCTAATATTGCCATAAAATTTATCTACGGTTTTATCATCTTCCTTTGCTCCTAAAAGCTTATTATTACCGTAATCATTAGTTCCGCCAAATATGGTTATTAAATCTATGTCAGTAAGCTTTTCCTTAGTTAATCTGTCAGCCATCATGCCCAAATTTTGACCAGGCACTGCATCAGTAGTAACTTTGGAGATTTTACAAACTTTTGCCACTTCATTTTGGTACTGATTTGCAGATGTAATACCATCACCGATAGCTAACCAGTTTTTTCCTTCATACTTATGCGGAGAATTTACATTAGCACCCTGTGATTCTGTTTTATTATTTAACTGCTTTTTAATTTGTTCTGCAGCAGCTCTGTTTTCCTGAATTATTCTTTTGCTGCGGATATGCCCAAAACCAATAACTCCAATTGTTGCGATAATTAATGTTACTGTAAAGACTTTAATAAATATGCAGTTTGTATCATTTGATTTATTATAGTTCATTTTATCCTTATACCCCAATTTATGCTTAATATTTCAATAATTATTATAACATAAAATTGCTGTGATAACTTAATTAATTGAAAAAATGCATTAGAATACTATGGGAGAAATATATAGAAAGGTATTAATCAGGGAAATAGCTTAAAAGCTGTAAATGCCGGGGGAAATCTATATAAAATAAAAACCACCCTATTGGGTGGTAAAATATTTATATCAAAATATTTATATTACTGTAACATCAGTTGCCTGAAGTCCTTTAGGTCCCTTTTCAGTTTCAAACTGAACCTTCTGTCCTTCTTCTAGGCTCTTTCTTGAACCTTCTCCTTGAATTGCTGATGAATGAACAAATACATCCTTTTCACCTTCAACTTCAATGAAGCCAAATCCTTTTTCTGAGTTAAACCACTTTACTGTTCCGATTTTCATTAATTATCCTCCTAAGTTAAATACTATTTTGTTGATATACTAATTTTATACCAATAGTATTTACCCTTGAGTCATTATTATACCATAAAAATTGAAAATAATCAAATTTTATTAGTCATAAATATACAATTCATAGAAGATAAAAGTAGTATAATAAAATAAAAAAATTAAAAAATATTATGGTATATATTTTTATAAAAAAATTCATTTCTTAAAAAGGGGCAGTATTTAAATTATGAGAAAAGTGTTAAGGATATTATTTATTGAAGATGAAGAAAATGTACTGTTTATAAAAAACCAATTAGAAAAACAGGGTTATGATATTTATTTTAAAACTGCAGATGATAAAAATTCTCTGAAAAGCAATCTTGAAAGTGAAATATGGGATGTGGTTCTAAGCAGATACAGGTTAATTGATATAAATATTCTTGAAGCACTTCAGCTGGTGAAAACTTATAATAAATATCTGCCGTTTATATTAATTTCTCAAGATATTGACGGCAGCAAATTAGTGGAACTGATGAAAAATGGATGCAATAATTTGATTAAAAAAGATAACGTATCAGATTTAGGAAAAATAATCCAGAGAGAAATAGAAGATGCTGATTCAAATAAAAATAAAGATGCACTTTGGGAAGAGTTAAAATATACAGAGAAATATTATAAAAATGCTTTTCAAAGTGTTGGAGATGGCATAATAACTGCAGATAATGATGGACAAATAACTAATATAAATAAATCTGCAGAAGAAATCACTGAGTGGGAAAATAACAGTGCAATTGGAGTGAATTTAGATCAGGTATTTAAAATTAAATCAGGAAATACTTACCATATGCAAAATAAAATATTGGAAAAAGCCATAAATTCAAAATCATCATTAGGATTACAAAAAGATACTATTTTAGTTTCTAAAAGCGGAATTGAATATTACATATCTGCAAACTATTCTCCGATTGCAGGTGAAAAAAACATTATTATGGGAGTAATTATAGTATTTAGGGATATAACAAGAATAATGTTATTGGAAAATTATTTAAGAAAAGAACAAAATAAAATTATTAAGCTAAAGGATTTATATTTAACCATGCTTAATGAAGTTCCTGCATTATTTTGCAGACTAAATAGTAATAACATGATTGATTATTATAATAAAAACTTTCTGGAATTTATTGGAGAAGATAATATTAAAAGAATAAATTATGATTACAAAAAGTTCATACATAGCGGGAATATAGATAAATTTGATGAAGAATTTATAGAAAACTTAAATAAAAAAATAACATTTCAAACTGAGATTAGGATGTTAAATAATCAAGGTGAATATAGATGGATGCTGATTTACGGTAAACCCTTAAATTATATAGAAGGTAAATATTTTGGATACCTTTTATTAGGCCTTGATATTGAAAAGATAAAACAATTTGAAGAAAAACTTATTGTATCAAATGAGCAGGCACAAGAAGAAAATAAAGCAAAAAGTACATTCTTAGCAAATATGAGTCATGAAATCAGAACTCCATTAAATGGAATAGACGGTATGATAGACCTGACAATGCGGACTGAACTGACAGCAGAACAAAAAGAAAATCTTGAAATTGCTAAAGATTGTTCAAATTCATTAATGGAAGTTATAAACAATATATTGGATTTTTCTAAGATTGAAGCAGGAAAAATGAAACTTAAAAAAGCAGAATTTAAAATTGAAGACTTAATAGAAAAAACAGTTAAATTTAATTTGGTTCATGCTAAGGATAAAGGAATCGAATTGAAATATAAAATCCAGCCGGGTATAGATAAAATAATTTTTGGGGATTATAAAAAAATTCAGCAGGTTTTAAATAATTTAATAAGTAATGCAATAAAATTTACCGATATAGGCGGAGTTATTGTTGCAGTTGAAATTATTAGCGAAGAAGAAAACCAGGGCTTATTTAAATTTTCTGTCTCAGATACAGGCATAGGTATCAGCGTTGAGGATATGGGCAAACTTTTTAAAAATTTCAGCCAGGTGGATGGCTCTTTTACAAAAAAATATGGAGGTACCGGATTAGGACTGATCATTTCAAAAAAACTACTGGAATTAATGGGAAGTAATATTCTGATAGACAGTATTAAGGGAACGGGAAGCACATTTTATTTTACTGTTAAGCTTGAATTTGTAAAAAGTAAAATACTTAGCAGCCCAATTAGTAAAGAGGATTTCTATAATAACAAAATATCCAATATCTCAAGAAACATTCTTGTAGCTGAAGATAATGAAGCAAATCAAATTGTTATTAAAAAAATGTGTAATAAAATGAATCATACTATAAAAGTAGTTAATAATGGCAGGGAAGCAATTGAAATTCTGGATGAAGAAAATTTTGACCTTGTATTGATGGATATTCAGATGCCAATTATTAATGGTATAGAAGCAACAGAAATTATTAGGAAAAAAGAAAAAGAAAGCGGCAGACATATTCCAATAGTGGCACTTACTGCATATGCACTGAAAGAAGACAGGGATAAATTTTTAAGTATTGGCATGGATGATTATTTATCTAAACCTATTATAATAACAGATTTATATAATTGCATTGAAAAATTAACTTCAAAAGAGATAAAAAGTGAATTGCATAATGGAGAATATTATTTAAATATAAGCCAGTTAAAAAATATTTCAGATAAAAATACCAGCCTTGAAATTATATCCATAGAAATCAACAAAATAAAAGGCTATCTAGAGAAAAAAGACTTTATTAATTGTGAAAAAGCTTTTCATAAAATAAAGGAATACTCACCTGGTATAATATCAATTATTATGAAGAATGCTTCCTTTAGAGCAGAGCTGGCATCAAGAAGAAAGGATATTAATAAAATTAAAGAACAAATACTATTGATAGAAAAAGAATATAATAGAGTAAAAAGTTAGTGTAGCTTGCGGCTATACTAATTTTTTACTAATTTTTAGACAAATTATAACAAATATTGATAAAATATCTTGACAAATAAGAAATAAAGCAGATAATTATAAAAGTAAGCAAGTAAGTAAGTGAGCGTTCACATACAAAAAGATTTAAAGGAGTTTGAATGAAAAAAAGTTATTTATCAAGAAAAGAACAAATTACTTTAAGCGCAATTGATATTATCAATGAATTTGGTATTGACGGATTATCTATTCGTGAACTGGCAAAGAAAGAGAATGTTTCAGAAGGTGCATTATACAGGCATTTTAAAAGCAAAACCGATATTATAATTGAAGTTTTAAAATATTATACCCAATATGATACCAATATTATGAATTCTATTAGGCGTAATAAGCTTGATTCAAAGGCAGGGATTATTTTTTTAATGAAGTCTTTTTTGGAGTATTATGAAAATTATCCTGAAATTACATCTATTTCAGGCTCCTATGAAAGTTTATTGTATGAACCAAAAATAAAAAAAGAAGTCCTCCAGATAATTAACAGAAGAATAGGCTTTCTGAAAGAAATAATTGATGAAGGTAAAAATCGTGGGGAAATTAAATTAAATATGGAAAGTGAAGACATCGCTGACCTGATTATGGGATATTTTAAACAAATAATATTTATGTGGAGAGTTGAAAATTATAAATTTTCACTGAAGGATAAGGTTATAAATGTGCTTAATAATTTACTAAGCTAAGTTTATTTTATTATGAAAAAAGGAGGATGTATATGGCAACTAATAAGGACCCGATACTTGAAATGTATATTTTTGAAATAAACGATTTGATTGAAAAACTTGAAGAAATAATATTAGACAGCGAAAAAAATAATAGTTATATGGCTAATATTGATGAAATATTCAGGATAATGCATACTTTAAAGGGAAATTCAGCCATGATGCTTTTTGATGGTATAGCAGCTTTGGCACACTCACTGGAAGACTTGTTTGATTACATAAGAAAAAGTAAACCCATAAAAATCAGCTATTCAGAAGTAACAGATTTAGTTCTTGAAGCTAAAGATTTTATAATAACAGAAATTGCTAAAATCCAAAATGGAATTGAACCGGATGGCAATGCAAAAGACTTGATAGAGCGGGTTGAAAATAAAATTTCAAGTATTAAGGAAGAAAACCGGGATGTAATTTTACAGGATACAGAAAAAAAAGAAGAGAACTCTGTAAAGCCTAAATTTTATATCAGTTCTGAAAATAAAAGTAAGGATAAAATTTGCTTATATAAAGCAGTTATTAAGTTTAGCGATGGCTGCCAAATGGAAAATGTCAGAGCATTTACTGTGCTGCATAACTTAAATGAAATTGCAGAAGATATTTCTTATTTTCCTGAAGACATTATTGAAAACGAAGAAAGTGCTGAAATTATAAAAAGTGAAGGATTTACTCTATATTTTAAATCGCATAAATCTATTGAGGATATAAAAAAGCATATCAATGAAACATCAAATATAGAGAGTGCTGATATAGATTTCTGTGGTGAGAATGATTTTGAAAGTACTTCGGAAGTAGATACATACAATAATAAAAAAACCGCATCAGTAAATAACAGCACAAGCCATTTAGCCCATAATGTACTTAGTGTGAGTATAGAGAAGATAGACATGCTTATGGATTTAGTAGGAGAACTTGTAGTTTCAGAATCTATGCTTACTGGAAGCAGTGATTTAAAAGGTCTTGAACTTGAAAATTTCGATAAATCAGCAAGGCAGCACAGAAAAATAATTAATGACCTTCAGGATGTAGTTATGGCAGTAAGAATGGTGCCGATAGCTGCTACTTTCCTGAAAATGAACAGAGTAGTCAGAGACATGAGTAAAAAACTTTCAAAGGATGTGGAGCTTAAGCTTGTTGGTGAAGACACAGAGGTAGATAAAAACATTATAGAAAATATTTCAGATCCCTTAATGCATTTAATTAGAAATTCAATGGACCATGGTCTTGAAAGCGGAGAAGAAAGGGCAGCAAAGGGGAAAAGTAAAAAAGGAACAATAACCCTTGAAGCAAAGAATGAAGGAGGAGATGTTTATATAAAAGTAAAAGATGATGGAAAGGGTCTTGATAAGACTAAAATTTACAATAAAGCATTAGAAAATGGAATTACAGATAAAAAGATCAGAGAACTTACAGATAAAGAGATATATGCATTTATACTAATACCTGGTTTCTCAACAAATGAAGTTGTTACAGAATATTCAGGAAGAGGGGTTGGTATGGATGTTGTATGCAGAAACATAGATAAAATAAGAGGTACAGTTTTAATAGACAGCACTCCCGGAAAAGGAACTGAAATATCAGTAAAAATCCCGTTAACCCTGGCAATCATAGATGGAATGCTGATTAAGGTAGGAGATGCCAGCTATACTATTCCAACCATATCAATTAACAGATCTTTTAAACTTAAAGAGAAAGACTTAATTGTAGATCCTGATGGGAATGAAATGATTATGGTAAGGGGACAGTGCTATCCGCTTATTCGTCTTTATAAAGTTTTTGAAGAGGAAACAAAGGTTGAAAATCTGTTTGACGGCATAATAGTAATGGTTGAAAGCGGAAGTAATAAAGTTTGTCTGTTTGCTGATGAACTGATAGGACAGCAGCAAGTAGTTATAAAGACACTTCCCAGGTATATTAAAAGAACAAAAGGAATAGCAGGATGTACTTTACTTGGAAATGGAAATATAAGTTTAATTCTGGATATTTCATCACTGATAAGCTGAAGAGGAGGAGATAGTTTTGAATGAAATAATGGAAAATGAAATGGAGACTGAGGAAGACACACAAAAGAACAAGTATTTAATTTTTACTATTGACAAAGAAGAATATGGCATAGAAATAAAATACATACTAGAAATTATAAGTATTCAAAAAATAACCAGGGTTCCTGAACTGGTTGATTACATTAAAGGAATAATAAATTTGAGAGGTAAAATTATACCTGTAATGGATGTGAGATTAAGATTTAGGAAGATGCCTATGGAATATGATGACAGAACATGTATCATAGTTGTGGATGTAGACGGTCTTACAGTTGGACTTATAGTAGACAGGGTATCAGAAGTTATAAATATTCCTGAGGATCAGGTTGTCATGCCGTCAATAACAACTAAGAATGCAAGAAATAAATATATAAACGGCATTGGCAAAATAGGAGAGGATGTAAGACTTTTAATTGAATGCAGCAAATTATTAAATAATGAGGATAAAGAAACAATTAAAGATTTAATATAAAATATTTGGAGGTAGTATTATGGAATTTTTTAAAAATTTAAAAATAGGGACTAAAATATTAACCGGATTTGTGTTTGTTTCTATTTTACCGGTTATTTTAACAATGCTTTCCTTTAACACTATGGGCAGTAATGGAACTTCTATCACTGTTCAAATAGCTGTCACAGCTGCAGTAGGATTATTAATAGGAATTTACATGTCAATATCAATTAGTAAAGGGCTTAGAACTTTAATAACAGCAGCGGATAAACTTGCATCCGGAGATATTAATATTGAAATTAATTCCACATCAAAAGATGAAATAGGACAGCTCTGCAATTCATTTAAAAAAATAATTGCTAATACCAGCTGTCAAACCGGTATTGTAAAACAAATAGCTGAAGGTAATTTCAATATTCAAATTAAACCTAAATCTGATAAGGATGTACTTAATATTGCATTATTGAAATTGCTTGACACTATAAAATATATATCCCTGGAAATCAACAAGCTTCCCCAGGCAGTATCCGATGGCAAATTAAGCAAAAGAGCAGATGTAAAAGAGCTTAATGGTGATTGGGCCAATGTGGTTAATGGATTAAATAATTTAATGGATACATATATGCATTTTATTAATATTATGGGAGAATATTTCAATGGACTTAGCAATGGAGAAAACATGCCAAAAGACAACCATGAGGAAAAGGGAGATTGGGTGAAGGTAAAAGAAAACATTAATGGATTACTTGATGCATTAAATGGTTTGCATAGTGATGTGAATGTACTTGTTAAAGCCGGAGCAGAAGGCAATTTACATGTAAGAACAGATGCTTCCAAGCATAAGGGCAGCTACAGAACTATAATTGAGGGTATTAACACAGTGCTTGAAGATGTTATAAACCCAATTGATGAATGTGGCCAGGTTATGGAGGAAATGGTAAAGGGAAATCTGCAGATAGCTGTAAAGGGTAACTATAAAGGTGAATTTGCTAAAATGAAAGATGCATTAAATAATGTAGCTAAAGGTGTATATGAGCATGTAGAAGAAACATCAAAAGTTCTTACTGAAATGTCAAAAGGTAATTTAGATGTTCAAGTAACTGGACAATATCATGGAGATTTTATTGAACTTAAAGAATCTACAAATAAAATAATTACGTCTTTCAATGAAACCCTTGGAGAAATAAATACTGCAGTTGAGCAGGTATCTGTAGGTACAAAGCAGGTCTCAGACTCCAGCCAGTCACTTTCACAGGGATCCACTGAGCAGGCAGCATCAGTAGAGGAGATTACTTCTTCAGTTACAGAAATTGCGACTCAAACAAAAGAAAATGCAGTAAATGCCAATAAGGCTAATGAGATGGCAGAATCCGTAAAAGAAAATGCAGATGAGGGCAACAAGCAGATGCAGTCTGTACTTAAAGCCATGGAAGAAATAAATGTATCTTCAAATAATATATCAAAGGTAATAAAAGTGATAGATGATATTGCATTCCAAACTAATATATTAGCATTAAATGCTGCAGTAGAGGCAGCAAGGGCCGGGCAGCATGGAAAAGGATTTGCAGTTGTTGCAGAAGAAGTTAGAAATTTGGCTGCAAGAAGTGCAAAGGCAGCAAAAGAAACCACAGGAATGATTGAGGAATCTATTAAAAAAGCAGAAGATGGGAAGAAAATTACTCAAATTACTGCAGAAGAATTAAATAAAGTTACAGAAAACATTACAACCGTGGCAGATATAGTAAGCGGAATAGCTGCAGCTTCAAATGAACAGGCAAATGCAATAGGACAGATTAATCAGGCCATTGAGGAAGTATCGAAGGTTACACAAACTAATACTGCAACGTCCGAGGAAAGTGCTTCTGCTTCAGAAGAACTGTCAAGTCAGGCTGTTTTGGTAAAAGAAAGAATAGGAAGGTTTATATTAAAAAAAGAGAGTAAATCCAGAGCATCCTATAAAAATATTGATGATAAAACATTGAAAATTATTGAAGATATAATAGCTAATAAGGATATTGAGGATAAATATAAATCTTCATATAATGAAGCTCAAGCAAGTAATTTACCTGAAATAAAAATATCTCTTGACGATAATGATTTCGGGAAATATTAGAATATTAAGAAATGATATTAAAGAAAAGGAATAGGCAGAATGAACAAAAAAGAGAAAATTAAAGTTCTGATTGTAGAGGACTCCAGAGTTTTTAGCGAATTATTAAGGGTGGGACTGGAAAAAGATTCTTTAATTGAAGTTGTTGATGTTGTTTCAGATCCTTACATGGCAAGAGATAAGATAATTCAATATAGACCTGACGTTATGACATTGGATGTAGAGCTTCCCAGAATGAATGGCATAGAATTTTTAAAAAGACTTATGCCGCAGTATCCAATACCTGTTGTAGTTGTTAGTGCAGCAGCAGATACAGTTTTAGAAATGAGAAAGTATGGTGCTGTTGATTTTATTGCTAAGCCTGTAAATAAATCAGCAGCAGATAATTTCATAAACGAACTGACAGTTAAAATTAAAATAGCTTCAATATCAAAATTGAGTTATTTAAAATCAAATTTCCCAAATACTTCTAACATAGCAGAATCTTTTTACAACAAAATTAATATAGTTGCTGTGGGAGCATCAACTGGAGGTACAGAGGCATTAGAACAAGTACTGAGGGCATTGCCAAGAGAAATGCCGGGCATTGTAATTGTTCAGCATATGCCTCCCGTATTTACTAAAATGTATGCAGAAAGGCTTAACAACAACTGCATATTAGAGGTTAAAGAAGCTGAAGATGGTGATTTGGTTATGCCGGGCAGGGTACTCATAGCCCCCGGAGGCAGTCATATGAAAGTTATTAAAAACGGAACCGGATATTCTGTAAGATGCTTAAATGGAGAAAAAGTTAATGGACATTGCCCCTCGGTTGATGTTTTGTTTTATTCGGTAGCTGAAAATTGTGATAATAAAGCCATGGGCATTATACTAACAGGAATGGGTCATGATGGAGCAAATGGATTATTAGAAATGAGAAAAAAAGGAGATAGAACCATTGGGCAGGATAAGGATTCATGTATAGTTTATGGAATGCCAAAGGTGGCCTATGAACTGGGAGCTGTAGAAAAACAAGTTAGTCTTGATGATATTCCTAAGGAAATACAGAGTGTATTAAAAGAACAGAATAAATGATTAAAGTAATAGGCATAGGAGAATAAATTAGGCAGTAAAAATATAGGAGGGTTCTATAGCAGAACTATTCAGGCAGACAGTAAAAACAGGGACTCTAATTATTAAACTGCAATCGATGAAAATATAAAATGAGGTGTGACGATGAGGATACTTATAGCAGAAGATGATTTAGCAAGCAGAAGATATATGTTAAAAATATTAGAGCCTTTCGGGGAATGTGATTTTACGGTTAATGGTTTAGAAACCCTGGATGCATTCCTGCTGGCAATTGATGAAAAAAAACCATATGATCTGATATGTCTTGATATAATGATGCCAAAAGCGGATGGTAGAAAGGTTCTTAAAACTATTCGCCAAATTGAAAAGCAAAATAAAACTCTGGATTCAAATAGAGTTAAGGTAATAATGACAACTGCCTTAAATGATACCGAAACAATAAATAGTTCCTATGATTTAGGCTGTGAAGCATACGCTGCAAAACCTATAGATGGAGAAAAATTAATTAAAGTAATAAAAAAATTAGGACTGCTGGAGGATGCAGATTAATAGTAAAGATTTATTAAAGGGAGATACTATGAGCAAGTTAAAACTATCCGATTTAAAATATAACGAAATAAACTCAGTGCAGGAAAAATATATAAAAATACAAAATCAAATTTTATTTATG
>Ga0172378_10005628_pt1 | contig 11704 bp, 6 predicted proteins | sample GrowelOW332metaG_FD_119755 | JGI IMG/M metagenome (GOLD analysis project Ga0172378, IMG submission 119755) | Groundwater microbial communities from an aquifer near a municipal landfill in Southern Ontario, Canada - Pumphouse #3_1 metaG | ecosystem: Environmental > Aquatic > Deep subsurface >... | reverse complement strand
AGATCACATTTTCTCATCAGAAGATTGGTCGAATAGACAGCTGGGAAGATATCCTCATTATAGATAGCATGAATTCCATAAACAGGAGAATCCATGTCAGAATCAACAAACTTTGTCAATGAGGAATATTCGTTGAAGAAACACTTAGTTTCATTCTCAAAGCCTTTAATCTCCCGGCAAAGATATTTCCACATATCAAGATGATCACCGAAATTGATAAAAAGACAGACTTTCGATGCCTTAACATAAGGAAGCAGGAATTTAATGATGCTTAAAAATTGTTTAGCACCAGCACCGGCTCCGCCGACTGTCAAAAGCATTCTGATCGGCTCACCATTTTCAATTCGTTTCCGACGATTCTCATTATCAAGCGGAATATTCTTTACTAATTCATCATCAACATAACAGCCTACCTTGACTAAGGATTCATTATTCATGGAAAGAAGAGGTTTCTTATCCATTCCATTAAGCATTTTATATCCTAAATAGGCAAAATCAGTCTGAACAGTATGAATAGCTCCCTCACTAAGATGCAAAGCCATTGGCCAGTTATCCGGAATAGCATTGACAACATGAGTCATTCCGGCATGAACTGCACCCTGACTTGGCCAGACATGAGTGGCAATAAAAGGCATATCCTGAGGAATGTCATGATAAAGAGGAGCTAAAAGTTCAGAATTACGCTGATCAACTGAATTATATTCAAGTTTTCGGAATCCTTCCGAATTGAGGGGTTCCCAGAAGAAATGATTAAAAAGATGAGAAACCTGAGAAATCTTGCTGGCCGTAGAATAAAGATTATTCTGTTCACGGATCATTTTGCTGCCAGTAGCATCAAAAGAAGCCAAATCAAACCAATAGGGATGATAGCCTAAAGCCTTGGCACAACTAGCCATAGCAATTGAAATACGGTAATGACCAAAACCCATACGGATATTTCCAATGATGATTCCTTGGGGATCAAATTCCATTTTCTGATCTGAAAGGATAAGATTGGTCACGGACATGCTTTTCATAATTTCTACATCCTGGGTAGCAAGATGATATTCTTTTCCGGTATCATCCCCATATTTTGCCAAATACTTTTTCTGATTACGATAACCTTTATTGATGACTTTTCTGGAAATCTCATTTCCAAAAATTACACTCGATTTATCTGTCATTTTATTTTCCTTCTTTATTTTTATTTCTTTCTAAGTAAAGAATAAATTCACCTGTAATCTTAAAAGCATGTTTCTTATCAACATCAATAGGTAAGCTATGACTAGAATTAGTGAAAGTCTTAAGGACTTTTATCGAAGATGAACATTCAGACATAATCTCATCTATTCCTTTCTTACTGACCAAATGGTCATTAAGAGAGTAGAAAACCAATAACGGTGATGTCACTGATTTAAGAACTTTTCTTGAAAGCTTTGCCAAAGTAAGAAGATCAGCCAAAGATTTATAATAAAACCCACTAGGTCCAAGTAAATATTTCTCAGTATGTTCCGGATAAGAAGAAGAAGGCCAGGTATACTTCATTTTTGTCGGATAAAGAAGATAGCTAAGAGAAGCAAAAGGAACCATAATCCTAATAGCCGGCTCATAAAGAATAATTCCATCAACAGCGAATTCACTTCCCAGAAGCATAGCTAGGGCTCCACCCATTGAATAACCAAGTACATACAGGGTCTTAAACTGGTTCTTTGCTTTCATATACTCATCACGAGTAAACTTTATCCAGTCTTGGTAGGACGATTTTCTTTCCTCTTCCATTGAGAGGCCATGTCCTGAAATTCTTGGGGCAATAACATTCAGACCGATAGAATTTAGTGAGCGGGCTGCTAACAGCAGCTCAACAGGGGTGCCACCAAATCCGTGTAACAGCAGAACAGCTTCATCACAGTTTCCTTTAAGGAAGAAGCCATTTTTCATTGTCTGAAGATCTTCTATCTCATTCTCTGACATAGAAGCCTTCCAAGACAGTGGAAGCTAACATCTTGATAGCTTCAGTATAAGTCAGATTAGCTTTCCTCAGGAAATCAGTTCGATAGACCATTTCCATGCCATTAGTCAGTAAGCCGACAAGGAATCTGGCATTGACATCCGGACGCAGGATCTTTTCTAATTTTCCCTGATCAACCAGAAGAATGAAGAATTGCCAATGCTTCTCATATGATTCCAAAAGGATTTTTCCAAAAATCGGTTCATGTGAGACAAGTTCATAAACCCTGGACATATCAACATTTGCTTCTGTGGTAGTCTCAATTGTCAGAATCCGATAAAGCTTTTCTTTAGTCGACAAAGACTTGTCAAAATAAACAACTTTTTGGTTTTCCGTTATTTCATCCACCGTATTATTAAGAATAAATTCATAAATTTCTTCTTTGCTGGTGAAATATTTATAGATGGTTTTCTTGGCAATGTGAAGCTTTGAAGCAACCTTATCTAAGGTTACCTTGTAGCCTAGCTGATTAAAGATGGAAATGAAGGCATCGATGATTGTCTGTTTTTGATCTTTTATTTTCATTTTAATTTGGAAACCAATAATTTTTTATTAGTTTCAAAAAGTATAGCAAAAGATTTTTTGGAATGCAAGCTTTTTTGGAAACCTACTTAATATTGGTTAGTTTCCATATTGCAATTATTTAAAAGTCCCTTATAATGAAGCTTACATGATTGAGCAAATTAACTATTCCTGGAAATTCATCTCTGGCTTCGACAAAAACTTTCTTTTTGCCATGTCCAAAGATGCCAAAGAAATCGATATTCCCCATTGTGTAAAAGAAACAAACTTTAATTATTTTTCAGAAAAAGATTATCAAGGTATTTTCACCTACCAAAAAGCCTTTAAATATCGAAAAAATGACAATTCTGTCACTTTTATCAATTTTGAAGGAGTGATGCTTCAATTCCACCTTTTTCTCAATGGAATCGATTTAGGTAACCACATCTCAGGATTCCTTCCAATCAGAATAGAAGTCACCAATTACTTAAAAAACGGAAATAACCTACTGACGGTTGTCGTAGATACCAAAGAGGATAAAAATATACCACCCTTTGGAAAGGCCTGTGATTATCTGACATTCGGAGGAATTTACCGTCCAGTATATTTGGAAACTCTTGATAAAATTCATTTCGAATATGTGCATATCATTAAGAGTACTTATCGTGGCTATTTAGAAGTAGAAACTAAACTAAGTAGTAAAGTTTCCGGAAAAATCAATTATTTTCTCTATGACGGAAAAACCCTGATTTCTCAATTTCAGGAAAGCCAATTCAAGCTCAATGATGTCCATCCCTGGAGTCTTGATGATCCCCATCTCTATACCTTGAAAGCCGTATTTGATAATGGCATTTACCATGATGAGAAAACCATCTCTGTTGGTTTCAGAGACTTTCTTTTTACTGATAAAGGTTTTTTCCTAAACGGAATAAAGACAACTCTGATTGGCGTTAACCGCCATCAGACTTATCCATATATCGGACCAAGTCTGCCAGAAAGTGCTCAGAAAGATGATGCCCAGATCATCAAATATGAATTAGGCTGCAATATTGTCCGAACTTCCCACTATCCTCAAAGTGAAGCCTTCCTTTCCGAATGTGATAGAATCGGTCTTTTAGTCCAGACTGAAGTCCCGGGTTGGCAGTATATTTCAACCGAAGAAAAATGGCGGAATAATTTTTTGGCTTTCATCAAAGGCATGGTGAATAAGGAAATCAACCACCCTTCCTTAATAAGTTATGGAATCAGAGTTGATGAATCGCCTGATGATGACAGTCTCTATTCTCAGGCTCAGAAAGTCGTTAAATCTCTTGATCCTAACCGCGCCACTACCGGAGTCAGAAACTTTAAGACCAGTCACCTGCTAGAGGATTATTATTCTTATAATGATTTTTCCTGTAATGGACTGAAGCATGGTCTTGATGACCCTAGATCAATTAAAGCCGCCAAAGGAAAAGGCATCCTTATTTCCGAAAATAACGGACATATGTATCCTACTAAAATGTATGATCCGGCTGATAGAAGAGTTGAACAGGCTTTAAGGCATCTGAAAGTAATCAACGATGCTTATAAGTATTCCTCCTATTTAGGTGAAATAACTTGGTGTGCCTTTGATTACAATACCCACTGTGACTTCGGAAGCACGGATCATATCTGCTACCATGGAGTCTATGATATTTTCCGTAATCCAAAACCAGCTGGGCAGGCTATCGCTTCCCAATTTAGAAAAGAACCAATGTTATTTGTAGCTAACAGCAATATTTCCGGTGATAACGATGAAGCAAAAGTCCTTCCTCTCTGTGTCTTCACCAATTGTGATTATCTGAAACTCTTCAAAAACGGAGAATACGTTTCTTCCTTCTATCCTGATAAAAAGAACTATCCCAACTTAAAACATCCACCCATAATGATTGACGATTTTGTCGGAGAGACCTTCCATGAAGGCTTTAATAAAAAAGATTCAAAGAATATAGTTAAGGCCTTGAATTATATCGCCCAAGTCGGTTACTCACATATCGATTACCTGAAAATGTTACCATTCCTAACTTTTGCTCTTTTCAAAAAAATTGGCTTTAGTAAGCTTAATAAGTGGTATTACAAATATGAATCAACCTGGGGTGAGAAGATAAATCTCTTCACCATTTCCGCTTTCAAGAATAACAAGGAAGTACTTACCAAGACAGTCGGGCCTTCCATGAAATTCCATTTGAAAGTAACTCAAAGTAAAAAAGAACTAATCAATGATTCAACATATGATGTTAGTAGAATTAGCATAATTCATATGGACCAAAACGATAACCAACTTTACTATTCATTTGAAAATCTGACCTTGAAGGCTGAAGGACCTATTGAAATAATCGGTAAAACCGAAGTCAGTCTGATTGGTGGTTCACTCTCAGTATATGTAAGAAGCCGTAAGCCCTTATTGAAAAGCAAAGCCTACCTCATCATCCATTCTTCCATGGGTGATGAAAGAATTGAATTTCTTGTCCGATAAAAAAGAGCCAGGATTGCTCCTGGCTCCTTTTATTTCATTTCGTAAGGCAGTGGGAAATAGCCATTGATTGCCCGGACTCGGGCTTTCAGGGTTTCAATGCTTTCCTCAGTTTCTTCCATTCGGAGACAGTCATTGATAATCTCTGCCACTTCCACAAACTCTTTTTCCTTATAGCCTCTGGTTGTCATAGCTGGGGTTCCCAGACGAATACCGGAACAGTAAGCCGGCTTTTCCTTATCACCAGGAATTGAGTTCTTATTGCAGGTGATATTGATCTTCTCCAGTCGCTTCTGAGCCTCTAAACCGGTAATTCCTAAAGTGGATTTGACATCAACCAAAAGAAGATGATTATCGGTACCGCCAGTAATGATTCTGAAACCTAAATCAGCTAATTTCTTAGCAAAGGCAGAAGCATTGAGAACAACCTGAGAGATATACTCAGCAAAGGATGGCTGCAGGTCTTCCAAAAAAGCGACTGCTTTTCCGGAAATGGTATTTTCCAAAGGACCACCCTGACAGACCGGGAAGACAGCTTTATCAATTTTTTTAGCAATATCTTCATCATTAGTAAGAATCAGTCCGCCACGGGGACCACGTAACGTCTTCTGAGTGGTTGAAGTAACAATATGAGCATAAGGCACCGGTGAAGGATGATACCCGGCAGCAACTAAACCGGCAATATGAGCCATGTCAACCATCAGATAAGCACCGACTTTATCGGCAATCTCACGGAATCTCTTGAAATCAATGATTCTCGCATAAGCACTAGCACCGGCAACAATGAGTTTCGGTTGCTTTTCGAGAGCAATTCTTTCAACTTCATCATAATCGATAAGTCCGGTTTCCTCATTAACTCCGTAACTATAGGCAACATATTCCTGACCCGAAAAAGAAAAACGATAACCATGGGTCAGATGTCCGCCAGCATCCAGAGACATTCCTAAAATAACATCATTATGATTCAATAAAGCTTTATAGGCAGCCATATTGGCACTGGAACCAGAGTGAGCCTGAACATTGGCAAACTTACAGCCAAAAAGTTTCTTAGCTCTCTCAATGGCTAGATTTTCAGCCATGTCAATGAATTCACAGCCACCGTAATATCTTTTGCCGGGATAGCCTTCAGCATATTTGTTGGTCATGATAGAACCATTAGCTTCTCTTACAGCATTCGAGACAAAATTTTCGGATGCAATCAGCTCGACATTATTTTCCTGTCGAAGCCTTTCATTGTGAATAGCTTCATAGAGTTCAGGATCCTGCTTTTCCAGCTCGGTGTTGTTGATCATATTTGTTCCTCGGTTCTTTATTATCTTTATTTTATCCTACAAATCATTTAAGTAATATAAAAAAACGTAAACTTTGAAGAAAAGTAAATAAAATGGTGCCGATTTCCTTTCCGCAGATACGGAAAGGGAGTAGGCCACCATCATTTTCAGCTAACAGATAGTCAGCAATTGCTTATTAGGCCTTAAGAAGGATACCGAACTTGCAGCCATAATATCCTGGTCTAAAGGAAATATAATAAGTAGTTCCGGCAGTGAAGGTCTGCTCAGTATAGAAATCATAGTTATTTTTTTCGATATAACCAGTATAATCGGCAGAAGTGAATCCAGAGCTAGTAGCATCATTAAAATTTGTTCCAGCCATATAGGAAGTGCTGTCGCCTTCGTAAATGCCATACAAATATGTATCTGAGTTAGTTCCGTTTTTATTTGACCATACTCTATAAGTTCCGGTTTCAGTACAGGTGTACTTGACCCAACGGGCATTATATGAAGAAACATTAATATCCATATATCCGTCTTCGTCTCCGTCAAAAGTCCAGGCCTTAGTTCTATCAGTTCCATCCGGAGGAATTTCTACACCAGCAATATCGACAGTGAGGCTAGCAGTAGCATCAGTCATAACCAGGTTAGAAATAGCAAGATTATAGGTCTTATTCTTGTCAAGCAAACCACTGACAGTTCCAGCGGAAGCAGCTTCAGTACCAACAGTCAGAGAACCAGAAGCATCACCAGCAGTCATTCCGGCGGAAGTGACAACAACATCGAAGGTTGCAGTTCCGGCAGTAGTCTTGAAGGAGAATTCAGTATTGAAATCTTCAGTAGCACCGGAAGTGAAGGAGAAAAGGGAATTTCCTTTACTGACAGGAAGAGTGACAGTATCAAGAGTGACGCCCTGAGCAAGAGTGCTGCTATTGGTAATGACATCAGCATTCGGCTTAGTGATAGCCAACTGCAGAGTTTCAGAAACAGTATCAGTAAGATAGATGTAGTACTGATAATTGGCTGAGAAGTAATTGGTAATGATATCAGCACCCTTAACATCAACACTAGTTGAAGTTCCGCAGTAGATAGTCATAGCTACAGTACCGGTATTGCCAGTGACATAGATCTGATTAAGACCGGAGACAGTAGTAGAAGAAAGGAAAGAATACCATTTTCCGCCAGCAGTACCAATAACATCAGTAGGAGCTAAAGCACCATCAGTAGCATTAAGAGCAATGGCATTAGCTTTCTTATCACCAGCTTCAAGCTTGTTAGCCTTAATAGTGAAATCAGTAGTTCCGGAAGTAGAGCTATAGCCAACCTCAACAATGTAAGTCTTTCCGGCATTGAGAGCAATATCAAGGCAGCAATCAGCACCATAGGAAGAACTCCAGGAAGAACCAGAGGAATTAGCTTCGGTAACAGTGCTTAAAGCAGTAGTAGTATCTTCAGAATCATAGATGCTGATAGTCTTAGCATAAGAGGTAGTTCCGCCACTGGTAGTGATGGTATAGTCATAATTCTCGGTAATGGCAAGAGAATAATATCTCTTGGTGAAACCATCAAGAGTGACGGTAGTTACAGTACCATCAGCAGTCATGCTGACAGCATTAGTCACAGCAGTTCCAGCCGGGAGATCACCAATGATGAACTGAGAGTGGACAGTATCAGTAGTATCAAGATTAGAAGTGGAGGTGAAGATGTAATAAGTAGTTCCGGCAGTGATTTCAACAGTAGCTACCTTGGTGCTGCTTGATAAAGTAGCATCCATGACAACATTTCCTTCAGTATCATAATGATAGAGATAGTATGGATCATAACCGGAAGTGGCTCCGACTAAAGACTTCTTGAACATGTAAGTTCCGGAAGTGGCAGCCGTAAATTTCCAGTAATCGACCATTCCATTACTATTGATTTCAACTTTCTGAGTTTCACCGAAGGTATAGGTTCTGGCTTCTTCTTCTACATCGTGAACAGCATCACTCAAACCTAAATCGAAGGTATAGACAGAAGTTCCGCTCAGAGTAGAACCAGTAGTGACAGCGAAATAATAGGTTTCACCTGGATTCATCTTCAGATAAGTCTTGTTTCCGTTTCCGAAAGCTTTGGAAGTAGAAGAAGGAGTGAAAGAGGAGGTAACAGAGAGGGCAGTGGTTTTATCAGCTGCATAGACAGTAATCTTAGTATCAGTATAAGTTGTAGAACCATTAAGCAATCTGTTGGAAGAAGCTAAATAGACACGGTCAGCAGTAGCAGTTTCTGGCATAGTGTAGGAGAAGTATAAGGTTGGAACATTGACAGAAAGTGAATAATTGCCGGCATCAGCATTCAGGACCAAAGCGGAAGCACCATCAATTGTATGGTTGGCTGGCTTATCCTTCTTTTTAGCATAAATGTTAACAGTAGCAGTCTCATCTTCTTCAGGAACGACAATAGCAGTATCGAAAGAGAAAGCTTCAGTATACTCAGCATCAGCATACCAGCCATCGAAAAGATAATCGGAATAGACTGGTGATCCAGGATCAGCGACTTTCTTTCCGGAAATAACCTTCACACTATAAACGTCATCTTCTTTATCAGTATCGGCAGTCAAATTACCACCATCAAGATGGAAGACAACATCAGCAATCTTGGTATCAGTGCAATAGGTCTTTTCGACATCTTCGAAGCCATTGTCTTTGCCTTCAATCAAAGCATTCCACTGAGCAGTGGTGCCATCATAGACAACTTTTCCAGGAAGCTTTGATGAAGGGAAGAACTTCTCAGGGAGAGATTCAACGCCGGCACCAACATTAACGGTTTCAAAAGCAACTCCGCTTCGGTTAATATCTTTTGTACTAGTAAGATTCTTGGCGTTATAGGTTAAGACAGTAGCACCGCAGCTGGAAATAGAATTGTAATGCAGTCCTTTAAGTCCGGCAGGAAGTTCAAGATGAGTCATAACGGAAGTAGAATTAAATGCCCATTTTCCAATATAGGCAATAGTATCTGGTAATTTTACACCAGTAACTTTCGAGGCTCCTTCAAAGGAACCATAGCTAGAACTAGCATAAGCTGAATATTTGACAGTGCCCAGTTTTGTGGCTACACAGCCCTCAAAAGTGGCTACATAAGGAGCAACAACACATTCACCGGCAGTGTTTGATCTATCTAGAACATGGAAGCCATAAACATCATCAGCCTGAGTAAAGTACTGTCCTTCGTCGCCATCGAAAATTGAACCATAATAGGCATCTTCAGTAGATTTGACATAATCGACACCAACAGTTTCATCACCTTTGATACCATAATAGTTGGCAGCCTGAGTGGCGGTGGCAAGAGGATCATCAGCTAATGTACTAGTAGCATTGAAAGTGACAGATAAAGCAGTGAAAATATCAGTTTCCGGAATATTCATGACTGAATAAACCATATAACAGGTGTAATCAGTAGATAAGGCTTCTGCCCACTTAACATCTTCGCCTTCAATAAGAGAAGTATAGACATACTTGACATCAGTGATTTTTTCGGCAACTGTCTTGCCTTTAGCATTGGTATAGCTAGCTCTAGTGAAAGAAGCAGCGGAAAGATCAGCGTATCCGGTAAGAGCAGCAATGAATCTGACATCATAGGTGCCATCTTCGTTATCGACAGCTAAAACACCTAAATCAGAACTGACAGTGGAGGCAACTGTGGCACCACCAAGAGCCTTCTTATCAAAAGCAAAGCCAGAACCAATAGCATCAGTAACAGCAACAACTTCTTCTCCGGTGAAATTTTCAGCAGAGACTTCGCCTTCATCAGCTGCGGTTCCGCAGGAAATCAATGACATTCCTGAGACAGAGACCAAGGCTGCGATAGAAGCAATTGTAAAACTCTTTTTATTTAACATGGTATGTTTTCCTCTCTTCCTTATTCACCGTCTCCGGTTTCAGAACCATCATCTTCACCAGGATCTGGGACAACAGGCTGAGGTTCTTCTTCATCATCAAAGTCTTCACCATCACCAGCATCAGGATCAGTGCCTTCTCTGAAAGTGTGATACTCAACACTATCGAAGAGACCTTCACTAAGTCCGGCCTCAACAACACCATAATAAATACGGGTATCTCCCTGGAAAATATTGAACTTAGATAAAGTACCAGTTGAGGCCTCGAACCAAGCCTGAAGTGAAATATCAGTGAGAGCCAAAGCACTATAGTCATACCAGTCGGCAACTTCCAAAGCTAAATCAACAAAGGAAGGATTCTCACAATCAGCCTTTGATTCAAAGTTAAAAACATCATATCCCGAACTATAAAAGGCATACTCAATATCGGTATTGTCATTAAGTATGTTAGAAATGTTATAAATATCAACAAATTCATCCTGAGGAATGGCCTGACCCTCTCCGTCAGTTACATATTCATCTTTGTAGACATTTGCGATAACGGAGCTTTCATCCGATCCTAAGGAAACCTCGGCTGGATAAATCTTATTTTCATAATAAGCGTAATCATATCCAGCAGCAGAAGTATACTGTCCGTCAGTCATATTGCTGAAAGCAGTAGCAGTGGCATACATTTCCATGCCATCTGGTGCAAGAGCATAATAGGAAAAAGCAGTCTTATCAGAATCAGATACAACCTTCATCAGATAATTAGTAGTTAATTCAAAAGATTCATCAGCCATAGTAGGAGCACTAACAGTGATCTCAATGGAATCATAAGCCTCGATATCCTCATTAGAGGAGACAGTGATAGTAGCTGTACCAAGACCGACAGCCTGAACAAGACCTTCATCAGTAACAGTCAGAATCTTGCTATTATCAGTTTCCCAGCTAATAAGTGGATCAGTCTGAGCAGCACCATCAATAGTGACAGTAGCAGTCAGAGTCTGAGTTCTGGCATAGAGCATAGCATCAGCGGCATCATCATTAAGGGTAACAGCATAGACAGGGTCCGGTTCTGGTGAAGTTGAGGGTTCAGTACTAGGCTCAACACTAGGTTCAGTACTAGGCTCAACACTAGGTTCGGTTGAGGGTTCGACAGAAGGTTCAGTACTAGGTTCGACAGAAGGTTCGGTTGAAGGCTCAACAGAAGTATCAGTAGAAGGGGCTGTAGAATCAGAAACAGAAGGCTCAGCTGAGACACTGGTTGAACTTGAAGTTTCAACACTGGTGCTAGTCGAATCAGAATTTGATGTAATACAGGAAGACATCAGAAGGGCTAAAGAAATTACGCCAATCTTTTTTAAATATTTCATAGGATTCTCCTTTACCTAAATTAAATATAAAATTAATATAACAAAAACAATTAAATTTTATGAATACTTTTTTTAGCTGAAAAGACAAAATAGAAGTGAAAAATGTTAAAAATCGTTGAAAACGAAACAAATTTTAAGGGTTTTTAAAGAAAATTCACTTTAATGTAGCAAATTAATTAAAAAACAGAAAAAACAGTAAAAATCATTGAAATCGCTTACATTTTT
>Ga0172378_10005626_pt1 | contig 11705 bp, 8 predicted proteins | sample GrowelOW332metaG_FD_119755 | JGI IMG/M metagenome (GOLD analysis project Ga0172378, IMG submission 119755) | Groundwater microbial communities from an aquifer near a municipal landfill in Southern Ontario, Canada - Pumphouse #3_1 metaG | ecosystem: Environmental > Aquatic > Deep subsurface >... | reverse complement strand
TCTAGAATATAAATACGGTCAGCGTGAGGACGAAGAGATGCGTCTTAAAAAACTTGATGAGTCAAAGCGTTCCATTGCGCGAATATTTGGACTTGGAAAATCAAGCAAAAGCAAGCCTGGCCCCCTTCTTGAAGTTGCGCGCAACTTGTATGACAAGCTTACAAGCGAGCTTTCCGCGAACAACATTTTAAGCCAAGATGACTAATATTCTCTTAACAATCTCTTACGACGGAACAGACTTCTGCGGCTGGCAACGGCAGGACAAGCCTACAGAAAACAAAACTAATGTAGTGCGAACTGTGCAAGGTGTCATAGAAAATGCCCTGAACAAAATGTTAAAAGTTCATGTCGATTTGCAAGGCAGCGGCAGAACAGACAGCGGTGTGCACGCAAAGGCACAGGCTGCGAATTTTGTTTCTCCATACGACAACATTCCAGAAGAAAATTATGTCCGTGCTTTAAACGGCTTTCTTCCAAACGATATTCGTATTATGGACGCAAAAAAAGTTCCTGATAACTTCAGCTCAAGGTTCAATGCAACTTCAAGAACGTACAGGTATTTTATTCATACAGTTACAGTTCCAGAAGCAAAAGACACCCGTTACGTTTGGTGCATTCCATTTAAGCCAGATGTTGATTTGCTAAACGGCATGTGCAAATGTCTAAACGGCGAGCTTGACTGCGCGACATTCCGTGCGGCAGGCGACCAAAGTGTTTCAACACACCGCTACATAGACAGTGCGCATTTTTGGTATGAAGGCGGCACACTTGTTTTTGAAATAGAAGCAAACGCATTTCTGTGGAAGATGGTGCGCTCCATAACAGGCACTTTAATAAACTTAGCTAGAGAAAATAAAACCGCAGATGACTTCAAAAAAATAGTAGAAAGCCACGACCGTTCAAACGCCGGAGTCACAGCCCCTCCACAAGGCTTGTTCTTATATCAAGTGAAGTTCGATGGAATAAGAAGACATGTCTAATAATTGTAAATAATCAATTAACCATTATCCATTAACAATTGACAATTAAAGAAGGTTTACTGGGTCAACATCAACTTCAATGTACACATTGGCAGGTGCTTTGTAACCCCAGATAAAATCAGAGACAATCTTTTGAAGTGGCGCAATGTTCTCTGCCCTAAGCAAAAGCTGCATTCTGTAGTTAGCGTTCACCATCTCTAGAGGGCATTCAGCTGGACCAAGAATCTCAACTCCATCTGTAACCTTGTGCTTTAAAATTGAGTACGCCCCGTTAACCGCAATAAGCGCCGCGTTCTGCAATCTAGAGCGGAACACTAAACGCAAAAGTCTAGTGTAAGGCGGGAACCCAAGCATCTGCCGTTCAGAAAGCTCGTTCTTATAAAATTCATCAAGCTCTCCTTTTACAGCGCAAGCAATAGGCGCCCTGTCTGGACTGTAGCTTTGAACAATAACTTTGCCGTCTGGAAAAAACCTGCCCGCGCGCCCTGCCACCTGTGTAATCAAAGCGAATGTTCTTTCCGCAGCCCTAAAGTCTGGAAGATGAAGCGAAGTGTCTGCCATTACAACGCCAACAAGCTGCAAGTTTGGAAAGTTAAGACCCTTTGCAACCATCTGTGTGCCAAGAAGAATGTCATAATCTCCATTGCGGAATGAATCAAGTTTTTCCTGAAGCTCCCCCTTGTGAGTCAAACTGTCTGTGTCAATTCGTAAAGTTCTTGCGTTTGGAAATTTAGCATCAACTTCAGCCTCAATGTATTCAGTTCCAAAGCCAGAGTAGCCTATGTCAAGCGAGCCGCAATTAGGGCATTGCTGTGGAGGCTCAATGCTGTACCCGCAGTAGTGGCACCGCAGCCGCTTCTCATTCTTGTGATATGTAAGAGGAACAGAGCAGTTTTTGCATTTTAATTCAAACCCGCAGCTGTTGCATCTAAAAAAGTGAGTGAAGCCCCTTCTGTTTAAAAACAAAATTATCTGCTTTTTAGCTTCCAAAGTTTTGTGCATTTCCTTGACAAGCTCGTAAGAAAGACAGCCGCCGTCGCTGGAGTTAGGCAGGCTTAAGTTCACGCAAGAAATGTCAGGCTTTTTGCCGCCCGCCAATCTTTGAGTAAGAGTGTGCTTTATCAGCTTGCCGTTTTCCATTAAATGATATGCTTCAACAGAAGGTGTGGCGCTTCCCATAACAAGCGGAATGTGGAGCCTAGAAGTCCTGAACATTGCAACTTGCCTTGCATGGTACCGTGGAGAAGAGCCTGATTTGTAAGAAGAGTCATGCTCCTCGTCAATTATAACAAGCCCCAAGTCCGGCACTGGAGCAAAAACCGCGCTTCGGGCACCAATTACAACGCGCGCTTCCTTATGAAGAATACGCTTCCACTCTGTAAGCTTTTGGTTTGGAGTAAGCTCTGAATGAAGAACTGCCGCCGTGTTTCCAAAACGCTTTACAACAGCCTGAACAACTTGTGGAGTAAGCCCAATTTCTGGAACCAAGTAGATTACGCCTTTTCCTTCTGCAAGAACTCTGTCCGCCGCTGTAAGAAAAACTTCTGTCTTGCCGCTTCCTGTCATGCCGTACAAATAATGAAAGTCAGAGCTGCCTTGCTTTGTAAGAATTCCCTTCACAGCGTTTTTTTGTTCGTCGCTCAAATCTTTTTTTTCAAATACAGACTCGTCTTCAGAAAATGAAAACCCTGGAGTGCCGCTTTCTTTTTTACCAGAAGGAATCATTGTAAAAACAGACTCTCCAATTGACGCAATGTAATATTTAGAAATCCATTTTGCAAGGTCGTAAAGCTCGTGTGTTAAAATAGGCTCGTCATCAATTAGCTTTTCCACAGGGCGAATCTTTGACGCGCTTAAAGGAAAGTTCTTAGGAAGCTCCTCTTTTACATCAACAATTAATCCGTAAGTCTGCCTGCTTCCAAAGCGAATTTCCACACGCCGTCCAAACAGCTCTTCGTTTGATAATTTTTCTGAATGAAGCTCTGTCTTTTTTACAGCCCTTTTCTTTTTTGCAAATAAATCAGGCTCGCTTGCAGATTCATCTTTTTGTAAAGTGTAGTCTGTTTTTTCAAGATAAGTGAAAGTCTGGTTCATTGGCACATTAAGCACCACGTCAAAAAAACGCGCCATTTATTTTAAGCCTTTGCCGCAAGAGATGCTTTGTAGTTTTCTTCATAGCCTGGGGCAAGTTCATTTAGTTTTGTTTTAAACACCTTCAGGTCTTCCCAAGCAGGTCTTTTTAAAGCAGGGTCCCGTAAGAGCGCGCTAGGGTGGTAAGTTGCCATAAGTGGAATTGCTGGAGTGGAAGGATTGCTGCCCATTCTGTACTCAAGCATTTTCCCTCTAAGCGCGTTTATTCCTTCTGTTGTCTGCATCAAGTGCTGCACTGCTGTTCTGCCCATTGCCAAAATCATTACAGGCTTTAGAGTGTGAATTTGCGCTTCAAGAAATCCCTGGCACGCTGAAGCTTCGTCTGGCATTGGCGTTCTGTTCATTGGAGGGCGGCATTTTACAATGTTGCAAATATAGCAGTTCACGTTTCTGCTAAGCTCAATTGCAGAAAGCATTTTGTCCAAAAGCTGTCCGGCTTTTCCTACAAAAGGGCGGCCTGTGTTGTCTTCGTCTTCACCAGGGCCTTCTCCTATAACCATTACAACAGGATTAAGAACGCCTTCGCCTGGCACTGTGTTTTTTCTAGTTTTGGAAAGCACGCAGTTATGGCAAACTTTTATTTTTTCACAAAGAGAATCTATAGATGATTTTCTTGAAGAGTCAGCAGAATTGCTTCCTGCCGCAATAGTTGATTTTTTCTCATCTGTACCCATGGAATCTGTACCCATAGCAGCGCTTTTTACAACTGTACCCATGTTTTCTGTACCCATAGGAGCATTTTTTTCAACTGTACCTACAGAATCTGTACCCATAGAATCTGAACTTGCACTTGTTTTATCAATAGAATCAGTATTATCAGCCGTTTTTTGAACTACAGCAGTTTTTTCAACAACATCGTCTTCAAACATCGGCTCGCTCCCAGAAAATTCCGGTGCTGTGTAAGAGTAAGCCCAGCTTTCCGCCGTCTTGAGCAAGTTATAAATTATTTTTTTTTCATCACCCTTCATGTTGTTTCCTTAACTTTGTATAAGTGTAATATAAGTAGTATTGATAATTTTACATTATAAGCGTTACTTGCACGTTCGGCAAGAATAAGATAGTATTTCAGAAATATGAATATTGCGATTTTTACTGACAGTTATTATCCAAGAATAAATGGAGTAACTTTTTCTGTTAACACTTATGCAACATCGCTATCAAAATTAGGCAATAAAGTTTGTGTTGTATGTCCTGATTATTCAAAAAAACAACAGAAAGACTCATATTACGATGAGTTTTCCATGGACAATAAATCAAATTTTCAAATTATAAGAATACCTTCAATAGGCCTTGTTTGGTCAAAAGAAGACCGTGGTGCGCGCCTAGACCAGTGGAAATATATAAAAAAACAAATGGATATTTTTAAGCCAGATGTTGTTCATGTGAATACTGAATTTTGCGCTGGATATTACGGAGCAATTTATGCTCGTCACAGGCACATTCCTTATGTTTCTACATTCCATACAATGTGGGAAGACTACCTTGAAAACTACTTGAAGCTCATCCCAAGTTTTGCCTCTAGAAAAGTAGGAAAGGAGCTTATAAAATTCTATTTAAAATATGTGTCGCTCATTATAACTCCAACAGAAGAAATGGCTAATGTTATAAGAAGCTATGGAACTGATAAAAAAATTGAAGTAATGCCAACCGGAATTGATTTGCAAACTTTAAATTATAAAAAAAACTACTCTGTTGTATACTTCAACAAGCTTCATAAACTTCTTCCAATTATTAGAAAAAAACATATACTTCTATATGTTGGCAGAATTGTAAAGGAAAAAAATCTAGACTTTTTATTTGATGTTCTAGCTGAAGTAAGAAAGTCTGTAAAAGACACTGCCTTAATTTTTGTGGGCGACGGACCTGAAAAAAACGCGCTTGAGCAAAAAGCATCAAAACTGCCTTTCTCATGGAACATAGTTTTTGCAGGCTACAGAAAGCGTGAGGAGCTTGCATATTTTTATCATTTAGCAGATGTTTTTGTTTTTCCAAGCAAGACAGAAACACAGGGTCTTGTTACAATAGAATCAATGCTTTGCGGCACTCCTGTTGTTGCTATTGGAGAAATGGGCACAGTCAATGTTATGCAGGGCGACAACGGCGGCTTTATGGTAAAAGACGATGTGAATGAATTTTCGTCAAAAGTAGTGGAGCTTCTTACAAACAAAGAACTTCACAAGAAAAAATCAGAGGAAGCAAAAGAATGGGGAAAGCAGTGGTCTGTTGAAGGCTTAACACCAAAACTCATTTCATACTATCAGGAAGCAATTGACAATTATAAAAAGGAAGAATCAAAATAAATGAAAAAAAAATGTGTTTTAGCGCTGTTAGTTCTATCGTCAGCAGCATTTGTTTTTGCATCTCCAAGAGGCGAGCAGGAGCTTGTTGAATGTGGCAGCTGGGTTTACGACTCGTTGACATCAATTGAGCTTGAAAGCGGCATTACTTCTTTTGCGGATTCAACTCCAATTTCTATACAGGAAATAAAGACTTACTTAAATGATATTGACCGTGAAAAGCTAAGCAATGTTGGAAAATCAGAGTATGACAGAATATTTTCATACTTTAAGGAAAGCAACATTTCTTTCAATTCAGGAATATTTTCATTGGGGCTGGAGCCTTCCGTAAATCTAGAGGGATATTACAAATCAAACAATGACATTGACTGGATTTACGACCGTTACTCAAGAAAGCCTTTCTTAGAAGCGCCGGCGGTCTTTTCTGCAGGTGATTTTCTGACAATGAGGGTTGGCTTAGAGTTCAGCCAGAACAAGGGCTATATGAGCCATGATGACAACTACATAAACATTCCTTTTGCAGCTGACCAAATGGACGTTAACTTTCCAAACTACAGCTATATAAGCACAGGACATAAGTTCACAGAAGACTGCGGCATAAGCTTCCACTTAGGAATGGGCCCTCAATCTGTAGGAAGAACACTAACTGGCAGCGTAATACAAAGCGAATACTTCACAGGCTCCACTTACGCGAACTTAGGCCTTTATTCAAACAACTTAAAATACAACATGACAGTGACACAGTTCAATGTTGACAAGTACATGTACTCCCACAGAATTGATGTTCGTCTTTTTAAAAAACTTCAATTTTCTGTAGAAGAAGCAATGCTTGTGAACGCACCTATAGAGCTGCGCTTTTTAAATCCATGGACTATCTACCACGGAATGTCACCTTGGCGCGACTACGAGCCAGAGTCTGATGACAGCGAAAGCCACACTTGCGCGTACATGTGCTTTAAAGCGAGCTATGTTCCAATTAAATATTTAAGAATTTACGGTCTTTTCGCGCAGGACCAGTTCCAAACAGCTTATGAATTGGAAAACTGGCCGGAAGACACAACTCCAAACGGCATAGGCTTCCAACTAGGCGCTGAATCTTACATTCCATGCAACGACGGCTACTTCCATGCAGCGCTTGAAGGCTACTACGCTGACCCTTACTTGTATATTAAAGAGGACCCAAACTGGTCTCTTGTAAGAACATACAGTGAAAATATTGGCGACATGGCGGTTTTCTACGAATGGGTGGGCTCTCCTTTTGGTCCCGACACAATTTCATGCGAATTAAAAACAGGGTACATAAAGCCAAACAGATGGTCTGTGGAAGGCGCATATTTATTTATGGCACGTGGAAAAATGTCTGGAACTAATGTTTTTACAGATTATCCAGTTGACTGGGGCGGACAGGACACAACTGCTGACGACTCATACTGGGTGTACCCTGACAGCGGCAATGAAGGCGGGCAGGAAGAGGCTAAAAGAAAGCAGAGCCTTGTAACGCCAACTGGCATACCTGAATATGTGAACAGAATAAGCGTTCTGGGAACATACAAGCCACTTGAATACTTGACTTTATCAATTCAGCCGGGCTATTCATTTTATTACAATTACAATAATATTGAAGGTGAGTTTAGGCATGGAGCAGAATGCGCAGTCTCTGTAACGTTTGACTTGTGCGGTCTTCATTTATTCAACAAATAAGGGAGCCCCTAAAAACTTCAGCTTTTAGAGTTGCCCATAATCGGACTTTTGCTAGAGTTATTAAAAATAAAATTACTAAGGATAAATATGAAAAGCTTAAAAAGAAAAATTATTTTGTTCACAATTTTGTCAGTCATATCTTCAGGCGTATTTGTTTCAGCGCAAATTTCATGCGACCCTAGCAGCAAATTTTATATAATGGCGCAGGGCTGGGAGCTTCGTGGCGTTGTTGACCGTCTTCCTTCATTAAGGCCTTATCCGCTTCAAGTTATAAAATCAATTATGAATCAAGTAATGGAAAAAGGCACAGAGACTGATAAAAAAATTGCAGAGGAATATTACAGTTACATTTTTGGAAAACCGTGGAATGTTGCGCTAGAAACAATAGACAATGTAAAATTAGTGCACGGAGATGACACAACAGGAAACCAGCTTTTAGTGAATCCTTCTGTGCAAGGCGATGTTTCAATTCTAAATGATTTCATCACAGCTGGGTATAAGATTGGATTCTATGACACAACAGCAGATTCTTCTAATTTTATACCAATCTTTCAAAACATAATGTATGACTCAATTCAAGATGCCGCTGACATTGGACCTTTTGAATCATATTTAAATGCAAATACATGCGTAGCTGTTGGAAACGAGAATTTTTACATGCAGGCAGGTGTTTACAGGACAGGCTTTGGCACTTATATAAACGAAGGTCTTGCGTTAAACGACTCTTCATATCACACGGCAAATTTCTCTTTTCATTTAAATAAAAACAAATTGGCTTATACACAGCAGCTTTCTGTTCTTGGAGCAACTACAAACTCAGGCTCTGGACTTTATGCAAACAAGTTCCTGTCTTTTCATGCGCTTGATTTTTATATTCATCCAAAATTCACTTTTACATATTATGAAACAATAGTTTACGGAGGAAGGTTCGACCCGTCTTATTTGTTCCCATCTCCATACATGGTCACTCAAGGAATAAACGGCTGCCAGGACAATTTGCAAATGGGGGTTACTTTTTCTTACAAGCCTCTTTCTGGATTTGCATGGGACACAGATATTTTTGTAGACGATCTTTCTGTAAATGAGCTTGTAAAACTTAACATAGACAGCAAGAACCGCATTGCCGCAAAAACTGGCGTTATTTACACTCCCGTGAATTCTTTGTGCTCCCGTCTTGCCGCTGACTACACCTTAATTACACCGTACACGTACTCTCATTGGGAATATGATGACGCAACTGATAAAACAATGACAGCAAATACTGTTAACTATCAGAACTGCACTAACAATGGAATAAGCTTAGGCTCTTCTTACCCGCCAAACAGCGACAGGCTCTTTTTTTCCATGAACCTGCATCCAATTCCAAGATTTAATGTAGAAATAATATCTTCATTCATGAGGCATGCGAACGTATGTGAAAGCCTTTCTGACGACGAAGCATTGGTTTATCTTTTAGCAGAAGAAGGCACATATTCAACAGACGGCAGTGTTTTTACAAATTCAATGTCATCTGGTGGTAAAACAATTGACACTGCTTGGAACCATTTGAACTTCCTTACACAAGCTCATAAAATGTATATAATACAGGCAGGTGTTTCTAGCGAGTATTCGTTAAAAAGATTCAAGTGGGGGCAGGTGGCGTTTAAGCTTTCCTACACGTTTGAATATATAAACAACAAGGGTGTTGATTCTGACCTTTATGAAGGTGGCGCTGTTTTAAAAGACGGTACTTACACTTGGAATGGCAACACTTATTCTACTGAATCAGATTTGGTGAATGCTGCAAAAAGTGAATGGATTTCAGGTTTCCACGATGTAATGGAAAATTTCATTTCTTTGGGCGTTGTCTTTACATACTAAAATTTATATAAAAATATAAGGGGTTATATGAAAAAGCAAAAAGAATTAGTACAGAGCAATAAACGTAAATTCATGTTCCTTTATTTAAATACAGGGAACGGCCATATTGCACAGGCACGTGTTTTAAAAGACGCAATGGCAGAAGTCGCCCCAGACGTTCCCGTAGAATTAGTAAATGGATTTGACAATACAAATATAACAGGCAAGGCTTTCTTTGAAAAAGGATATTCCTTAGCTTGCAATTATATTCCAGGCGCCTTCCCTTTAATTTACGACTTGGCTCAGCACAGAGGTCTTCTTTCATTTTTCTATGCCTTTTTAGCCCAGCACACAGCTCACTACATTAAAAAAGAAATAATCCGTCTTGGAATAACAGATGTTGTCTCTTTTCACTTTGCCTTAACACCAGCCGCAAAGGTTGCAATAAGAAGCTTAAAAAGAAAAATCAATCTAACAGTATTATGCACAGACCCGTTTACAGGACCCAACGCATGGTTCTACTGCAGAAACGAAGACTTCCTTGTGGGCTCCGAAGAATTCCGTCAAGTTGCAATAAAGGACTGCAAAGTAAAGCCAAGCCACGTAAAAGTTGTGCCGTTCCTAGTAAATAAAAAGTTCAGAATCCCAGTAACAGACGAGCAGAAGAAGGACTTGCGTAGAAAATACGGCTTTGATGAAAATAAAAAAGTTGTGCTTTTGGCGGGCGGTGGGGAAGGTCTGCCGGGTGCTCTAAAAATAATAAACCTTTGTGTTCTAAATAAAGCTGATTTTGCAGTCGCTGTAGTTTGCGGGCGCAACACTCCAATGAAGCAGTCGCTTGAATTGCTTTCAAAAACTTACAAGCGCTTGGACCTCCATGTATATGGCTTTGTGGATTTCATGGAAAGCTTAATAAAACTAAGCGACCTTGTTGTCTCTAAAGCAGGCACTTCAACAGTAATGGAAATTGTGGCAAGCAAAAAGCCTTTGATTATTAGCGAATACATACACAATCAGGAGCTTGGCAACATGCGGTTTGTTGTTCAAAACCATGTTGGCTACTACATAAGGCATTCAGCGGACATCTACAAAAAAATTGGGGAAATACTTAATTCAGAAGATAATTACAAGCATGTGATGAAAAATGCCGACAAGCTAAAAATAGACACTGACGCTACAAAAATCGCGCGTTATGTTTTGGAGAAATAATTTTGGAAACATCAGAAAATACAAAAGAAAATTCAATTGATAAAAATAAAAAGTCAAAAAAAGCAAAGCATGTAACTTATGAAAACATAAACTATACAGAGTCATATTTAGGAAAAGTAGGCGAGCTTACTTTAAAAGGCAGCAACATGCACCTATTTGAAAAGCAGCTTGTCCAGAATATGCGAGTTATGCTGGAAACTGTAGAGGCCCATGTTTGGACAACAGCCGGCAGATTGTATGTGGACTGCACGCCTGCCTCTTGCTCCGCCGTTGAATTTGCATTAGACCACCTTTTGGGAATTACAGGCTGGGCAAAAGTAAAAATTGTGCAAAAAGACATTGATGATATAAGAAAAGCCGTTACAGAAATTGCAGTTGAAGCAAAGAAGAACGGGGTTAAAACTTTCAAAGTTGATGCCCGCCGTGAAGACAAGACTTTTGCGTTGAACTCGTATGAAATTGCCTCGGAATCAGCAAGCGGCGCTTTTGACAACAACATTCTTGATGTTGACGTTCATAATCCAGACATTACGATATACGTTGAAGTAAGGGAACGGTGCTTTGTTTATTCTGTTCAAAAAAGAACATGCCGTGGGCTTCCTGTTGGAGTAAGCGGCAAGGGCCTTCTTTTATTAAGCGGAGGCTTGGACAGTCCTGTCGCAGGCTACAGAATGATGAGGCGCGGGATGAAGGTTGAATGTGTTTACTTCCATTCGTACCCGTACACTTCAGAAGAGGCTCAGAAAAAAGTTGAGGATTTGGCGCGTATAATTGCGAACTACGGAATAGACACTCACTTGAACGTAGTTTCTTTTACAGATGTTCAAATGCGTATAAAAGAAAAATGCCCAGAAGCATGGAGCACAATGATGCTGCGCCTTTGCATGATGAAGTGCGCAAACCTTTTGGCTGGAAGAATCAACGCACAGTGCATCATTACAGGAGAAAGCCTTGGGCAGGTGGCAAGCCAGACAGTTGAAAATCTTACTGCAACAGAAAGCTTTGCCGAATATCCATTGTTCAGGCCTCTTATAGGACTTGATAAAGAAGAAATTGTAGAAACCGCAAAACAGCTTGGCACGTATGAGACATCAATATTGCCGTATGAAGACTGCTGCGTTTTATTCAGCCCAAAGCACCCTGTATTAAAAGCGCCAATTGAAGAAGCAAAATCAATTTATGAAAAGATGGAGATTGACGACCTTATTCAAAAGTCATACGAAGAAAGAAAAATCTACAGGTACTGCGCGCGTGACTTTATTGGAGAAAAGTGGGCTGTAAGGGAATTTAAGCCGCAGACAGGCATTTGCGCTCAAAAGTAAAGTCAATAATGCCGATTATTAAAGAGTGAAAGTTTTGATTAAGTCTATAAAACAAAATGTCCTCTCAATATCAAGAAAGTTTTTTTTACAAAAAGATAATATTGTCATTCCGACCGTAGCGGAGGAATCTCTTTTTATAAAAGTTATTTTTTTTATAGCAGTGCTACAATTTTGCTCAATATTCTGTCTTAACGCCCAAAGCGCTT
>Ga0172378_10005625_pt1 | contig 11706 bp, 8 predicted proteins | sample GrowelOW332metaG_FD_119755 | JGI IMG/M metagenome (GOLD analysis project Ga0172378, IMG submission 119755) | Groundwater microbial communities from an aquifer near a municipal landfill in Southern Ontario, Canada - Pumphouse #3_1 metaG | ecosystem: Environmental > Aquatic > Deep subsurface >... | reverse complement strand
TATTTAGAACAAGAGCCTGGTGATCGAGAAACGGCAATAAATCCTCCACTCCCCTATTCCGTTTTAGTACACAACCTGAGAAGCGCTTTTAATGTGGGGTCCATTATACGCTCCGTCGATTGTTTTGGGCTTGAAAAAGTGAATTTAAGCGGGTACTCTCCAGAAATTGATCACGTGACCTTAAAAAGCGCGGCGAGAGGTGCTGAAGGATGGATTCCAACAGAACGTTGGGATTCCCCTATGGACTGTATAGAACACTATAAGTCCTTAAATTATGAAATCATTGCTTTAGAAACAGGCGATCAAATAGCAAACGTCGCTGATGTTTCTTGGCCAGAAAAAGGTCTAATTCTAGTCGGGAATGAAGAGCTTGGAATTGCTCCTGAATTAATGGAGCAAGCAACGCTTAAAGTGACTATACCTATGGTTGGCCGAAAAGCGAGTATGAACGTCGCTGGAGCTTTTGCGATCACCGCATTTTGTTTAAGAAATAAGCGTTAAATCCAGGAAAGGTAAACGAGATACATTTTTTGTTGAATTCTACGAAAGCAAGCTCCAAAAGCATCTTTGGTAAAAATCACCGTAAAGAGTCTTGTGAAAAGGACTTCAATCCTTGAAAAGAACACCCACAAAGAATGAACTGTTAGAAGTGCATTTCGTTTTTTAGCTTTTTTATTTCATCGTAAAACGAATATAGTTTTTGGATATTATTTTCAAGAAAATAATAGTGGCGTAAATAGAAAACGAGAAGAATAAAGAAAAGAACATTTAAAGCAAATAACGCTATAGACGGGAATAGAGAGATATAGAGTACACATAGAAAAGTGAGAATCCCAAAAAATAGCGTTACTAATAAATGAATCAAGCGTTCATGTTGAAAAAAATGGATTTGAACAATCATTTCCTGAAGATCAAATGTTGCAAGTAAAGAAGAATCCTTCTTTACAGTCTCAAGAATCACCAAATAATTTGATAGTCTTTTTTTCATAGAACTGATTCTTTATGAAGAAAAAATGGTTTATTACAATAAAATAACTTTTTTTCTTTTATTGATATTATTTTAATAGAAACATGATTGTATTATTTTGAGGATCCCTTTGTCTTTACTCTACCCATCTCTTTGCGCACTTTTTGTCGAAAATTGTAAACGAGAAGATTTTCCCGGGTGGTATCTTCGTAAAAATGGACAATGGGTATTTTATTCTCGCGAGACCTTAAGAAATCACCTTTTCTATTTATCTCTTGCTTTACACAAACGAGGGATAAATTCAAATAATAATTTAGGAATTATAGCCCCCACCTCTCCTAATTGGATTCTTGCCGATTTAGCAACTCAAATGTGTCATGGGATTACAGTTCCTTTATTTCCAAATATTTCATCGAAAAACTTTTTATATCAATGTGAAGATGCTAATGTAAAGTTTTTAATCATTGAGAATACAACTTGTTTAGAAAAAAATCTTCAAGAAACGCTTTCTTCTTTTCAATTGATCATTAGCATAGATTCAAGCGAACCAAACCCACCTAATGGAATATATTGGGATGATCTTCTTAAAGAAGGTCGTGCACTTGCAGAATCCAAAGACATGGGTGATTGGATTAGAGAACAATTACACAGTATTTCTCCTGATGATATTTTCTCCATTATTTATACAAGTGGTTCTACAGGTAGGCCAAAAGGTGTTGCTCTATCTCATCGCCATATGATTTCTCAATTAAGATCTGTTCATTCTATTCTTGATCTAAATCGCCATAATGATTCTGCATTGAGCATTTTACCTATTGCACATGTTTTTGAAAGAATGACTCTCTACTATTATACCCTAGTCGGAATAAAAATTTATTTTGCCGATGATCCGAGAAATGCAGCCACTCTACTCCAAGAAATAAAACCCACGGTAATGACCGTAGTCCCTAGAATTCTAGAAAGATTATATGAAAAAATGATCGCTGCTGCAGATCATCGTTCAGGAATAAATAAACTACTAATAAAAAAAGCAATCCGTCTTGCTAAAATTCAAGATCCTGAAAAGCGTTCCATTTGTAAAAAAATTTACGAAAAACTAGTCTATAAAAAAATGCGTGCTGCAATAGGAGATAGATTTAAATACATCATTTCTGGTAGCAGTGCCTTAAACAAAAGCATCAATCGATTTTTATTAAATATAGGCCTTCCTGTATATGAAGGTTACGGTCTTACTGAATGCTCTCCTGTAGTCAGTTTTAATTATAAAAATCATTCAAAAATAGGGTCTGTTGGGCAAAAATTGAATCATCTAGAGGTAAAAATTGGGCCTCAAAATGAAATTTTAGTTAAAGGAGAAAGTGTTTTTAACGGATACCATAATCAAGAAGAATATAATCGTACCATTTTTACCGAAGATGGCTTTTTTAAAACTGGTGATGAAGGTTATATCGATGAAAATGGTTTTCTCTTTATTATTGGTCGAATAAAAGAAATGTTAAAAACATCTACTGGTAAATATGTTTCCCCTTTACCTATAGAACTTGAACTTTCAAGACATCCTTTTATTGAAGCGGCATTAGTGATAGCTAATGACAGAAAATACGTATCTTCTTTATTATTTATAAATTTTGAAAATACGAGGCGTCATCTAAAACTAAGCCATGAAGACTTTGATCCTTACAAAGCTATTTATTCTAAAAGAGTTCAGCAAGCCATTGAACGACACATTCATAATGTGAATAAGAAATTAAATCATTGGGAACAAATACAAAAATGGACATTAATTGCAGATCCATTAAATATTGAATCAGGCTTATTAACTCCTACCTTAAAGCTAAGAAGAAAAGCAGCTGAATCGATTTATCATTTAGATATCGAAAAAATGTATTCTTAAAAAACAAGCAAAACTTTTATTCTTCAAAAACACAAATAAAAATTCTGTATTTTATAAATAGTTTATAAAAAAACTGAAAAGCTTACTCAGGATACGCACAACACCTAAAGCCAATCGAATTATCTTTATAGAACGCTGCAGCCGCTCGATACGAAGTTGGCTTTAAAAGGAAGACGACTTCTTTTCTGGATGGTTCATAAATTAATCCATTCGCTAGCTTTTCAAGCCAAGCGGAACCACCTTTTTTGTATTCAGAAAGCAAAGCATAATCTTCTCCAATTACTTCTTGTGTTTCTGGGCTTTTCACGTTGAAAAACTGGATAGTATCTTTAAAATCTTTTTTTGTTAAAAGAGCATACAACGTCTTTGTGGTATCTTCAACTAAACTAGTATCCACAGTGGTTCCATTAGTATAGAGATATATCGAGTCTTGAGTATAACCCATTCGCGTATAAAAAGGGAAGAAACGATTAGTACACATCGATGCCGTTTCACGATCAATCCCATTAAATTGACGGAAACTTGAGCCCTTTAAAACTTGAAGAGTATCAGGAGAACGCCCTAAAACCCATTCTTGATACTGACCAGGTAAATCTCGAATTCCATAACGATTAGCGCATTTTGAATTTCTATCTATAAAAGACTTTGCAAAAATGGAATCATTAGTTCCTACATTACAGTAAGAGAAAAGATATTCAGACGAAGCGACATCACCATCTTCAATCACTCCATATGTAGAGGAGCCGCCTGAAAGACACGCTTGTTGCCAATCTCGTTCATGACATAATGATACAGTAAATCCAGATAACGCCATTCCATTACATATAGCCATGGCTTCAGAGTGCAATACGTTTTTATAGAAATTCCCTTCTGCATCTCGATGTTCTATAGATTCCATACAAAAGCGTGTCGTATCTGATGTCTTAACAGCAATAAAACCAGAAGGACAATCCAAATCGGCGACTACATGAGGAGCAATAAAAAGCGTATCAATTAAAGCTCTGGAATAATACCCAGAAGAATCCACAGAACGAATTCTTATAATCAAAGTATCTCCAGGCAACACCCAACGAATCGTATCTGTAACAAATTGACCAATACTAGATACAATCATAGAATCGTTATTCCATGCATATTGCTTTACATAACGAGAAGATATTTCCCCGCCTGCATATGACAATAAATCCCAAGAAATTCCATTAAACCGTTCGACGATATATTTTGATACATCTTTATAACAGAAATATTCTGAACAAGAAGAAGGAATTATTAAAACAGAATCCTCAACAATATTATGATCTTCTTTTATTGGGTCGATGCTTTTGCTCCAAAATAAACGAACTCTATTATTACTATCGAGTCTAGTTAAATTTGGATCAAGAGTATCGCGATTTGTAATAATCATTTTTGACATTAAAGGGGCAATTTTATCTGTCGTGATAAAAAGTTGGTTATTTTCCACAGTCGTCACACCGTCTGTGCCAGAGCTATTACCTGAGGAATCCCAAGCTGAAACTCCAATAGTATAACGACTTTCTGGTTTTAAGCCTTCTAAAATTATACGAAATCTATTTGCATCAGTATTTTCAAAGTCAAATCCTTTTCCGTCTAAAACAGCTATTCTTAAATAATTTTTAACGTCATCAGATTGACTTGTTTTATCTATCCATAAAGAATCATCAATAGAACGTATACGGGCATGCTTTTGAAATAATAAAGAACCAGTAGAATCGACATGAGAATCATGAAGTACTTTAACTTTGACTTGACGTATATCTTCTTCTTTATTTTGGGCGTAAATAACAATATTATAACCGACTATTGGACCTGAAATATCATTTGGAGCATAAAAGTCTGTTTGATCTGTTGGACGAGCCCAATCAAAAAGAGCTCCTGTAGACCATACAGAATCTTGAAAGTTCACTCTTGATGGTGGTATATCGTCTCCAAAATGAATATAGAGACGTTGCAAAGAGCCTTTCTTTTCATTACGATCTTTATCTGTATATTCTGGCCATAGGGCAACTTGTAAACTATCTTGATCTAAATAATCCACAAGCATGGATGTTAAATCAATAGTATCAAAATCATCTACTTTCTTTTCATCATATTCAATAAAAAATGATTTTTCTAAAGCAGCAGATGGAACGGCTTTTGAAGTATCATCAATAACAGTGGTATCAAGCCATAAATGAAAGCCTTTTAAGTCACTAGTTATTATTGGATAACGGAATCGTATTTGATAACAATAATCACCTTCATCTGCTTCAGATGCACACTCTCTAAGAATAGACATATCGAGAATTTCACGATCAAAAAAATACTCGACACCTTCATCATCGTCAGCACAAGACGCTAATAAGAGAATAAAATCAATTAAAATAAAAGCATAAAAAAAACGTTTTAGCATTACAGTATAAAATACAAAAAAACCGACTGGAACACAGTCGGTTTTTTTGATAAAGCCTTGAAATTAAGCCTCGGGATAAACCGAAACTTTTTGACGCTTAGAGTCGAGACGCTCAAACTTCACTTTGCCATCAATTAAGGCGAATAAGGTGAAATCCTTACCCATACCTACATTGTTGCCTTTGTGAAAATGAGAACCACGTTGACGAACAATAATATTGCCCGCTTTAACTACTTCATCGCCGTACTTCTTGACACCAAGATATTTGGGGTTAGAGTCACGACCATTATGAACGGATCCTTGTCCTTTCTTATGTGCCATGGTTAAGCCTCCATCGCTTTACGAAGTGAATTTTTCTTGACTTTCACAGGCTTTGGAATGCCTTGAGCGATTTTTTCTTTACGAGTTAAAGGCACGTTTTGAGCCTTTTGTTTCGCAAGAGCCGCAACACGAGCGCGATTACGGGTAATGATTTGAGGGTCAACAGCTGCAGATTCCTTGCCAGAGCAAATTTCCGTAACAAGCACTTCGGTATAGCCCTGACGATGACCGTTTTTGCGTTCGTAACGAGTACGACGTTTTTTCTTAAAAACGATCACTGTGTCGCCTTTTCCGTGAGAAAGTACTTCTACTTTCACGGTAGCGTCACTCAGGACAGGGGTGCCGACTTGCACTTCTTTTCCGTTTGAGAAAAGAAGAACGGACTTGAGCTCCAGTGTAGAACCGACAGCAGCTTCAGCGATGCTAGGAACCTTATAGGCTTTGCCTAACTCGACTTTATACTGGAAACCACCTGTTTCAACAATAGAATACATTTTGTATATCCTTTAATTAGTTAGCTGTATCGGAGCTGCAATAATAGTTAAAAAAACAAAAAAAGTAAAGGTTTTTATCAAAAAGATCAAAAAAAAGGTGCGTTTTTTCGAAAAAACTTTTGAATTTATCAAAAATGGTTTCTAGGTTAATTGAAAATGAACATCTAGTAAAAAGAGTAGATGTTCCACCAGAATAAACCAAAAGCGAGTCAAAATAAAAGGCTCCGTATATAAAAAGTACTTATTATTTACTAAATTTAGGCCATCTATTACAAAAGGACTTATTGAATGAATACAATCGTAGACCTCAATGGCGAATGGGAACTCCTTTGGGATACCGAAGATATTGGCATAACTAACCGTTGGTACGCAAATCCCCAGGAAGGATGCGAAAAAGTACAAGTACCTCATATTTGGGAACAATCTTTTGAAAAAATGTTTTTAACTCAAGATACCGCTTATTATTTCAAGCGCTTTTTTGTTGAAGAAAAACAAGTTCCTAAAAGAATTTTTCTTTGTTTTGAACGTATTGCGACCCACGCCGTTATTTGGTTAAACGGAAAATTGATTGGTGAACATTTTGGGGCCTATTCTTCTTTTATAGTAGAAACATCAAAAGCAATTAAACTCGGTGAAGAAAATATTCTTTGCATCCGTGTAGCTAACATGGGAGCAGCTAATAGCCGTATTGATTTTGGTCGCAACTCCAAAGAAGGTGTTGAAGACCGCTATGTTCATCCTACAGAAATGCCAGTCGGTTTACCTTGGACGCAATATCCTTTTGCTGGTATTTATGGTAATGTTTCTTTAATTCTCGGTAATGCAGCCTTTATATCTGGCATGCAAGTAGAGCCCGATATGGATCAAGAACGCGTTGCCGTAGAAGTCTCTTTTAATAATCCTAGAGGTTTCCAAACAAGACTTCGTGTTTTAATGAGGAATCCAGCAGGGGAAGTATCCGAGATATATAAAGAATTAAAACTCGAAAAAGAAAATGCTTCTCATCGTTTTATTTTAGGAATTAAAGATTGGAAAAAAGAAAAATATACTTGGGCTCATGATAAGCCAAATCTATTTGCCATTGAAGTCCAGTTGGAATCCAAAACAACAAAGACTAAAGGGATTCCAGAATATTCATTTTCTGTGATGAAAACCTTTGGATTCAGAAAATTTGATTGCATTAAAGGTGATTTTTACTTAAACGATTCTATTATCAAGCTTCATGGTATCAATTACTCCCAGCACTGGAGTCAAGGCGGATTATGGACCTCACAAAATCCTAATTTCCGTAAAGACTTAGAATCATTAAAGAAACTTGGTTTTAATACCATTCGTTCTGGTGGAGCCCCTCTTTCAAATGAAGCTCTAGACTTATGTGACGAACTTGGTCTCTTAGTCTTCCAAGAATTTCCTGTTCACACCATGCGTTCTTCTGCTCGCGGATTAGAAGAAGTACGTTCTGTAATTGAAGATATTGTAACTGAACAAAAGCACCATCCTTCTATTGTCGCTTGGGTCATTGGTGCCGAAAATGGAACCCTTGTATTAGAAAATGGAAATAAATTATTGAAAAATGTGGATCTAGTCGATATGAGTAGACCAGTGATCAGTAATCTAAATTGCGTTTACTTAGACAACGAAGAATCTTTCCATAAAGATACAGGTAAACTCATGGGCGTAACAAACGATCGTATTTTATTATACGCATCACATCGCCTTCATTTACGTATGAATCCAAGTGCCAACCTCAGTTATTTCTTGTCTCTATATTGCAGTAAAGAAGAAACCGAAGTTTCCATTCCAGATTCAACTCTTGGTGACAGTTTATTTCAAGATGACTATGAATCATTTGTAAAAGAAACTAATGGAAAAATCTTAGTCACATTAAAAAATCATACTCTATTACCAAAAGAGCCTACAGCTCTCACTGGCCCTCGCAGTAATAAGAATGCAAAAGCGATTAAAAGCCTTTACAAGCAAATTAATGCTTTCATAGCAGATAAAAATATTTCTATCTGGCCTTCATTCAAGGCTTTTAATGAAGACGCTCAACGAATCGCCATCAAAAGCAAAATAGATCAGCTAACTTCTATACAAAGTAATTCTTTAGTGTCTGGTTATTTCTTAGATCAATGGGCTGATATTGGAACTGATTTTTCTGGTTTAGTTGATGAAAACCGTAAGTCAAAAGGCATTGAAGCTTTTGCAAAAGAAATCACCACTCCTACTAAGTTACTGATTTCGGGCTTTGAACATGTTGTTGTGCCTCAAAATGAAATTTCATTCCAAATGGTTCTTCTCAACCATGATCGTTTAGAAGATTTTCAAACTGAAATTGTTATTGTGGATAAAGCAGGTCAAATTGTTTCTTCTCAGAAGAAAAATGAAAAAGGCCAAACAAGCCTTACCCCGCTTGGCATTTATACAATTAAAGCACCTAAATCAACAGGCGATTATACTGTTCAAGCAAAATTAATTTATAAAGGTAAAGAAATTTACCAAACGACAGAAAGCTTAATTGTTATTGAACAAGCAGACGTAAAAGCAGCCATGAAACAAGTATGCTTCTTAGATAACAGTACAGAAACTAGTGATGCACTTGCTTCACTAAAAGGATCTGAACAAGTCATCTTTACAGCTAATTTAAGCTCATGGAATAATGAAATTTTAGCAAAGATTGTGGACGTCACCAAAAATGGTGGTAAAACACTTTTACTTTCAGATATGACTCAAGAAGATATCGAAATGTTTAATTCTAGTCATCATTTTGATTCCATAATCGAATCTCATTTTTCTACAGGCGCAAATGAACTCAGTTTACATTATTTAACTGAAGGCTCCCCTCTTCTTCCTATTTTTAATGGCCAGTCTGTTCTAGATCACAATGCTTCTGCTGTAATGCCTAGCGTTTCTCTAAACGAACTCGAAGGTTCAACTGTATTAGCACGTTCAGTCTCCATCATTAAGGGCGAAGTAAAAACAGGTGTAGATTTACAGATGTTGCCTTTTGGAAAAGGAAAAATTGTATTTAATCAATTCAGTGTTTTTGAAGGTCTTGAAACAAGTGCATTAGCTGATGCGCTCTTCTGTAAGATTGTCAAACTTCTAGTTTAATCAATAATTCTCTTATTAAAAAGCTCCTCTAATTAGAGGAGCTTTTTTTATCTCGTTTAAAGAAATTTAATATGAACTCTCTAGAAGAGTTATTCAACCATTAACGCGACGTAGAATCTTTTTTTGCAGATTTAATTTTTGTAGAGTCCTTTTTTGTGGAATCTGTTTTTGCAGAGTCTACTTTTAGAATCGAATCAGAGACATGATTTTTTAAGAAAGTTTCTTTAATAGAAATCCATTTCGTAGACTCTACTTTTGGAAGAGAAATACGTTCTTCTTTTAAGGATTTTACTTCTGGAAGTTTTAAAGAATCTAGTTCTAATGTATCTACACCCCACAAATCATAATAGGAATTAAAAAGAGCAAACCATTCACGTAACCATATTTTTCTTGATTCCCTTTCAAAAAACCAATTTTTAGAATTGTAAAGATAATGCTGAATATCTACCGTTATAAAAACAGGCTTCTCTCCAGCGAGCGTAGTGAAAATATGTTTTGCTCGATTTGATGCCGCTGCAGAAGTAATGAGTAAAACGGTATCTACATTTTTAGACTTAAACCATGGAACAATAGAAAGAGCTTCTTCTAGAGTAGATGGGTCATTATGCCTAAAAAGAAAAACACGCCCACTATCTATGTTTCCAGAGCGCATAAAATCATCCGCATAATAATCCGCATTATTTTTATCTCGAAAAACCCTTCGTCCTAAGATTAAAACGGAGTCAGCTTTGCCTTCTTCCATTATTTTTAAAGTATAATCAGAACGTTCCATATCTGCAGTTTGTCCATCTAAAATAGCGACCCAAGAAACATGTTCAAAGGAATCATCATCTACAAGCCAATAACCACTTCGACCTATAAATAAATAGACAAATAACAGGAGAATTAAAAATAGAACCCCAAGAATAACACCTATATGAAAGCGACGACGACGCTGAGTATCACGAATTTGATTAAGATTTGCAAAAATACGGCTCAAAAGTATACCCTTATTAAATAACTTCTATAATCTAATAAATAATTAAAAATCTAACCGGAACAAAAGTGCGTTTTCACCATCAGAATAATAGTGTTTTCTAATTCCAATATTTATAAAACCATGCTTTTTATAAAATAGCTGAGCTGTTATATTGTTTTCACGAACTTCTAAGAACACAGACCGAACATTTTTTTCTTTTAAAGAAGAAACACCTTCTTTCCATAAAAAAGAACCAGCCCCCTTCTTTTCATAACCCGATTTAATGGCAATACTTAAAAGTTCAGCCTCTTCGTCAATCACCTGTAAAAACATATAGCCAATTATCTTATCATTTAAAATCAAAACCAGCGGATGCGATAAAGGGGAAGCTAATTCTGATTCGAATTGTTTTTTATTCCAGTTTTGAAAGCCTAACTCATTTTGAATTTCTATTACAAAATCTAAATCCAAAAAGTTCATCTTTCGGCAAATCATATCAAGATTTCTTTTCAAAATAAGAGGGTTGAATGTAATTTGCTTCTTGAATTAATGAGGGTTTTAATTGATCTAAAAAGACAAGAAAAGATTCTAATTCTGTTCCAGAAATCAGCGTTACTTCTAGCGAGATTTCTTGTTTTTTCTGTTCTATAAAGTTTTTAATTTCGAGATCTTCTGATGCAAAAGAATCGATAATAAGATCCGATAAAACGTTCGATGAGTTTAAGGTAGAAAGTACTTCTTGTGTGGAATAAAATACTTCTTTATTTTGATACCGTAAATACCAATAACCAGGGCGCGCTCTAATGATAACGGCATTATTTGGATTTTTGGATAATGACGTTAAAGCTTCAAGAGTAGAAATCCCATAAAGCTCTCGCTTACCAGAGAAGCATAGCCCTTGACAAAAGGCAATGCCTGTACGAAGCCCTGTAAAAGAACCTGGGCCTAAAGTAACGAGAACGCGTTTCACATGATCTAAAGATGTATTCGCCTCGCTAAGAAGTTGATCTAAAACATGACCAGCAGATTCCCCCCTAGCTTTATTATCAAAAAACTCAAAACGCTGATTGTTTTGATAAAGGCCCATGGCTATACCATATCGAGAAGAATCCACCACTAAATCAAAAGAATCATTTGCCATTAGCGTTTGACCTTTAAACTTTTCTCAATAATCAAATCAATCAATTGCGAATAAGAAATCCCATTACAAGCGGCTTGCTGCGGGAGCAATGATGTTGGTGTAAAACCAGGAAGAGTATTGGTTTCGATGGCCCATACTTTTGACTGATGATCAATTAAAACATCTGTACGGCTATAAACGTCACAGCCTAAAGCAAGATGAGCTTTTTTAACAAGTTCTTGAATTTCTCGAGTTAATGGTTCAGGGAATTCCGCAGGTGTTATTTCACGACATTCGCCATTGTATTTGGCATCAAAATCAAAATATTCCCTAGTCGTCATACGCAATTCTGTCGGAGGCACAGGCTTTTCGCCCTCAATGTAACCGCAACTAGCCTCTCTACCTTTAATAAACTTTTCGCATAAAAG
>Ga0172378_10005624_pt1 | contig 11706 bp, 12 predicted proteins | sample GrowelOW332metaG_FD_119755 | JGI IMG/M metagenome (GOLD analysis project Ga0172378, IMG submission 119755) | Groundwater microbial communities from an aquifer near a municipal landfill in Southern Ontario, Canada - Pumphouse #3_1 metaG | ecosystem: Environmental > Aquatic > Deep subsurface >... | reverse complement strand
TGCACATATTTATGAACAACTTCCTTTAGTTATTAAATCTAAGTTTTTCTCTGATAGTGAACGAGATGAGAAATCTGTAAATGAGGATCTCCGTACATTGGTTAATGGTAAAGTTGGACCAACTGCTGGAAGAACACTTCTTGAATCTATTAATAGAAAAGAGAATAATATTAAACCTGCAGATATTATTGATTGCAAAAATCCAACTGTAAATAATGCAGTCATGTCTAAGTTCAAGAGACAGAAGACACTAACTCAGAAAATTATTGCTGATAATTTAGTATCATACATGAGCCAAATTATCAAAGATATTGAAAAGGGAAAGACTTCTCCTGATCCTGAAAAGAAAAAGGCATATGTAAACTTTATGTCCCAGCTAAAAGATTTTTCAAATAATCTAGATACTGCGACACAAATTATATTTGTTAAAAAGATTATTGCAGTTAATAATACGCCAACTGCATTATTCCAAAAAGTTGCTAGCGCATTTAGTAATGAAATTCTTCAGAACTTAACTGAAGCTAAAAAAGCTATTGGCGATTTAACATCTAAAGATAACGAAATCTAAAAAAGGAGGCGATAATGGCTAAGAAGAATGTAAGAGAGATTTATAATCTTTGCCGAACATTAGTTGCTCAAATTAATGAGAAAGCAAATAAGAAAGAAAAAATTGATCCAGCGCTTCTAACTGCTCTTAAAGGAGCATTTAGTGATATTATAGAATATGAAAAAATATTTCTTATTCAAAGAGAAAATAGATTCTTTGGTATACTTTTAATGGATCTAGAATTAGAAATTAATTTTTCTCAAAGAGGGCCAACAGATTTGCATGTAAATGCATCTCCAATGTCTCTTTCCATAAATCCTATTTTCTGTGCGAATTATACTTTCCCAGAATTTACAGGATTAATCATCGAAGAATTAATGAAGATGGTATATCTCCATCCAGCTATTTTTAGTGGGATGAATAAGGAAAAAGATAAGTTTAAGCATAAAATGCTTGAAAAAGCATCTGATGCATCAGCTGCATCTATTCTTAAAAGAGATATTCATCTTGATAGCAATACTAGCCTTGAGGAAAGTGGATGCAGACTTCCTAAAGACTCTTATACACCAACAACACTTAACAATGAATGTGGTGTTCACTCTACTGAACAAATGCCATTAGAATACTATTATGGTATTTTAAGAAAATTTAAAGATAAGAATTCTGGTGATGGATCAACTCAAAAACAAAATCAGAATGGTGGCAGTTCCAGTCAAGGAAATGATTCTGGTTCTAATCAACCTAACCAACAATCACAGCGGCGGTGGATCCGGCAGCTCATCCGATGGGGCTGATGGTAATGATGAGCCAGTAGCCGCTCCTGGAAATTCGAGTGGAAACCAATGTCACGATTGGGAAGGTGGAGATGAAGAAGACGATAAAGAAAAAATTAAATCAATTATTTCTGAAGCGTATAATAACCTTTCTGATAAAGGAAGAGGCCTTTTAGGAGCTAGCATGCAAGAGCAGATTAAAATTCTGCTAAGCCCTCCTAAAGAAAATTGGAAGCAAATTCTCAAAAAGATGTTGGGCTCTGTTCCAGTTCCTTTTGAGAAAACTCATAGACGATTAAATCGCCGCCAGCCATATAGAGCCGATCTTTGTGGAAGAGTTTTTAAACGAACAGTTAATATTATATGTGCAATTGATACATCTGGCTCAATGTCAAATGATGATATTGCATATTGTATTAATGAAATATTTAATATTCTCAAAGTTTATAGTGGATATAAAGTTACTATTGTTGAATGTGATGCAGAAATAAACGCAATTTATACTGCAAAGAAACCGTCTGATGTTAATTGCAAAGTCGGCGGCCGTGGTGGAACATCATTCGTTCCAGTCATTGATTATATCAATGGAACGGCACCATACAATAATCCTAAGAAATATCCTGGGGCTGGTAACTTTAAAGATGCTTTAATGATATATTTTACTGATGGTGGCGGTGATTCTCAAATACCTAAGCCAAAAACTTATAGAAATCTATGGGTTGTCACAAATGATGTTAAAAACTTATCTGTTGCAGAACCTTATGGAGATGTTAAAGCATTAGTAGAAGATAATGATTATAAGAGAATGAAAGGTATCCACTAATTTTTCTCTTATAATATATTTTCTATGATCCTAAAAAAGAAAGGAAGTGAGATATGGATTTTGATAGTATAGATACTTATGACGATGATTTTTCAGATGATAATAAACCATCAAAAGTTCAACTAGCTAAACTAGATATTTTAAATGAGATAAAGAGAGTTGCTAAAGAAACAGAAGTAAATATTAAATTTAATGAGATTGGAGATGTTGATTCAAATATCTCCATTTTAAATAACTATGTTTCTATTTTAACTAAGCTATCTGAAATTAATGAAGATAATTTATCTGATGGTGAATTAGATGCTATAATTGAAGAAGCTAAAAAATCTACAGTTGAGCTTAACTTTAGTAATATCAACGATGTTCTTAAAGAAAATGAAGAAGAAGAAAACCAACAAGAGAAAGGAAAGAACTTAGGGGGTAATGATGCTTCCTTGGAGTTCTAATGGAGGGAAAAAATGGGAACGATTAATACATTCTCAGATGATGTGTCTTGGGTTGTTAATGACGGAGCTATAGCAGCAAGTACAAAATACCGTCATAGCTATTGCGGAAGTTCAGAAATATTTTTATCTATTTTTAATTTCTTAGGAAATCATAAAGATAATGAAAGATATTCTTTGGCATATACAAACCTTAGAACTGTCTTAAATAAGTATGGAGTTAATGGAAAAGCATTTGAAGCATCTATGCTAAAATTCTTTCCAGCTGGGGACACTACGGATCAAGTAATGCGTATTTCTCCTTCTCCAGATTTTAATGCTATAATTAGAATTTGTTCAAAAATTGCTAGAGACAGAAAAATGTCTTGTGAAATTGAAGATTTAATTTTGACTTTATTCAATGATAGAGCATATACAATATTCAATGTTTTCAATGATGTTACTGGTTCTGCAGCAAAGACTCAGAGCATGTATGATGAAATCATAAAGCTATTTAAGAAAGCAGTAAATAAGAAAATTGTTGAGTTCGAAGAAATTCCTGAAATGACAAATCTAAACGACTGGGTTAAAAAGAATCCGCAAACAATTATAGATGCAGATGATCCTATTGAAAAAATTGAAATGGCGTTATCTGGAAGAAGTATTAAGAATGCTGTTTTAACTGGGCCTGCTGGAACTGGAAAAACTAGTTACGTATATGAATTTGTACAAAGAATTAATAGTGGAAATGTCCCAGAAAAATTTGCAGATAAAATTGTTTATCAGCTTGATCCTGGTTCATTAGTTTCTGGAACTAGATATAGAGGAGATTTCGAAGAAAAACTTTTAAATATTTTAAATGTTGTAAAAGTTCATCCTGAAGTTATTATCTTTATAGATGAAGTCCACACCATGTTAAATCTTGGGGGAATGGATGGAGATTCTGGCGCTGGAAATCTTTTAAAGCCATACATTACTAGAGGAGAAATTCAGATTATTGGTTGCACGACCAATGAAGAATATACAAAGTATTTTAAGAAAGATAAAGCTTTTGAAAGAAGATTCCATGAAATTAAAATCGGAGAACCTTCTAGCGAAGCTACAAAGAAGATTTTAGAAGGATTACTTCCTGTTGAGAGTGAGTTCTTTGGAAGAGATATTCAAGAAGCTTTACTTGATAAGATTGTAATTCTTTCTCAAAAATATTCTTTAGATCAGGCTAATCCAGCTAAAGCAATTAATATGCTTGAATTAGCTTGTGCATATGCTAGTATTTTCGAACAGAAAGGTCTGCCAGTTAATGTAGATGATATTATCGGTTCTATTAAGCTGAAGTATAATATTTATATTAGCAAAGACAAATATAGCGATACTAAGAAAGAATTATTTACTGTTCTTCTTGGTCAAGATGATTCTTTGAATAAAGTATGCACTGATTTACAGATTGTCACCAGTGGAATTGTTGACAAAGACAGACCAGCATATAGCATGCTTTTAGCAGGTCCTACTGGAACTGGTAAGACAGAAACAGCTAAAATCATTGCAAAGAATTTCTTTGGAAGTGAAGATAATCTTGTAAAAATCAGTATGGGCGAATATAGTAGCGAAATGGATGTAAGTAAACTTACTGGAGCAAGCGCAGGATATATAGGTTATGACGATGAGCCAGCTCTTATTAAAGGAGTGAGAGCTCACCCTAATTCTGTAGTGTTATTTGATGAGATTGAAAAAGCACACCCATCTGTTCAAAAAGTTTTATTAAATATTCTTGACAATGGAGAGCTTAAAGACAACAAAGGAAATTCTATTTCTTTTAGAAATTGTATTATTATTTTCACAACCAATCTTGGTTGCAATAAAAATACAGGAAAAGCTTCAGGAATGGGATTACTTAAATATCAAAGTGATTCAACTAATGATATTTCTAAAGCTATTGAAAATCATTTCAGTCCTGAATTCCTTGGAAGACTTGATGATATTATTTATTATAAGAATCTTACTCATGATATTGCAAGACAATTGATTACTAGATATTATAATGAATATGCAACTCAGACCAATCTATCCTTAAAGTTCAATGAAGATGATATTAATGAAATCATTAAGAATTCTGATATTGAAACAAGAGGTGCTCGTGGAATGAGAAGAGCAGTTAAAAAGCAATTAGTTAAAGTCATAGAAAGAGAGAAAATTATTCTCGCTCCTGTTGAATTTTAACTAACTGCCGATACGTCTTATTTAATAATATTAAAAAAAAGGAGAAAATAGATGGCAACTTTGACTGAAATAATAGGTTTGGATACAATTAATCATAAACATTATCGATCTATTAAAGAAGCTGAAAATGTAGCTAGATATGAAATAGCTGCAATTACACCAGATTATTTTACGCCTGTTGAAGAAGAAAAAGCTGGAAGAAAATATTTAATCGTGAATAACGATGAATCTGATCCAGACAATTTTATAGTATTTATCATACAAGATAAATAACTAATATAGAAAAGAGGAAAAATATGTTATTTAATGATGCTTATAAGGAATTAATGGCTGGCAAGAAAATTGCTAGAACACATTTCAAGGGCTATTGGTTTTTAAATCAAGAAACTGGGAAAATCACTGTTCATTTAGATAATGGCAAGGATATTACCTATGGAAATCTTAGCATAACAATCAAAAGTTGCGCAGCTGATGATTGGACTGTTATTGAAGCTCCTGCAGCTCCAGCAACATCCACACCAGCGCCTACTGTATAATAAAAATTATCTATATGAAAGGAATAAAGTAAATGGAAACCAAGAAATCTTCAGTTTATGTCCCAACAGTTTTTTCTACCGAAGATGGTAGAAAAACAAGCTCCGATATTTTTTCGAAGCTTTTAGAAAATCGTATTGTTATGCTTACAGGAGAAGTTGAAGTTGATTCAATGACTGTGGCAGCTTCTGAAATCATGTTTTTAAATAGTGTTGATAACCAGAAGCCTATCTTTTTATATATTGACAGCCCTGGCGGTTCTGTAAGTGCTGGACTTGGCGGGTTAATTGATATTATGCAATTTGTTTCAGCTCCAGTCTATACTGTTGCTCTTGGAATGGCAGCATCTATGGGTGCTGCTATTTTATCTGCTGGTGAACCTGGTCATAGATATGCACTTAAATCTTCACAGATTTTAGTCCATCCTATGAGCGGAGGGTATAATGGAAGAACAGTAGACAATGTTGCAGCAATAAATTATGAAAAGAGGTTGAATGATTATTTAGATTCAACCATTGCATTTAATTGTAAGCAGTTAACACTTGAACAATATGAAGAAATTAAGAGAATAGTTCAATCTGAAAAAATTGATGATCGCAAAGAAAATCAAGTATTAAAGTATTCAACAAGTACTAGAAATGCATTGAATAAATTTAAAAATAATAACAACTTTGATCACTGGATGTTTCCAGTTGAAGCACAAAGATTTGGAATTATTGATAAGATCTTAACTTCAGAAAAAGATTTTCAAGAATAAAATTCAAATAGAAGGCAAAATATTCTTTTGCCTTCTATTTTTATAAGGATAAAAGTTTCTATCTTTATAAAAGTAATAAAAGAACAATAGTAGAATATTAGATTAAAATGTAGTTTATTTAAAGCCTTAATGGCTAGGAGGTTATTTTATGGCAGATAATAGTTTTGTGTCTTCAGGATTTCCTGGAAATCCTAAGATAAATATTCCTAATTCAAAAAATTCGAATAGTGAAGATAATACTAATGATGCATTTGAAGAGCTTATAAGCAATCTTACAAATATGTTTGGTGGTGATGGCACAATTACAATTAATGAAAAAGATGAAAATGATGAAGAAGATATTCCAATGCCATTATTTACAGATATTAAATATACAAGACCAGAATTATTTAAATCTATAGGATGCATTAAAAATGAAAATCTTACTGATGACTTTATAAGGAAATTTGGAGAAGATGGGTCTAAATGTACAGAGCCTAATAATGAATTACCTATTAGAGTAACAACAGAGTTAACATCATCTCTATCTTTAACAAAAGAAGATCTTAGTAATTTGGAATTAGTAGTTACAACACCAGAATATTTGATCTTTTATATTCCATCAATGGTAGAAAGTGAATTTGGATTTTTCATATGTGTTTTTGAAACTCCAGAGAAAACTTTTGAAGCATTTATTCCTGAAATGGCAAATACATTTAAAGTATCTGAAGATGGAAAAACTGCAAGTAGATATGATTGTGATAAAGATAAGTGTGGTCTTCCAGATGTTCTACTTGGAGCTTCAACTCCTGGTGACGTTTCTGATGCTATAGATGAAGATGAAGATTTAAAAGATATTGTTGATAATATAGAAACTGGAGTTAGGTTACTATTATGCCCAATAACTAATACTTTACTTAGTCCAAGAGAATTCGGAACAATTACTAACATCAAGAGCAATAAATCTAATGATGTCACTTTAAATGGTCATACATTACTTCAAGTTGGAAATATCTACCCGAATAAAAGTGAAAAGTCAAATATGTTTATAAAAGATATTGACTTTGATGATAAAGAGCTTTATCCTTTTTATCTTGATCTTGGGCCAAATGTAGTTTTAGATAGAGATGTTTCAAGAGAACCGCTTAGCAATATTTTATTTAAAGTAGATTTTAATTCAGAAAATTGTTTATTCTCTAAAAATACTGAATTGAAATATACTAATAATGGAGAGCTATATGCGTCTCTAGAAGATATATTTCAATAAATTAATTAAAAAAAAAAAGAATATCATTAGATATTCTTTTTTTTTTATAATAATTTAATTTTGTATATATATTATAAAATTAGGAGGTAGTTATAATATGAATAAAACTACAAGTATAGACGAGAAGATTAAAGGTTGCCGTTTATTAGCGAACCTAAAAGTTAAGAAAATCTCTTTAAAAGAGATTAGAGACATTGCGGATTTTACTGGAATGAAAGAAACCACATTGGCTAAAGCATGGATTAATTTTGTTGAGACTGGAGGAAAAACAGTTGATAAAAGGCATACCACAGGATATGGAACGATTGTTATTCAACCTAAGAAAGTGGCATTATATACTAAATATAATAAGAAAGTAACAGCTCAAGATGCTGGCGATGCCATTTTCTATTATATGACAACTGATGCAAGCAGTAGAGAAATAGCAAATAAGTATAAGATGTCGGTCAAACAATTTTATGGTTTGATTGATGAACTTAATGTTAAAGGCTCTCTATTAGGAAAGAAAGTTCTAAATCCTAAGAAGTATGCAAAGGTAAATGTTTTAGATGTTATTTGGTTATATAAGCACCCAGATACAAATAGAAAATCAATCGTTGCATTAACAGAATTAGAAAAAATTGCATACAGACACGTTGCTGACGTCCTTTTGAATTATCTTCCTAGAACTAATAAGTAATGATGATGAAGCTTTCAGAATATCAAAAAATTGGTGGATTGAATAAAACTGCTTCGGCATTAATTTTAGAGAATAATATCTCAGTAAATTCGCCAGACGATTTTGAAAGTTTCTTTCCAGATATCTTAAATAAAAAATCAGTAAATACATTTACTGATTTTTTTAATACTATGAGCCCTCTGGAAGGGACAGATGAATTTATTAAAATTGTTAATACATATAAAGGGAAGAAATTATGTATTTTATCAGATTATGATTGCGATGGAATTATGTCTGCAGTAATTCTTTATATTAGTTTAAAAAATATTTTACATTTATTTGAAGATATAGAAATTAGAATTCCAGATAGACTAAAAGAAAAATATGGAGCCTCTGAAGAGTTAGTTAGAGGCTCAGATGCAGATATTTATATCACTGCAGATAATGGAATAGGGCTAACAGATGTATGTAGTTTATTACATTCTTATGGGAAAGAATTTATAGTGACAGACCACCATTTACCTGATGATGATAATGCATCGGTTCCTAGCACATTAATTATAGACCCAAAATATAATCACGATAAGTTTTCAGATATATGCGGAGCAGTTGTGGTTTTAAAATTAATGGTTGCATTAATTAAAGCATCGTCATTGGATGTTGAAAAGAGTCAAGCATTAGATGTTCTTGGAACTCTTGCTAGTATAGCAACAATTGCAGATTGTATGCCAGTATTAAATGAAAATCGTTTTATTATTAAATTAGGTTTAGCACAAATTAATAAATGCAAATTCTCATATAATAAAAATTCAAAAGTAGATTCAACACTTTATAATATTTTTTCATTAATTGGTGGAAAAGACTTTTTAAGAAATACTGATATTGCAACAGAAGAATTTATTTCATTTTATATTTCTCCTACTGTAAATGCAGTTTCTAGAGTAGATGGTGTTGTAATGCCTTTAGTGAAGGATATTATTGTATGCTTTTCTGATTTCTTTGGAAAAATGCCTTTCAGTTTAAGTGGAGTCAATTATAAAAATATTAATTATCAAAGACAATCATTGACAAGGCTTTTGCTAGAAGATTATAAACCAGAGAAAACTGATGCTACAAAAAATTGTGAAGTTGTATTATTTAAAGAAGATAACTATGCCTTTGAGATCAAGGGAATTCTTGGTTTAATTTCTAACAAAGTGTTAGGCTCTTCAGGAAAACCATCTTTAGTTGGAAGAGATAATCTTGTTACAAAAGAATATGACTTTTCTGGAAGAAGTAATAAAAAGTATAATCTTCATGATGGAATTATGCGATTAAAAGAGCAATATCCAGAATTAAAAATTACTGGAGGCGGTCATGCTAATGCAATGGGAATATCATTTTCTGATGATGAAGGAAACTTAGAGAAATTTAAAGCTGCTTTAAGCAAAGACATTGCTGAAAATAGTCATGAGATAAATGAAAATATTTTTATATATGAACCAAAAATGGAAGATGAAATCATATCAACAATGGCTGCATATCAACCTTATGGAATTGGTTTCTCTAAATTGAAATTTCAATATACAGGGGAATTCAAATACTATGACTATGATTCAAAAATAGCAACTATTGGGGATTATGAATTCAAAATATTTTTAGGTAGAGTTGGCTGGAAGAAATTAGTTGGAAAAGATTATACTATATTATTTTCAATGTCTTTCAATAAACAACAAGAAGTAGTTTTTAATAATATAAAGGATTAATATGTCAGAAAGAGAATGGACAATTAAAAAAATTACAACATTTAAAGAATTAAAAAAATTCTTAGAAGAAAATGATGGAGATTTAGATGATAATGATTGGGTTGCTGTTAAAGGCAACCCAGCATTAGATAATTCATTAATAAAAGAATATGCAGGATCACTTCCAATGAATACATTATCTTCAGATAGAGAACTTCCATTGGATATAATAGAAGAAAATGAAGACAGTATAGATTGGCACACTGTGAGTATGTTCTATCATTTAACAGAAAAGTTTATACAAAAGCATAAAGACCAATTATCATTAAATAAATGCCTTAAGAATGAATTTCTTAGTAAAAATGCATTAGCATTAGTAACTAAACTTTTCAAACAAAAAGATAACCCTGAACATCATAAAATTTGGGATGAGAATATTCAAAAAAGTAAAATGTTTAGAGTATCTCCACCAAATCCTCAGTATTCTGATTATCAAAAGAAAGAAACTAAACAGCATAAAGTACATTCAAAGAAAAATGTACCTGCCAATTTAGACTTTTCAAAGATGTCTAGAACTGAATTAAAAAATTATTTAGAAAGTAAAAATATTCGTGTATATTATCATGATACAATTTCTATTTTAATTGAAAAATGTAAAAATATTAAATCTTAAAAATTAACACAACTAATAATTAAAGGGAGTAAATATGATAATATTTAATGAAGCAAGGCCTAAATATGAAAAATTAGATGAACTTTTAAGTCAACAATTAATAGATATTAAATTTTCAAATCAAGTGAATATTATTATTGATTTAAAAGAAATTATCAGAAAATTTTTCAGGCCAGATATTGGCATAAATGAAACAAAAAGTAGTTTGGAAATAGAAGAAATATCTTCTGATATCTTAGGAATAATTGCACATTATAGAAACTATTTCTATAAAAAAGGAAAATATACAAGCTTTTATTTTATGTATTCTTATAAAAAGTGCGATGAGTTTATAAAAGATTATCCAGATTATAAAAAAGAATATTATGAAAAATATATATTCGGGGATTACCCAAAGTGTGATATTGCCAAAAGAGCAATAGAAGTAATTGAAAAAGTTTCAAAATGTTTTCCTCATGTAGAATTTATAGAGACATCTAAGTTTGATGAATACATTTATACAAAATTTCTTCAAACAATTCTAAATAAAAATGAAATTACACTAATATTAAGTAACGATCAAATATTTTATCAACTTATAAATGATAATACTTTCATTCTAAATATAAAAGGAATAAAATCTCAATTAGTAACTCCTGAGAATTGTTTGCAAGTACTATCTAAAAAAGATAATATTGATATATCATCTAAATTATTACCGTTAATATTAGCTATTGGAGGATGCAAGAAAGCATCTATAGCAGGGCTTCCAAATGTTGCAACAATAAAAGCAATAAATATTATTAGCAAATTATGTAAAGATAATAAAATTATAGATAGTAATTTAATAGAACTTCCAATTAAATTTTCTGAGCTTAATCCTAAAGTTAATTCTGAGAAAAATCTAATTGATAATAAAGATCTTATAACAAGTAACTATAAATTTATACGTGGAGATGAAATCATGTATAAAAATATTTTAAGCCTGAAAAATGACTTTTTGTTTGGAAAGAAAATTATTGCTAAATCATATTTTTTGGAGTTAAATAGTAAAATCTTTGCAGCATATCCTCTTCATTTAGAGATGATGCTAAAAGGTGAGGAGATAAAATGAAAAAAACAAACTGGTCATCAGTAGAGAAATCTGCCAAAATTATTAAGAAAAATGTTAAAAATACAAAACAAGTAAAAGAATTCCTTGATAATTATCCAGCTGAAGGTTATATGAGAGATAATATTAGCAAGAAACAATTAGCTATTGCTGAATGCAAATCTTCGAGCCTTCGTAGATATATTAAACTCTTAGAAAATTTCTATTATTTGAGTATGGACCAAAGTGAAAAAGCTAGAATC
>Ga0172378_10005623_pt1 | contig 11706 bp, 2 predicted proteins | sample GrowelOW332metaG_FD_119755 | JGI IMG/M metagenome (GOLD analysis project Ga0172378, IMG submission 119755) | Groundwater microbial communities from an aquifer near a municipal landfill in Southern Ontario, Canada - Pumphouse #3_1 metaG | ecosystem: Environmental > Aquatic > Deep subsurface >... | reverse complement strand
TTTTTTTCATTTTATCAAAATAATGAGAATGGTTCGCTTGGAAGTTTGGGAAATTGGATAAGAAGCAAAATTGGAATAGATAATACTGATTCATTTGGGACTATTGAGACTATATCTTCTTTTGTTCAATCTGGAAAAGCTTTTGTTTTTGAGTATGAAGTTGATTCGAAAAAGAAACATAAAAATGAAGTTGAAGTTTTGATTGAATTTGAGCTTGAACGGATAAGAAGAGGAGATCGGACTCAAAATGTATCTCTTTTGTTCCCATCTGATATGGTGGTTTCTATTTTTTCCCAAGGACGTAATGCTGTTTCAAAATGGAAGATAACAAAATTGGTTCCTGAAGAACTGGAAAACTTGAGAAGAGAGCCTGATTGGAAGGATAGAGTTTTGATTGATTATCGACAAGAGAAGAAGCTTTTGGAAATGGTTTTTGGAAAACAAGAAATTCAACCGCGACGTGTTTTTAATGAAGGTTTGATGTCGTTTTCTATTGAAAATTCGGTTGGTGGGATTTCATACCGTGCTTTTCCTTCCATTGCTGGATTCGAAGCGTACTCTGAGTTGATGAGAAATTGTGTTTCAGAGATTTCCTTGTCTTCAAATTCGATCGAGGCGTTTTTGACTGAAAATAAGTTTGGACCAGGTCAAGGGAAGTGGAAGTTTGCTTTGTTTGATGAAGAGTTTCCAATTAATACCAGAGTCAGACTGATGATTTCGCTTTCTTTTCTCTCAATGGTTTGTATTCTTCGAGGCTTGAACAAGTCCATTATTCAGTCACGTTTATTTGGGACTGGTTTAATTGGTGGTGTTGATCGAAATTTGGGAAACCCAAGTCTTCAAACTGGAAAGTTTCGGAATCTGATGTATTTACAAATGCAACGCCGAGATGGAGAGAATGATATTGCATATAGTCTAAGTTTTCCTTCTACAGCCGATCTTTCCAGAAATCTTGCCTTCTATTCGATTTCTTTACGATCAATTGCTTCAGAATTTGATGATTTTTCCTCATTTATTGCTGAAACTGGTGGTTCGTATCAAGTTTTTGGGTATACAAATCAGTCCTCAAAAGTTTTCCCTATTTGTTTCGGTGTGGGCGTATTATCCTTTCAGTTCTTTCCGAATCCAAGAAGTGGTGTAGTTCCAATGGCAGGTTCTTTGCCGTTTCCAGCGCGTAGTGAGTTCATTGATGAATTGAAAGCAATGGGGCTTGATGAAAAACAAGGTGTGTTTGATGTTGCAAGTTGGACAAAACAAGTTTTGAATGCAGCTGATCCAGAATTGATTCCTTATCTTCCAGAAGGGAGGACAAGAGAAAGTGTGATTGAGGACTTTGTCAAAGTTGGAAAAAGCACTTTGGAACGTGCTTTGGATAAAATTGATTCTTGTCCTTTCAATTTTCCTCCTCCAAAGGAGATGCTTGAAAGAAGTGCTTCCATTTTTGGTGGAAGTTGCTGGTTTAATTCAGTCATTTTGGGATTGAAGGACATTTTTGAGCACCAAGTTTTTCCTTTTGATGGCGCTAAGTTGGATCGTTTCTCGAATTTCATTATTCCTGAAAAACGAGATGAATTGCATGCTCAAGGAAAACTTGATTTGGATGCTTCAGCTTTCAAGTTTGATGATTTTTATCAAGCTTTGACTGTTGAGTGGATTCTTTCCTTCAGAATGAAGCAGTTGTTTTCAAAATCGCTTGCTGTTGATGCTGAAGGATCAAAAGTTTATCCTTATGCAAGTACTCCTCTATTCAAGCTTTTGCAGTCCATGTTGATATCTCATCTGAATGCAAAAAAGAAAGTCACGAGTGAGAAACAAGATGAAGTAACTTTGATTGGAGGACGTATGAATATTGAAGATCAACGAAGTGCTTTGGATTGGCTGTGTTTGATTATTGCTGGAATGTTTGGCTACGGACTTCAAATTCGTCTTCGTGAAGTGAAGTATAAAGAAGACAAAGATTATTCTGCTGAGTTCATTGAATATGGAAAGCCTAATTTGAAAAAGTTTTCAAACTCTTTCTCTGTTGTTGTTTCATCCGGTATTAAAAGAAAACAAGCTTTGAAGAAAGAAGAATTGAAGTATGAGTTTCCTAATTTAACATCTTTCCGCGCAGCTGCAAAGATGCTTGTGATGAACGGAGATGAACGTATTTTTTGCGCCAATGTTCCAATTGTCGAAGTCAAGCTGATGTATCTGTATCAACATGTTTTCAACATCTCTCTTTTGCAAGGGACTGAGCAAATTTTCAATTTCTGCTTGAATCTGAAGAAGTACTTTTTGTTCCCAGATGATCATGATGAAATTGGATGCTATGATTTGGGATATACCAATTCAGTCAAAGACCAACTCAAGTGGATCAATGATAACTTTGCATTGTTTTGTGATCGTTTCATTACTCAGAAGTACTCTTCTTATTTTCTATCTTTGTCTCCAGTGGATCGCGATCGATTCCAAAAATCCGTCTTGAAAGTTCTTGAAAGAGTGAAGTTGCAATACGATCACTTAGTTGATTTTTCCAAGGGCGAGGATCCTGATGTTCATTCAATGGCCGAAATTGTTGAAGACATGACTATTGAATCAAGGAATGAAACGTTTTCAAAGATTCAAGTCGGTATTAAAGGGGCCAGCATTCCTTTTATTTGTGATAAAGTTATGGCGGCTCCAATTGACATGGATCAACAAAATGCTTTATTGAAGAAGGAAGCTGAAATGGAATCAACTTTTGCTCTGATTTTTGATTTTGAAACTTACATTTCAAAAAGTGAAACAGATGGTGGGGAAGAAGAAGAAAAGCAAGTTGAAGAGCAACAACAAGAAGAAGAAGCACTTGAGGAGTCAATTCCTTCCATTCTTGAAGATGACTTTGGACTTGACAATGAAAATGTTGAAGAACAAACGAATGGATCTTTGGATGACGTTCTTGCTTTTTCAACCAAGAAAACTGCAGTCGGAAAAGTCAACATTGGAAGAGTTATTCCATTCGCTTTTGGCCTGTGTTCAAATCGACCTACGAAGGAGGACAATCGAATTTACTTGTGGATGAAAGAAGTTGGAACAATTGATATTTCAATGAGAGGAAAAGACAAGGAAATGTTCTACTTTGATAAGGAACGGGTGAAGAATTCAGAAATTTTGATGAAAGAACAGCTTATTCCATGGGGGCAAGCATTTTGGATTGCAACATTCAGAGAAGTACTTCAAAAGAGTTTCTTGCCTATGATTCGAAGTAAGCTGAGAAAGCAATGGGAGAAGTATCAAGATTATCTGACGTCAGCGTACGGTGAACTCGATCCAGAATTGCATATTCGCTCATGGAAGGAGCACTTGGTGATGATGTCTCAACCGAATGTCTTAAAGTGTGATTCAGAATATTCTTTTATTGAAATTGATAAAAGTGAAGAAAATCCATTCGGAGTGATTGCTCCTATTCCTGTTTATGCTCACAATGGGGCTCGATTTGACTTCTTCTTCCTTTTGAAGTCAGCAGGCTTTTTCGACTTCATTCGTATTCTCAAGCATTCTGGTTTTATTCAGATTATTGCTCAAGCTGATATTGATTTGTTCATTCCTGAAATTCAAGACAGAAATGGCTACACAATCTTTGAAGATAAGAGGGAAATGAAGTTTGAAGAATCACCAAGCAAGATGATGGAGGGCCAATTAAAGTTTGTATTTGCACAAGAAATGAAAAAATTTTCTTCTTTCTTGACTGGGGACTTACATTGCTCTGAAGAAGACATTTCGGATTGGGTTGATCTTTCATTTTTTCCTGTTGAGTGGAAAGTCAAGTCTTTAGGTCAAGATATGAAACGAAAGAATGCTTATTCTCAGATTTTGAAAGATTATGCGTTTTCTGTTGCAAGAGGTAATAGTAAGCGGAAAGGAGAGAGAAAAGTTCAATTCAAGGAGTTGCTTCCAGCAAAAAGAGGATTTGATGGACTGTTTTTGTCGGCTTGGAAGTCTATTATTCTGTCTTTCCAAGATTCATATCGAATTGCTCCTCTTCCGTTGCGAACTCTTTGCTCTTCTTATCACTGTTCCGTTCAGAAAGGAATTTTCCCGTATTCATTTTTGACTGAAGAGAGATACAATGAACTGAGTGTGAATTTCTTGCCATTTTTGAGTTTGCTCGTCAAAAGAGTGAAGGCTGAGAGTCAAATGAGCATTGAGGAGGATGATGAAGGGGAACGAAAGACTCAAGATGGAAATGAGTATATTACAAGATTGGATGAAGAGCTGAGAGTTTTTCAAAATCAACAAATTGTCACAGTTCAAGCTTCAGAGTTCTCAAATGGAAAGAAAGATCTTGATGAATTTCGACAAGAGTTTATGAAAATTCAGGAGCGAGGATGGGGGATTGGAAATGAGGATAAGTCTTCAGTTCTTTGTACGCTTACTTCTTTTGATGAAGATACTGTTACCTATCCAGTGCTTCTTGCTCTTGTTGAGTATTTGATTGGAGACGTGTTTGGATTGGAAGAAGTAGTTTCGAAGCACTGTTCAGCTTTGATTCACGCTTTCCATTGTGATCCTTACCAGACACTGACTTTGCCTTCATACGCTTTCAAGTTCTTGGGATCAACGAATGTTCTTTCGGATGCTTGTTACGCTTCTTCAATTCCAATTGACTTGTTTATCAGACGAGGGATTAAAGGTGGTGCAACAATGTTGACTTCGCATAAGTTTTCTTTGAAGGAGAATTACTTGTCTTGGGCAAGGAAAACTGGAGCAGTGTATTCTTTTCCTCCAAATGAAGAAGAAGAAATAAAACAGTTGAGCTTGAAATCGAGCGATCCTTTATTTGATTTTTACTATCCAATTGAAGGGGAAGTTTTGGACTTGAAGAAGTTGATGAAGTTTTACAAGACCTGCTCAACTTTTGGCGCGATTTCCAATCTTGATGTTAATTCCTTGTATCCATCAGCAATGACAATGTTTCCGCTTCCTTCTGGTGACGCTTATTGGCTTGGTGGTGAACGAGAGAATTTGCAAGTCATGGATGCTTTCAAGATGAAGTGGAAGAACTTGGATTTTTCTTGCCCTTTGATGGTGATGTGCGATTTCGAGTACGGAAAGAAGAGCAGCATGCTTCCTTTGATTGGAGAGAAGAGGAGTCCAGGGAAAACTGTCTTTGCTTCAGTTCCACGAATGATGTACGATTTTGTCCCCAAGTCAGCTTGTGTGTTGTCAACTCCGGAGATTGAAATTCTCTATCGCTTTTACGAGGGAAAGATCACAAAGATTTATGGAGTGATTATGTTTTCTGAGTGGACATACTCAATTGGAGCTTTGATCTATGAAATTTACCAGAAGCGACTTGAATTCAAGAAGCAAAAGAATCCAATTGAGTTGGCTTACAAGTTGATCATGAATTCTTTGTACGGAAAATGGATCCAACAATATCCAGATAAGCAGCTTTCAATTTTCGACTTGAAGATGAACATGTCAAATTTGATGTGTGGGTTTGAGAAACAAGTTCATTCAGCTGCTTCCATTGCAACTCACTTGTTTGAGAATGATCGAAATATCAACTCAAATTGGCGTGAGTTCAGCTATCTTTGCGTTTCGCTCTTTGATACAGTGAGATCAATGGTTTTCCTTCCGAATGGTCAATGTGTTGTTGAACAAAAGATGTTGAAATTCAATGGTTGCTACTCTTTGAATGATTCCAAAATTATTCCTAATGGCACAAAGAGTGTGGAGACTGCTGTTTCTATTCCTTCAGTTTGGGGTGTCTACGTGCTTGGAAATTCGAAGTTGATTGATGCAAGATATCTTGCGATGTTGAATCAAGGAGATCAAATTCGGTTCTATGACACTGCAGGTTCTATTCAGCTTGGAAATGGATGTTACTATATGGACACTGATTCTTTCCATATTGATGTTCGTTGCATTTCTTCGAAGTTGGTTGATGGACAAGGGATGATGGAGGTTGACGATGATGGAAATGAATACTATGGAAAAGATATGAGGAATCCCAATGTTCAAAATTGCTTCAAGATTGGAAAGGAATTGGGAAATATTTCAAGCGATATCGAAATTGATGCTCGGACTGTTGAGTTTTTCAAAGCTAATTATGAAGAGGAGTACTTGAAGCTTTGCGAAGAGAAAAAAAGCGAGATGAATTCTCAAGAAAGTTTGATTCAGTTCTTGTTGTTCAACTTTTATTCTGGTGTTCCTTGTTACATTACGGAGGGGAGATATGTCGCAACCAAGACCTACTGCGAGCAGGTTTTAACTTTATGTCCGGGTGATGAAAGTAAAGGCCAAGACAAGAGATACATGTATTGGGGAACAAAGACTCATCTTCGTGCCAAGGGAATTAATATCAAGGACATTTATTCTTTGATTGGATCTACAGCAAGCAAAGACATTCTTTCTTTCTATTCTTCGTTGATTGAATCCGATATTGACATTGAGTCTCATCAAATGTCTTTTGCTGCTGGAACCAAGCTTGATGCGAAGTTCACTTTGAATGGATACAATGTTTCAAAATCTCAAAAGAGTGGAAGAAAATGGGTTTCTCGACCAACAATTCCTGCTCAGTTTGAAGGAAATGTTCGAGAAAATCTTCAAATTTTTTTGCAAAGTCATGACGACCTCGCAGATTATGAAAAGGAAGAATGGATAAGATCAATTCTTCATATTTGGTCTTATTTTGAAGAAAGTGCAAACACTTTTACGTTTGATGTCGCTCAGATTTTCGAGTTTTTGTTGAATATTCGTCCTCCATTTGGTTGGCATCCAGTTCCAGGTTCTCTTATGAATTACCAAATTGCCCAACTCTGTTCAAACAAGTCTTTCCTTGACAAAGTGCAAAAGAAGAAAGTGACGACATCTTTGTTTGAAGAAAGTGGTGAAAGCAAACACGTTGCTGCTGCAGCAATGATGACTGCGCTTAATAAAGTTTTGGATACTATTCCATCAGAAGAGGAAAGCTCGGATCGGGATAAAGCTTTCGTCCAAGCTAATGAACTTTGTCAATTTTTATCCTCTCAAGGAAAATTCAACACTCATGACAAAGACTGTCCTTTTGTAGTTGATCCAAACATTGATAATAATTGGTAATTTTTATGCATTTTATGTCTTTTGTTTTTTTGTCAATTTCAATACTTCGATTTTCAAGTTTTACAAACAAAAATTAAGAAAAATGTTCGCACCTAATGCGGGGGCTCAAATGGAGCCTGAGGCTGTTTTGCCAACAGATCCAATTCAAGCTGAGACATGTTTTAATACATTCACTCCTTTTTTCACGACTCCTGATGCTGATGCTAGTACTTCAGGAGCATGGAGGGCTTTTGTTCATCCCGATGCAAGTCCTAATTTTGAAGTAGGAGCGACAAAGGAAATTGGCTTTACTATTTCTGCTAGTCATATGCTTTCGTGGCCAAATTCTTTCCTTCAGTTTGGAATGAAGTTGGATATGGACAAAACTGATGCAACTTGGATTGGAAGAATGAGGGCTATGGGAGTTAAATTCATGCCTGATCTCAAGATGATTTTCGATAAGATTGACTTGCTAATTAACGAATCCCCGTTCCAAGTCATTACGGAATTTCCAAGAGTTAACTTTATTAGATCAAATATTCTTGGTGGAAGTAAGGAATGGATTAAAATTGTTCAGGGTGGGACGTACATTGCTTCTCCTGAATTGAAAACGAATTCGCTTGAGATGGGAGGAGGGACTATTTCACAAAAAGTTATTTCATCTTGCACCGCAGCAAATAATTATAAGGCAGGAGATCGTTTTGCTCAATCTGCAACTGCTGGTACACTTCCTACAAATTCTAATAATGCAGTTGCTTTAACAATTGGAGAAGATGGTCCAGTATATGCAGCCAATACCGCTTTTCATAATATTTATCAAAATCCAACGGATGGATTTGGGCAGCCTTGTGTTAATGTTAGTAGTTTGTCTGAAACAAAAGAAGAAGATTATACAGAAGCTACTGCAAGATCAACACGAAACGAAAGAATTAATAGTGCAGGAATGATTTTTGCTCCTTCTGAAGATATGGACATGCTTGATGTGCTTGAACGTGGACATGAAGTTTTAATTCAAATTCCTTTCAGAGATTTGTTTTCTTCTTTGTCTTCCGTTCAATGGATGCCAGGTCCTTTGTTCAGACGAATTGGAATGAGATTTCATATCAGGTCTGATCCTTCCACTTATTTGCTCGGATATATGATGTCTTCAATTGCTTCAAATGGAGCTGTTGGCAGTGCAGCTGCGATTGTTCCTGCTGTTGGTAATGCAAAAACGAGTTTTAACGGATATACTTTCCATGTTACAACTCCTGCACGTCCACAAGTTGAAAATATTCAGTTTAAATTTTCTAATGCTCGATGTGTTCTTTTTGGTCAAGCTTTTAGTCCAAATCTAATTGCTGAGTTTAAATCTTATATGGATAGTAAATCAGATTTGCAAGCGGTTTGGTATCAAGCATACATGTATTACAGAGTCATTCGAATTATGAATCATACAGGCAATGTTATGGATCAAAATTTCACAACAATTTCTCCAGGTTCTGCGTGGTTGCTTTCTGATCCATGGTATGAAGAAAGTACGGCTTATAAGCAGAAACAGAGAATTATGATTCCGACTGTTGTGAATGCTAAATCTCAAGCTCTTTGTTATGTTGATAAAACTGTTGGTCAAGATTTGGCTGTTATTGGAACATCCATAGGAAAAATTGCAGATACATACCGAACAATTTCATCTTTCATTCCTATTTCTCCTATTGCAAACAAACTTATTTCTCGTTCGTACATTGCAATTAATGGATGTGAGTTTCCTCCAACGTATGAAAATCAACACTGGAATATGCTTTCTCAATGCTCTACTGTTCATTCAACACTGGGAACATCTCTTCATGAGGCAGTTCAAGCTAGAGGAAAATATCCAGTTTCGGCAGAAGCTCAGTATACTCCTCATTTCCTGCTTGGTTCAACTTTGGGTAAACGTTCATCAGTTGCTGTTGCGATGGGAGATGTTTATTATCCTCCTTATTTTGAAAAATGTGAATGGGTGCCTTATGATGCTTTAACACTAGTGAGTAATTCACCGGGTCATAAATTACCGATTGCGAACGCTGCTAGTTTTACACACAAAGATTTCTATGATGTTACAACTGTTGATACGGATCCTGGTAGTCGTTATAAATCTGGTGAGAATGCGTGTAGTCGACTTTGTATTGGACATGATTTCTATCACACTAATAATACTGGTTTGCTTCCAATTAAGCAAACGAGGCTTGAAGAAAATTATTTGAGGTACATGATGACTACTGGGTTCCATATTGACCCGTTCCAAAACCAGTCAACTCTTATTGGATATGAGCAGTGGAATACTTTGTGGCCGATTATTGCTTTCCCAATTGGAACTCAAGACAGTGCAACTGGAGCTCCAATGTATGAAGCAACTGCAATGACTGGACGACTTCATTTGGAGAAGGAAGCTGAAGGAACTGGTGTTGCTCTTCCATACTACTTAATTATTCAGGAAGCTTACTTGACTGCTATTTGTGCTGATGGATCTCTTGTGACGATGATTGGAACTGCATAAAAGAAATTGAAAAAGTTTAATGTATTAGTTCGGTTTTTAAATTTATCTTGCTTCAAAAACATAACAAAATGATTAAAAACGCACTTGATAGAGATAGTAAAGCTGCTCGAAAATGGAAGAAGCAACTGGACAAATATTCTCAAAACTTGAAGAAGAAAGTGACAGCGGAGAGATTTGCCCCACTTCCAATCGAGCAAACCGAGCAAACCGAGCAGGAACAGCTAGAATATCCTTTGATGGGAGGGAAAGTGAGTACCAACCTGAGGGATATGCACCACTATTATGCGTTTGCCCCACAACAAACGGAGAGGGACGATGCGATGAGCATTCCGACTCCATTGGGGGATCTTCCTCGGTTGATTCCATCAAAAGCGAGGAATCCAATGGATTATCATCCACAAGTTCACTTTGCGGATCCCTTTCAAGAGCCGAAAGCGAACTACTACGACTACGTAAAGAGATCGACGATCGATGGACTGAAAAAACAAGAGATTTTGGATCAAATTATGGAAAAGGCGTACGAAAAGAAGAAGAAGAGCGACAAGGGCGACAAGAAGAAGAAAGAGGACGAGAGCGACAACGAAAGCGAAGAGGAACGCAAACGCCACTCGAAGAGAAGGAGACATGTAAGAGGAAGAGGCTTAGAATCATTATCCACAACAGACGAGGAAGAACAAGTTCAAGATCAAGTTCAAGATCAAGATCAAGATCAAGATCAAGATCCAGATCTGACGATGACGATGGAACACCCAGAGTTACCAGTAGTAGGTCAGGGAGCATTTTATGTGGATTTAGACCGAAGAACATTACCTATCATCCGTCGTCGAGGAGGGATTCTGTGCTCTTCGGATCACGCATGTACTCAACCCCATCGTTGGTCGGGAGAGGGGTCGAAAATTCAAATGAATCTCGAAAATCCAAAATCTGTAATGAATTGGATAGTGAACTCTCCTTCGATGGACGATTTGAAAGAATCAATGATTGGATCAGGAGCAATGGAATTGAGGGGTGCGGGTCCCACAACCTCAATGGGGTCTATAGGAGCAATGTCCTCGATAGCGCCTCCAGTTGGTGCTCCAATAATTCCTCCAAAGGAGATGCCGATGGGCCCTCCATCCACCCAGGAAGTAAACGGATCATTGCTTCCGGATTTCACCAATGGAGGAAAAGCGACAAAGATGAGATTAGGAGCGCAATATCTGAGTATGCCAGAAGGAACATGGATGCCATTCAAAGCCTTGCGAAAGATTCCCCGATCTTCAAGAGCAATTTACAAGGATATTCCACGGGTTCAGCTCGATATTCGAGGGAACCCTCGTTTTTTAAAGCAGGAGAACAATTGGGAGGGGGCGCTTCGCTACTTCAGAATGACCCCACAAAAGTCACCGAATTATGGAAGAGTTCGATTGATAGGAGGGCTTTTGAAAGAGACTGCACCAATATTCCCAGGAGAATAAAGGAGAGTATTTCTTCTTCTTTTTTTTCTCGGATTCCGTGGGAATCTTATGTTCATGCTATTAAAGTTGTTTTAGACAAAGAGTGGAGTGGTTCTGATATCAATTTTATTGGAAGCAGAGATCCACTTTATAAAGGTTTTTGTTTAACAAGGGAGTTGAATGAAGAGCCGACCTTGGAAGAAGTTGGAAGTTGGCTTGTTTTGAATTTGGATGTTCCGTCTGGTGGAGGAACTCATTGGGTTGGAATTAAAAGAGTTGATCCTGAAAGTTTATACTATTTTGATTCATTCGCAATTGCTCCTCCGTCAAGTGTTATTCAATTCATGAATCGACATTCAGATGTTCGTTTTTTTCAATATAATTCAATTCCTTTTCAGCTTCTTGAAGAAAAATTATGTGGTCCGTATGTTGTTTCTAATTTAATGAACTAGTCAAGTAAATTTGAAATGAAATGAAATGAATGAAAAAACTAAAAATAAAAAGCACTAGTTAGTAATTAAAATCTGATGACTGATATTGATATTCACGAGAAGGAAGCATAGAATTAAACAATGATGGTTCTGACTGCGAATGAGATAACTCTGCTAATTGTGAAGATACTTCTGCTTCTTCTGCTTCTATTGTCGTCTCTGTCGGTACTGATGAAGCTGTTGGCACTGCTGACGCTGATAAACCAATTGGCTC
>Ga0172378_10005622_pt1 | contig 11708 bp, 10 predicted proteins | sample GrowelOW332metaG_FD_119755 | JGI IMG/M metagenome (GOLD analysis project Ga0172378, IMG submission 119755) | Groundwater microbial communities from an aquifer near a municipal landfill in Southern Ontario, Canada - Pumphouse #3_1 metaG | ecosystem: Environmental > Aquatic > Deep subsurface >... | reverse complement strand
CCTTTTCTGGGGCCCGGCCCCCGGTCTTTTACCCTTTTTCCGCCACTGTTATTAAATCGGCCGGCGGCGCTCTGGAAATCCATGTTTGAACTCCAACGTTGTCCGAAATGCTCCCGCGCCACGGGTATCCGCGTCGTTCCGCCCGCGGCGACCCTGGCGAAGGTCATCCCGCTGATGAAGAAGACCGGCATGCAGCCGCCCCGGGACATCACCGGCAAGGACCGCATCGGCATCCCCGTCTTCGCGGTCGACCGGCCGGGCACCAAGCCCGGCGAGAAGGACCATTTCTACAACGGCAAGGGCGCCACCTGCGAGGAGGCCGAGGCCTCCGGGATCATGGAGGCCATGGAAAGATATGCCGCCGAACCGCAGGAGTCCGACGAGTTCGCTCACGGCACCTACGCTCAGGCCGCTGATATCGGTCTAACGGTCTGCCCCGAGGACCTCATCCTGCCAATGCCGTACCAGGAGGCCTGGCCCGGCCAGGACATCGCCTGGTGCGAGGGCTACGAGATGTTCCGGGGCTCCCGCTGCTGGGTCCCGGCCTGTGCAGTGTACCATCCGTACACGCCTGACGGGGACATGCAGTTGTTCCGTTCCCACACCAACGGCCTGGCAGCCGGTAACACTCTCGAAGAGGCCATCCTCCACGCCCTGCTCGAGGATATAGAACGGGATGCCTGGTCGATCGCCGAGTATCGGGAGCACGCCGTCAGGGACCTGACCGTCGACGACCCCAGCTCAGTGGCGTACCGGCTGCTGCAGAAGTTCCGGGAGCGCGGTGTCGAGATTCACCTGAAGGAGATCACTTCTGACATCGGCATCCCGGTTATCGGCGCAGCAGCGGACGACGTACAGACCAGGGACCCGGAGATGCTTACCATCGGCATCGGCTGCCATCTGGATCCGGAGATCGCGGCGATTCGGGCGCTAACCGAGGTCGCACAGAGCCGGGCGACCCACAAGGACGGCACCAAGATCAACGCCCGGCTGCAGAAGATCACCGACGACATGGGCTATGACAAGGTCAAGGCGGCCAACAGGCTGTGGTTCACCGACTGCCCGGAAAAAAGTCGGCTGAGAGACATCCCGAACCTGGCCACTGCCTATGTGTTAGATGACATAGAGGTCGTGCTTAAGCACCTGATGGATGCAGGTTTCGATATGGTGGTCTGCAACGACCTGACCCGGCCGGAAAACGGTGTGCCGGTCGTCCGCATGACCGTACCCGGGCTCGAGGTCTGGACCATGGACGGTCAGCGCGAGGGCGGCCGGCTGCAGGGGATCTGGCCGCCGCAGAAGTACGTTGGCGGTGCGTTGCCGTTCTGAGATTTTCCCGACGGGCTCAACCCGCCTTTTTAACTTATTTCAGAAACCGCGGGACATCCCGGAAAATAAAAAAAGCAGAAAAGCCCGCCGCGGTCCCGGACGTCTCCGTTCCCGCAGCGGTAAGAGGTTTTGACTGGTGCCAACCCGCCTGAGATCGGACGGGAGAAAAGGTTTGGTGCGAGCTCATCCGGCTCCGCCGGGAGTGATGTCCCCGATGTCGACGTCGTGCTCCATCTCATTGAGCTGTTCGAGGGCTTCCTCAGTGGTAGCGGCCTTGAAGCCGCTGCGGGAGCCGGAGCGCTCCTTGAAGGACGACGTGCGGTACTCCGACGGGTCGCAGGCCTGAAGGGTCACCTGGTCGTAGTAGAGCTTGGTCCTGTCCAGTTGCACCCAGACCCGGCCGTTCTCTTCCTTGATGTCGGTGATCTTCCCGACCGTCGCGGTCGGTTCGTACTTTACCACGTCGCCCTTCTTCACGTGATCATCCCTTGATGACCGCGGTCCGCTCGCCGGCAGGCTGGAACTCCCTCAGGCCGCCGCGTCCGATCTCCTTCGTGATGTTGGCGAAGTCGAAGACGAGGCTCTTGTCCGAGAAGGCAACCTTGATGAACGGGTTGGCAACGAACGCGTCGCCCCGCGCCAGGTGGGCAGCCTTGGGGATGCCCGCGTAGCCGGACATGTGTCCGACGTTCATGGCGTAGTTCGGGTAGTTCGGGCCACGGAACTCCATCGGCAGGCCTTCATCGGACCGGTAGGCGTAGGAGTTGGCAGAACCGCACTGGTCCTGCAGGTCGAAGCCGTAGAATCCGAGACGGCCGGTTCTCTCCTTGTGCTGGAGCATGGAGAGGTACCACAGGTTCAGACCGCAGTCAGCAACTCCGGTGGCCATTGCACCGGCGATACCGGTGGAAGCCGCAGTGACGGTCGCACGCTGAGAGCCGCCGAAGTGGGTCTCCATGACGGCCGGGTACCGCTCGTACATCTCAAGCGCGTAGGAGTTGATCTCGTCGCCGAGCTTGAACTGCTTGTCGTAGTCGTCGGGCTTGATGCCGCAGAAGCCGCCGTACTTGTCCTTGATGACATCTACCGCGTGGTAGGTGTAGTCCTCAAGGATGTTGTCGGTGTAAGCCGCGGTAGCGTACTGGGTGAATCCGACACCGCCGGACATGTAGCCGCCGAGGTAGATCTGGTCGTAGATGATGGCGCCGAGCGCGACGGTCTCGAGGACGGCCCGTGCGGGGTCGTCGGGGTAGACACGGTCGGACTGTACCATGTCGTCAAGGAATCCGAAGGTGATTCCTCCGGGTTCGTTGGGGCCTCTGGCACGCCGGGCGGGCATCATGCTGCCCATGTTGACAGACAGGTGTTTCGCGGAGTAGGCGAAATCAGCGATAGCGGCCTCTCCTGCTGCCAGTTTGTAGGTGGAGATGAACGCCATCGAGATCTGCATAGCTGCGTGTCTGGAAACGGTTGCACCGTCCATCACACGGCCGACCATGGTCGGGACGCGGACAGCTTGCATAAGGGTCTTGCCCATGGCCTTCTTCAGTTTTGCAGCCTGGTCCTTCGGGAAGTTCTTGTTGATGTCGATCACGAAGCGCGGGTCGAGCTCGTCGATGAGCTCATCGTCGCCGGAGAAGACCTTAACATAGGAGTCCCAGACGAGTGCGGGGTTGCACTCCGCCATGTGCTCCTGAACCACAGCGCCTCCAGGCATGGTGTGGTTGACGGTCTCCAGGTAGGCGTTGATGGTCTCGGGGGTGACTTCTTTGCCCAGTCTCTTTTCGATAGTCTGGTGCGGAGCGTCAAGTCCGACGAGGACGGTCCTCCGGATATCATCCCAAGCCTGCTGGATGGCGGGATTGTTGATGCAGTGGAGGTCATCCGGCTCTACGAAGATGTCCGTGTGCGACAGCTGGTACGGCATCCAGGACCGCTGGCCCAGCGGGACGCCGATATCCTCGTTCATCATCGGGAAGCCACGTTTCTTCGCGATCTCGTTGGCTTCCTTCTGGAACTCTACTTTACTTTTCGACTGGTGCCAGCCGCCGTAGCAGTAGTACTTGGTGTTCATGTCGGTGGGGTCTTCCTTGAACTTCTTCCGGCATGCTTCCAGGAACAGCTTTTCCTTAGCTTTCTGTACCATTTCACTCACCTTTTACATCGAACGGTCTGAATCCGCCCATGGTTCTGAGCTTGTGGATCCGCAGACCGTACTTGGTCACTTCTTTGTCGTCCCTCATGTCAACGCCGTCGGCCCGGAAGATGGTCGTGCGCTTCTTGAGGTCGCTCATCGAGGCGGGTTTGCCGACATAGACCTTCCTGTCGAGAGGCAGGGCGACCTGGTCCTTCACATAGACGACCTCTTTTTTCTTGTCGTCCCAGACGTACCGCTGCCAGGCATCGAACATCAGGCCGTGCTCGTCAAGACGGCAAGCATGACCGTGAACGGTGGCGCCTCTGATACCGGTCAGAGCCGGGTCGAAGGTCTCGTTGTCGATGTATTCCTTGGCCAGCTGCTCGAGGTTCCGCTCGCGGACCTCGATGATCTGACGGCCCGAGAGGGTACCGGTGTCGATTCCTCTGTGCCGGGACAGGTACATCCATGCCCGCTGGTACGGAGAGATCGGCGCGAAGTAGACCGAGTCGGTAAACTGAATGTACCTGACACGGTCTCCGTGTTTCGCACCCTCGATCGGCTCGACCAGTTTTCTGATCGGACACTCGGGTTCTTTACCCTCCTCGATGGGGGGGTGGATGCTCTTGTACGCCTCGCCGGGCTGACGGTGACCCATCAGCCTGACGACATCGTCCATTGAGACATCCCGCAGTTTCTTCAGTTTTACCTTGGGATCCATGTACCGGCGCCGGTTTTTAGCGGGGGAGGTGGTTCCGGGGTAGAACTGTCTCTTATATTTCTCAGCCATAATCATGCACTCCTGTAATCATTGAGCGATGGTCTGTATTTGGAATACCTGCCGATTTCAAGGCTGTATCCGTCCTTGATGGTGGCGTCGCAGACTTTGCGGACCTCCTCCATCACGGACTCGAGCATCTCATTGCTGTCCACTTCCAGTTCCAGGAAGAAGGCGCCGACCAGACAGTGAAGTTCAACCTCCTGATTTCCGACGTGAATCAAACGCCGTTCGGTGTGATCGTTGGCAATTCCCTTCGCCGGGCCGCTATTGATGACGGCCGGCAGGTTCTCGCCGTTCATGTTGATCTGTCTGATGTGTTCGATGACGTCCAGCGCATTGAGCACTTTTTCGGTGGTCTCGGCGCTGAGCAGCCTGTTGGTGAGAATACGGACCTCGGGAAGAGGTACATTCGCATAGTCGGCGGTAGGTTTCATTCACAGACCTCAGCACGCTCAGAGCTTGTTTTTGATCTTCTTGGCCTCTGCACCGACAAACTGCATCGGGGAGTTGAACTCAGGCATGTCACCGAAGACGTCTCTGAAGATCTCAGAGGTGGCCTCAGCAGAGAAAGTCTGGGTTCCGCCATCAAGACAGTTGGCGGCGGTGACTGCAGGGATAAGGGTTCCTTTTGCATGCCGGGTAACGACATGGTTACCGTGGAACAGTCCGGGCCCGCCGCCTCCGTAGATGGAGTGCGAGAAGAAGGACATTCCGACACCGACACCTTCCGCCCGGCCGTAATCGACACCGGGCAGCGAGGACTCATGCTCGAGCAGATCGTTGAAATACAGCACGGTTCCGGGAACTCCCTGAGCCGCACGGGCAGCACCGACGTTCACCATGACGGCAGCGACTTCGCCGACAGCGGCGTAGGCGTTCCACAGAGGGAGATCGTCAGTGGTGTACATCTTGTAGCCCGAAGGCAGAGTTTCCTTCACGCGGATAACGCCATCGTCGATAGCGCGTCCCATGAGGGTCTCGATAACGGTACCGACAGTGCCGGTCTTGCCGTTTTTCTTCACAATGCTGTACAGCATGTTGTTGGCGTTCAGACCCTGATAGGCGAGGGTCAGCAGGTGGCCCCGTTCGAAAGGTCCGACAGCGTCGCCCATCTCATAGGCCGCGCAGGTCTCGAAGATGGAGGACAGAGCAGTACCCTGCATGGCGTTCCTCTTGACAAGGGCAACCACGTGGTTACTCATGATATTACGCAGAGCGTAACCGGCACCTTCGTTGTTCTGCGGAACTTCGAGGATGGATTTGATGTTGGAGCCCGCAAAATTAACGGTCTGCGGGTATTTGCCCCAAACGGCTGCCTTGACCATGTTGGCTTTGTACATCGGCACTTTGTAACGGTCGATGATGGCCTCGGTGGTAGCGGCTGCGACAGTGGTGAATCCGGTCGTGTACTCGATACCGGCGTCAGCACGGTCTTCCGGGATGATAACGACTAGGCTTTTGCCGCCGTTTTTCACATGGACGACTGTGTCGTCGCCCTCGGTGACCTGTACCATTCCTTTGATGTCGTCGGCAATCTTCTTCGCGTCATCGACGAGCGGAGCGTTGATCTCCTTACCCTGGATGGTGTCGCCGGCAATCTTGCCGGTGGCGAGCGCATTCTGGATCCCCGCCAGGTTAACTGCGATGGTCCTCTTGGTAAGGGAAGCGATTTTCTGAATCGCTTTGTTGCGCAACGGACTGATGGCTTCCAGCGGCACATCTTTTGCGATACGTTTGCCGTAGTCGTCATACAGGTCGATTGTGTCCTTATATTTCGGCATTTAATACCTCCTTTTATTTAAATTCCGCAGAAAACGTCAATTTTCTGCGTTCCCCTTGCAGAGTTCTGTTATGGCTCATTTGTATATAAAGCCATTAGAAAAATGCGATTTTTTCGGAAAAACTAACATTTTTTCCGCACCTGGCCGAACGGACGGTTTTAAGACCGTGAAAAATGTTGTTTATCAACTAATATTTAATAACTTGCCTAAGTAACATCCATCGTAACGGAGACACACACTCAGCGCGCAAAATCACATTTGTTAAGAGGTTTGCGGGGCCGTACGGCGGCCCTGCCGAAACTTCAGTCCCGCTTGGCCTTGGTCAGCGGACCGGTCACGTAGCGGTCGAGATGCTCAACATAGCTGGGAATCCGCGCGTACGGAATACCGACGACCATCTCATCGGGCTTCATGGCGGTCTTGCGGCGGCAACCGAAGCAACCCATGGACATATTGGGCTTGCCCGTACAGATCGGGATTGCGGTCACGTCCTCGCAGGTGCACTGGAACGGAGCGGTGCTGATCTGGAACCGGCCGCCATGGACAGCGGTTTCCAGCGGGATCACCCAGTAGGCCCGCTCGGGTATGTCGACGATACTGACGGTGTCGGGCACGAAATCCGCGTCCTTGAGCGGACAGACCGCTTCGCCGATGGTCTTGAACGGTACGACCATCCGGGCGGCCTCCATGGCGGCGGTCGCCTCCTGGGTGTCGTGCATGCCGACACTGAAGTGGTGGGCCCCGGAGCTGACCTTCTCGGGGGTGGGCATCATGCCGAGCGCAGAGCCGCCGACATGGCAGGCCTCGTCTTCGGGATGCATAGCCAGGCAGGCTCCGTTCAGCGCCTGGAACAGGGCCTGGCAGTGGCTGTACTGCTGATCCGGCCGTTTCAGACCGGCCGGAAACTCCTCGCCTTCGCGAATCAGTTTAATCGCGACGGGCTCGTACCGGAGTTTCAGGATTGTCTTCAGCTTCTCTGCATACTCCTTGTTCTGCTCAAGTAAAGAGGACATGGCTGAGTGTATCGCCGCGAGCAAATAAAAGGACATCCGTTAACACCCCGAAATTATCGGCCATCATTTCGTTTGTTTTACGTAAGTCTGACTATTAATGCAACAGTTTTTATGGCTTACCACGGATACCGCGGCCATGGGAAAACGGAACCTTATCTCGGTCCTTGACATGAAAGACGAGTGGCCGCAGCTGGTAGACCTTGCCATCAAGCTGAAGGCCGAGCGGGGCCACCACGGCGACCCTCTGAAGGGCAAGACCCTCGCCATGATGTTCGAGAAACCCAGCACCCGGACCCGCACATCCTTCGACGTCGCGATCACGGAACTCGGCGGCCATGCACTGTATCTGGACGTCACCAAGATGCAGATGGGCCACGGCGAGACCGTCGAGGACACCGCCCGGGTCCTCAGCCGTTTCGTGCACGGCATCATGTACCGCGCCTTCGACTACAAAATGATGGACAAGCTCGGCGAGTGGGCCTCCGTCCCGGTCATCAGCGGCCTCGATAACCTGGAACATCCGTGCCAGGCCCTGGCCGACATGGTCACCATCAAAGAGAAGAAGAAAACGTTCCGCGGCCGGAAGATCGTCTTCCTCGGCGACGGAAATAATGTGTGCAACTCGCTGCTCTACGCCAGCGCCATCATGGGTATCGACATGGTGGCCTGCTGTCCCGCTACCCGGATGCCGAACGCCGAGATCATGCTCGGCGCCGCGCAGATCGCCGAGAAGAAAGGCAGTAAGATTGTCGCCTCGCACGACCCCCAGGAGGCCTGCAGGGACGCCGATGTGCTGTACACCGACACCTGGATCTCGATGGGCGACTCCACTCCGGTGGATGAGGCCGTCAAGCTCTTCCAGATGTATCAGATCAACGACCAGCTCCTATCCATCGCCAAACCCGACTGCATCGTAATGCACTGTCTGCCCGCCCACCGCGGTCAGGAGATCACCAACGATGTCATCGAAGGACCGCACAGCGTCGTCTTCGACCAGGCAGAGAACCGCCTGCATGCCCAGAAGGCTGTCCTGTACACTCTGCTCAAGGACGACTGAAACTCACTTTCCCGTCTTCGGACGGGCCTATCTTTTATCATCTGTACCGCCGATGCCGATACCATGGAGAACGAACACAGCCACGGCTGCCTGGTCTGCGGCGAAGAATTGGTCTACGACGGGGTTCCGCAGGAGCGCGAATGCGTGGTCTGCCACCGCCGTTTCATCAGCGACTGCGCCTGCCCGCACGGACATTACGTCTGCGACGCCTGCCATGAGAAAGGCGGCATGACGATGGCCCGGGCCGTCTGTCTGGAAGCAAAGGACCGCGACCCGCTGGCGATTCTGCTGCGGCTGATGGACCTGCCCGACGTCCACATGCACGGACCGGAGCATCACATCCTGGTGGGCTCGGCCCTGCTCACGGCCTACCACAACTGCACCGGAAAACTGGACCTGCCGACCGCCCTGACCGAAATGGCCCGTCGGGGACAGCAGATCCCCGGCGGCGTCTGCGGTTTCTGGGGCTGCTGCGGCGCGGCGATCAGCGCCGGGATGTTTATGAGCATCGTTACCGGCTCCACACCGCTGAAGGAAAAGGAATGGAGCATGTGCAACCGGCTCACCGCCCAGTGTCTGACAAGGATTGCCGAGCTCGGCGGACCCCGCTGCTGCAAACGGGATTCGTACACCGCGGTAAAGACCGCGGTCGAGTTCACCGCCCGGGAACTGGGCGTGCAGATGGAAATGCCGAAGAAAATCGTCTGCCGCTTCTACCCGCAGAACGCCCAGTGCCGGGGCGTCAGGTGCCTTTACAACCCGCACCATCAGTGAACGGATGCACCCAGCTGCCGGGCGACCTCGTCTTCGGCCAGTGCTAAAAAAGTCTCTTCTTTTCCTGGCGGGATGGTGGCGCCGGCGGCCACGCTGTGCCCGCCGCCTAATCCGCCGACGTCCTCGGCGCATTTTTTCATGACCGCCGCCAGGTCCAGCCCGCGGTCTGTCAGGCTGCGGGGCGTCCGTGCCGAGACCTTGATGCCGTCGTCCGCCTGGGCAAAGGCTATCATCGTCAGGTCGTGCCGCACCCAGTCGGCATTGAGCAGCATCCCCGCCACGATACCGACCACCGTTTCGCGGATGGCGTCGCCGGCGTCGAACCACTGTATATAGCGCCGCTCCCGGATGAGATGCTTGTCACGGACGTAGTTCAGCGCCCCGGCGATGTTCCGCCGGTGCTCTGCACGGTTCTGCTCCGCCTCTTTCAGCGCCCCCGCGTCGCCCAGGCAGAGCCGGGCCCCGGTCGCGGCGTCATCATAGCGGCCGCAGCTGTTCAGGATCGTCGCGAACTCCTTGGCATCACGCAGACCGGTGTGCGGCGGGTTATTCGGCAGGCAGTAGACCTCGCCGAACAACTGCCGGCGCTCCCGCTCGTTCGACAGACGTCCCAGCAGTGCATCGGCCACCACCGCCTTTTCGTCCTCCGCCAGGTCATTCCAGACCCGATTCCGACCGGCAGCGTCACGGAGCGTGATACCGAAGCGGCCCAGCAGATCGGCGCAGCCGTCCCGGTCGTCGGTGATGCCCTCAACCCGCGGTTCGCTGCCGTACTGCAGATAGGACAGCAGCGGCCGGGTCTCGCGACCGAAATAGCGGAGCCCCTGCCGGCAGACAACATCCCCGCTGTCCTCCGCGTCTTTCAGGATCGCCCGGTTCCAGCCGATCAGCCGTCCCTCTGCGCTGTCCTGGAAATCGCCGACCGCGCCGATCACGGCCAGTACTGCCAGGTCCCGGTTCCCGGGATCGACGGCCTTGGCGAGGAAATAGGTCATGCCTGCCCCGCAGGCCTCCGTGGTGCCGTCCCGATCCCAAAGATGGGGATTCAGCTGGTAGCTGCCGTCGAAGCCGTCCAAGGCGGTCTGCCCCTTCCGCCAGGCCGGGTCGGGGACGTGGTGGTCGGTGACGATCACGCCCTGCCGGGTGAACTGCGACATGTAGGCGCTGCCCAGGTCGCAGATCCATACTAACGCGGCCGGGCTGGAATTGATCATAGCCACTGTCTCCGGGGCGATCTTCTTCTCGAAGTCCAGTTTGAACGGCTTGCCCAGCCGCTCCAGCGTCCTGGCGGCGACCGCGGCCGCCGAGATACCGTCGGCATCGATGTGGGAGATGACGAGCACGTCGCGGGCGTTCCGCAGCGCTGCCGCCGCCCGCTGCGCCTCCTGCCGGAACCCCGGCCCCGGCCCTTCCGCCGTCTCTGCCGCCATGATGCGCCCCGTATGCCGCAGGCACTGATAAAGTGTCGGCGGAGGAACGGTTAAGACCGCACGCCGCATGTGCCGCCGCATGGGCGCAAGGAAACTGGAAATTGCCCCGGGGGTGACCATCACCAACGACCGGTGCCTGTTGCTGAAGGACGGCCCCACCGCCGTCCTCGGCGATCTCCATCTGGGCTACGAGAGCGCGCTCGAGAGCGAGGGCATGTTCATCCCGCGGATCAACACCGAATCCGTACGGGAGGCCCTCGACCGGCTGCTCGGTGAATACGAGCCGCGGCGGGTCGTCCTGCTCGGCGACATCAAACACGATTTCCGGCGTTCCAGTTACGAGGCCCGCGACGAGGTTCGGGAAATCATCAAACTGGTCAGCGACGCGGTGGAGACCGTCGTGATCCGCGGCAACCACGACAACTACCTCCAGAACCTGCTCGGAGATTTCGGCCTGACCGCCGTCGACTATGTCGACCTTATGGGCTGGCGGCTGGAGCACGGGCACGTAGACTCCGGACGGCGGCCGGTCATCATCGGCCACGAACACCCGTCCGTCCGCATCCCCGGCGAACTCAGCGGCGGCATGAAGCTGCAGTGCTACGTCTACGCCCGGCAGGAGGGCGTTCTGGTCATCCCGCCGTTCAGCCCCTTTGCCTCCGGCAGCGACCTCAATCAGGAGAGCGAGCCTATCCTCGCCCCGGCCCTCGCCGCCTGCGACCTTTCCGCCGCGGAGATTTACGGCGTTTCTGAGGTCGGCTTAATGGACCTCGGCCGGCTGGGTGACCTGGGCGGGCTGACCATCTGACCCTGCCGTAAAAACACAGTTCGGCCGTCCAGCGCCAGATCCAGCTCTCTTTGCTGAATGCGGCAAATCAATCGCCCTAATCCCTTTTTATATCTTTACCGTATTCTCAGTTTTCAAGGGAGATACTAATCATGGCAATGACTCCTAGGGAAAGAGTAATCGCAGCTATGAACAAAGAGAACCTGGACCGCCCGCCGGTGGCCATCTTCACTCAGTCTGCAACCGTCGGACAGATGGACAAGACCGGTGCTGCCTGGCCTGAGGCCCATAAGAACGCCGAAATCATGGCGAAACTCGCCGCCGCACAGGCCACTGTGTTCGGCTTCGAGTGCTGCCGGACCTCGTTCTGCCTCACCGCTGAGGCCGAACGTCTCGGCTGCAAGGTCGCCGTCGTCAAAAAAGACGCCGCTCCGATGATCAAGAGCCACCCGTTCAAGTTCGACTGCATGGCCGGCGAATACGACAGCCCCGACGCTCTGATGCCCGTTGAGGACTTCATGAAGGAAGGTCGGGTCGCCGAGGTCGCTAAATCCTGCACCATCCTGAAGAAGGACATGGGCAAGGACTACGTAATCGTCGCCGGAACCACCGGTCCGTT
>Ga0172378_10005621_pt1 | contig 11709 bp, 9 predicted proteins | sample GrowelOW332metaG_FD_119755 | JGI IMG/M metagenome (GOLD analysis project Ga0172378, IMG submission 119755) | Groundwater microbial communities from an aquifer near a municipal landfill in Southern Ontario, Canada - Pumphouse #3_1 metaG | ecosystem: Environmental > Aquatic > Deep subsurface >... | reverse complement strand
GGATACGCTCATTCTCTCAGTTGTTCTCTTCGTAGTTATTCCTCTTGTCGCAGGAATAGTGACCAGAGTATTGGTGGTAAAGAAAAAAGGAAGTGAATACTTTCAGGAAAAATTTATACCAAAATTCAAAAATACAACGGTGATAGGTCTTTTGCTGACTTTAATAATTATCTTTTCCTTTCAAGGAAATGTTATTCTAGAAAACCCTCTTCACATTTTGCTTATTGCTATTCCGCTTACAATTCAAACATTTTTCATCTTTTTCTTGTCCTATCTAGTTTCGTGGGGGTTGAAATTGCCACATGATATTGCGGCTCCGGCAGGAATGATTGGGGCTTCAAATTTCTTTGAGCTATCGGTTGCTGTCGCTATATCTCTCTTTGGAGCATCTTCTCCTGTTGCATTAGCGACAATCGTAGGTGTCCTGGTTGAAGTTCCTGTCATGCTGACACTTGTGAAGATTGCCAACAGGACGAAAGGCTGGTTTTCAGCGTCTTCTCTCGACAATAGAAAAATTAAATAGTTAAAAAACGCAATGTTATATTGCGTTTTTTCTTTAATTCACATGTGCTCTTATCAATAAATTTATTTATGTAATACATCTTTTGACGGTAGTAAAGGGGTTAATGAAGATCGCGCAAAAGATCTTTGCTCTTATCAATGATTATATTCTTTGGCTTGTGAAAGAACATCAGGATAATTGTAAGTATTAGCAAAAGACATACGCCAGGAACAATTGATAAATATGCTTCATCGGTTTCCGCAATGAAACTCGAGGTTAAAAATGCTAGAACTACCGCAACTGCTCCACCGATAGAAATGACAATTGCATTGAGTTTATCAAATGGATAAATAACTTTAAACAATTGGTATCCCAACGTGAGTAAGAGATATCCCATCGACAAGTATTCAAGCCACTCGAGATAAAAGTGCCCGATGAGTATCAAACCGCCGAGAAGAACGTCTAGCAAAAGATAGATATAAGGCTTTTCAAAAGTGGATCTATCCTTTTTTAAATACCCCAATTTAGCCAATTCATTCGACACAGTTATAAACATTATGAGAGTTTGAATGCTGGTGAGCATTAAGTAAAAAAGTGGAAAGATAGGGAGAAATACTTCTTTGCTCATTCCAAATAGAGAAGCGTATATAGCTATCATATCCACTTCAAATATGAAGTTTATTGGAAATATCAGTGCGGTTTCTATCAGCAACGAAAATATAGAGGTGACTAGATAGGTGAGAAAGGAAGCGGATAGTTTCTTCACTATGTTGCCGAAAACCAAACCAACAATCGCATTTGGTAAAAATTGAAAGAATCCTTCCTGCCAGGATATAAAGGAAATGGCAAAACTCCCAAAGAGAAAGAGCAATTGTGCTCGGTAGTCTCCTTTTAGAGCAACAATGGAAGCGATGAAGGGGACAAATATAATGATGAAAATATCCATGAAACTAATGATATAAGTCAATCCGAGAATAATCATTCCAAGCGAAAGAGCGATAGCGGCAATGGCTATTTGGGTAGATATTCTCGCGTTTGGATTTCTCTTATCTTTTTGCATATTTTTATTATACTAAGATAATGGAAAAAACTGAATTCGAATTATCTTCTATTCAATAAATTTTTACATCTTGGCACAGTCTTAAGAAAATCCACATTTTTCCTAATTTTTAAAAAGTTTTAAAAGGAAGGAAAGGGTAGATGGTCAGCTAACTCCTCATGCAAAATTGACAAATGACCGCCGGTCATTTATAATTGTCTTATTCGAATTTGTACTAAATAAAATTTTTTGAGAGGTTAAGCATGCCAAGGTACTTGACAAGTGAAGAAAAGCAACGAAAGCGCAGTCTAATTTTAAATAATGCGGTCGAAATGTTTGACCATATGCTTTTTCGTGAAATAACAATGTCGAAACTCGCAAAAAAATGCAAGATCGCCAAGGGAACAATTTTCAAGTATTTTGATACGAAAGAAACGTTGTTTTCTTTTATTTTATATTCAGAATACGACAACTGGGTGGATGAAGAAAAGTTTGCATTAAGTAGATTTGATACATTTACTAAGCAACAATTTATCGATTTCACTCGAAAACGTACGCACGATATTTTCGCTAATCATCCGCGCCTCGTTCGCCTAACTTCGATGAAAAGAGTTATTCTCGATAAGAATATCAATACGGAATTGTATGCAAAACTCGCACAAAAGTTTTCATGCCAAATGAGAGAAATTGCTAAAATTGCCGCCAGTAAGATTCCGGGAGCGAGCGAAGAAGAAATGTTCGAGTTTTACGAGGCCTGGCACATGGCGGTTGTAGGTTCTTATAACTTGGGAATCAGTCGGGAAAATATGAGAAAGATAGAAGAGGCTGGTATTGGAGATATTCACGCGATTGATGTGGAAAAAAGCGCATTGAGAAGCGTGACTTATTATATAAAAGGGATTTTTTGTAAAAAGGAGAATTGATATGGAAAAATTCAAGATTATCGAAATCAAACAAAGCATCTACGAAAGCAACGAAGTAGAAGCGGAAAAATTGCGCGACGAGATGAAGAAAAGGAAGACTTTTTTACTCAATTTGATGAGCTCTCCCGGATCGGGGAAAACAACTACTCTTGTTCAAACGATTAAGAGACTCAAGGACGAGATGAGCATTGGTATTATGGAGGCAGACATCGACAGTGATGTCGATGCAGCTACCATTTCAGAAACCGGTGCAAAAGTTATACAGTTGCACACAGGCGGTATGTGTCACCTAGATGCAAAAATGACTAGGGATGGAATTGAAAATCTCGGTATCGAGGGAATTGATCTAGCGATATTGGAAAATGTTGGAAACCTAGTTTGCCCGGCTGAATTTGATACAGGTGCAACAAAAAACGCGATGATTTTGTCTGTACCTGAGGGAGATGACAAGCCTCTAAAGTATCCACTGATGTTTAAAGTTGCAGATGTTTTGCTGATCAACAAGATTGATACTTTATCCATTTTTGATTTTGATGTTGAAGCAGTTTATAAACGAGCAAAAAACCTAAATCCCAATATTCAAATATTCCAAATATCCGCCAAGACCGGTGAAGGTATTGACGAGTGGGCTAAATGGTTGAAATCCGAAGTCGAAAAGGCTAAAAATTAATGCTTTGGTTAACAGGAGGAAATAATTGTGGCATTTAGAAAGAAAATACAAGAATTGGCTCAGCACATTTCTCAGCGAAAGGAAAAATTCACTGAAAAAGATCCTGAATACTATGTATTCGCTGATTTAGTCACCGATGAAGAAGCTGATGTAATTATGGCAATGAAGAGAAGAACTGAAGAAAAAGTCGAAGACATTGCCAAAAGAGTTAATAAAAGCTACGCCGAGACTTTCGAAATTTTGATGAGATTGACCGACTATGGCATTCTCGAATTGAAGCCGCAAAGCAACGGAGAAGATTGCTTTGAACTTCCCATTTATGTTCCTGGCATTTTTGAACTTATGATTTTAAATAGAGAAAATGCTAAGAAGCATCCGGAAATTGCTCGAGCATTTGAAGAATATACTAGAACTACCGTTAGTAAAGTCGCTTCAATAATGCCTATGGGCAATGGAGCAATGCGAACTATTCCTGTTGAATCTGCTATTAAAAATGAGACGCGTCGAGCGCCGTTTGAAGAGATTTCTTACTGGTTGACAAAGTATCAAAATCACATAGCTTTAGCGCCCTGTGAATGCCGTTTAGTCCGCCAACAAATGGGGGAAGGAACCGGGAATATGCCCGAGGAAATGTGTCTGATATTAGGGGCAACAGCTGAGAGTTGCATCGCGACTGGAAAGGCGCGTCGAATAGACAAAAAGAAAGCTGAAGAAGTGTTGCGTGAAGGCGAAAAGCGCGGATATATGCATCAAGTTTCAAATATGGATGGAACGAACAAGATTTGGGCTATTTGCAACTGCGAGCGAAATGTATGTCTCGCTTTGAGAACTTCTCAATATTTTAATACGCCAAATATGTCTAGATCTAACTATATTGCTGAGGTTAATCCCGACAATTGCGTCGCTTGTGGTCAATGCGTCGAAACTTGTCCGGCTAACGCGGTTAAGTTAGGACAAAGTTTATGTACTCATAAACCTATCAAGTATCCAAAAGCTCCACTTCCTGACAATCATACTTGGGGACCGGAACGCTACAATCTTGACTTTAGGAATAATTTTGAAAATACGTATGAGACTGGAACCGCTCCGTGCAAAGTTACATGTCCGGCTCACATTGCGGTTCAAGGCTACATAAAGTTAGCTTCGCAAGGGCGATTCTTAGATGCTCTCGAATTGATTAAAAAAGAAAATCCTCTCCCTGCCGTTTGCGGTCGTATTTGTCCGCATAACTGCGAGAGCGAATGCACGCGTGGAAGGCTGGATGAAGCTGTTTCAATCGATGAAATAAAAAAGTTTATTGCTGACCAAGAACTCAAGCAAGAGACGAGATTTATTCCGGAAAAATTGTTTGACTATTCCGACAAGAAGATAGCTATTATCGGATCCGGTCCTGCTGGATTATCCTGCGCTTTCTTCCTGGCTCAAAAAGGATATACCATCACCGTTTTTGAAAAAGAGGAAAAACTTGGGGGAATGTTGACATTAGGTATTCCTTCCTTCCGATTGGAGAAGGACATTATCGAAGCGGAAATTGATGTGATTCGTCAGATGGGAGTAGAATTTAAGACGGGAATTGAAGTCGGAAAGGATGTTTCTTTGGATGAATTGCGCGCTCAAGGATACGAGGGTTTCTACGTAGCAATTGGGGCTCAGGGAGGAAGAAAACTCGGAGTAGAAGGCGAAGAGAGCCCAGATGTTATTTCTGGAGTCGACTTTTTAAAGAATGTCAACCTTGGCAAAGATGTCAAAACTGAGGGGAATGTCGTTGTTATCGGCGGCGGTAATGTTGCTATCGATGTCGCAAGAACAGCGACGAGAACAGGAGCATCCTCAGTAAATCTTTTCTGCCTTGAGTCATCCGAGGAAATGCCCGCACAGGAGGAAGAAGTGCAGGAAGCGTTAGAAGAAAATATTTCAATAAACAACGGTTGGGGACCCAAGCGTATAATTCTCAAAGATGGAAGAGTCACTGGTGTCGAATTTAAGAAATGTTTAAGCGTCAAAGATGCAGAAGGAAGATTCCATCCTGAATACGATGAGAATAAAACCATCATCGTTCCAGCGGACAAGGTACTTTTGTCCATCGGTCAATCTATTCAGTGGGGCGGTTTGTTAAAGGGAAGCAAGGTAAAACTCAACCGAAACAATACTGCTGTGGCAGATTCTTTAACCTTTGAGACTGATGAAAAAGATATATTCGTCGGCGGAGACGTCTATACAGGCCCTAAGTTTGCAATAAACGCTATTGCTGCTGGTAAAGAAGGGGCGGATTCTCTCCATCGCTTTGTTCAACCCGGCCAGACTTTAGATATCGGTAGAAATAGGAGAAATTTTGTCGCTTTGGATAAGGACAACGTTGATTTTGGCGGATACGACAAAGCAAAGAGACAAAGACCAGCAATCGATTCAAAAAAGAAGAACACTTTCTCCGATCCGCGCACTACTTTGACTTTAGAACAGTTGAAATTGGAGACCAAGCGTTGCCTTGGATGCGGAGCGGCTGTCGTTGACCCTAACCAGTGCATTGGATGTGGAGAATGTACAACTAGATGTAAATTTGATGCCATATCTTTACACAAAGTATTCAACGCTAAGAGCTTTGGATATGAACACATTAAGCCTCACGCCCTGAAAAGAGCGGTATCGATGAAAATAAAAACCGCTTTGAATCCTCATAGAGACGAGTGATTCTATGCACGAATTAACGATTTTGGTGGGACTGGTTGAGATGGTTGAAAAAGAGATGAAGAACAGCAACATAAAATCAATCGACACTATTGTTGTTCAGATTGGTCAGCTATCCTCGATAGTTCCTCGATATATGTTAGAGTACTATCCTAACGTCACCGATCACAGTTTGCTAAAAGGATCGAAACTCAAGATAGAAATGATTCCTGGAAATGGCCTTTGTCATCACTGCAACAAGGTTTTTAACGTTGTAAAAAACAAAGGAAGATGTCCCATTTGTCAAGCGACTGACTGGGAATTGTTGAGCGGAAGAGAATTCATCCTGAAAGAAATTGTAATTCGCGAACAAGTTTAAAAAGAAAAAACGGAGCCAAAACAGACACAACATTGTTTGGATTGGCTCTTTTTGTATTGCAAAGGTACTGGACCTGACTTGGCACGAAAAAATAGATTTTGCAGGTAACATAGCTAAATATAAATAGTAAAAGAATTAAAAATTTACTATAATAAATACTGTAAACCAATAAAGAATTTCCAGTGTAAACGCGGATTCTTAGATTTGTTTAACGGAGAATATATGGAAGATACCGCAAAGAAAAAAAAGTCAAAAATATCGAAGCAACAAATTCAGTATTTGGTATCTATTTTAATCATGCTCGGCGTTACCGCTCTCGCGGTGTACTACGTGTTAAAAGACAATATATCAGAAACACTCAGCACTCTATCTTCTGCCAACATATATTACATTTTGCTGATGGTAGGAATAATGCTGATTTCATATTTTATCGAAGGTACGGTACTTTCAATATTTGCCAAAAGCTACAAGCGCAAATACCGAAACTATCAAGGTGTGTTAAACGGTTTGATTGGAAGCTTCTTCTCATCAATCACTCCTTTTGCATCCGGAGGTCAGTTTGTCCAAGCCTACACTTTTACAAAGCAGGGGATTAAAGCACCCAATGCGGCATCAATTTTAGTCATGTCGTTCATTGTCTCACAAACATCCATTGTCATCATGGGAGTTCTCGCTATGTCTATCGGATACAGCTCTACAATCGTCAATATGAATGATATAACTCTTTGGGGAGTCACAATTTCTCCGATTGCTTTTTCTTCAATCGGTTTTGTCATCAGTTTTATTTCGCTTGGATTTTTGTTCTTTATGTCCTATTCAAAGCACTTGCATCACTTTATATTGAATACATGTATAAACATCGGGGCAAAGCTCCACTTGATTCGCGAACCTGATAAAACTAGAACTCACCTCGCAGCCCAGGTCGCTACATTTCGCATTGAATTGACGCGATTGCTGAAAAATTTTTGGGTTTTAGTCCTTACGATTATATTAGAATTCTTTAAATTCTTGTGTTGGCATTTAATGCCATTTTTTGCAGGTTTAGCCCTGGGCTCAGACATGAGTGGCAGTTTTTTTAAATGCATATGGTCTAACTCTTACCTGCAAATGATTACTTCATTTATTCCTATTCCTGGAGGTTCAGGAAGCGCAGAAGCCGGATTTCAAATACTGTTTTCCTCCATATACAACTCGACCGCGATTACCTCTGCCGCGAACTTACTATGCCGCGGAATTACTTTCTACTTAACCTTGATAATTGGGTTCTTCGTCTTTGTGCTTTACAAAGGCTCGCCGAAAACAAAGATTACCAATTACAATAACCGGGAGACTTTTGCTGACCTTCAAGTGCTGTACTTAGCTGAAAATAAATCTATGAGTTGGAAGGATGCTATCTTAGATTCCGAAATTACCAAGAGCGATTTGGATCAAAGATCAACTTTATCTCTAGATAGTGAAAAAGATAATAAGAAAAAGAAGATAAATTGGCCGTGGAAGAAACTGACGAGTGGAATGCATTGGAAGAATAACAATTTTGCTTCGCCATCCGATATCAAAGCCTCATTTGAAAACATTAAAAAATCTCTTATTCTCCAGGAGAAAGATATATATGAAGAGAATGATGAAGTGACTAAAATATCAAAAAAGTATCTCAAAGATGTGTATAATGATATAAAAAGTATTGCTGCTGAAGAGGGTTTGACTACCGTGCGCGACACCGAGGTCGAAAAGGCGATTAAAGAAGACTTGGAAGCGATTAAAGCAAGCGATAAGCGGAGAAAGATCCGGGCAGAAAAAAGACGCCAGAAAAAGCAGAAAAAAAAGGAAAATAAATTGGTAAAAAAAGAAAAGAAATGGAGTGAATCTAAAAAATGAAAATAGCTTTATTTTCAGATACCTACCCCCCGCAAATCAACGGAGTTGCAACTGCTACTGAAACACTTTGCAATACCTTGAAGCAACACAGGCACGATGTTTTAGTTGTGACCACTTCTTTATCTAACCAGCATCGCATTACCGAAATAGATGGAATATTGAGAATTCCCGGACTGACAATTAAGCGGTTGTATAACTATAAGTTTTCTAGCATTTACAACACCAAAGCATTTAGAATAATTAAGCGTTACAATCCGGATATTATTCACGTTCAAACGGAAGTTGGAATTGGAATATTCGGTAGAATCATCGCGAGAAATTTAAAGATACCTCTCGTGTATACTTACCATACAATGTACGAAGACTACACCTATTATGTAACCAAAGGAAGAAGGCCTTTTGACTTCTTTGCTAAGCGAATAGTAGCTTCCTTGTCAGTGATGATTGGAGATAGTACCACTGAATTTGTTACTACTTCAACGAAGACTAAAGACGCTTTGCGAAGATACGGAGTAAAAAAATACATAAATATTGTACCCAACGGCATAGATCTCTCAGCTTTCGACGAGGGGAAAATAAATAAAGAAAAAGCTGATTCCCTCAAGACAAAATTCGGATTGAAAGGAAAGTTTGTTATACTGATTCTCGGACGGCTCGCTGCGGAAAAATCCAATGACATTGTTATAAAGTATTTTCACACTTTCTTAGCGGAAAATCCCGAATATGATGGAAAGTTAAAAATGCTGATAGTTGGCGATGGCCCTGCAAAGAGCGATTTGCAGGATCTGTGCAAGAACTTAAATATGTGCGACAATGTTGAGTTTGTCGGGCCAGTGAGCCACGAGACAGTCCCTTACTACTATCACATTTCCGATCTTTACTGTTCGGCCAGCACTTCTGAAACACAAGGGTTAACTTACGATGAGGCCATGGCGGCGAAGACTCTTGTTCTCGCTAAATTTGACCGCAATTTAACCGACGTGATAGTCGAAGATAAGACTGGATATTATTTCAAGACACAGGTGGATTTCACTTCGAAGTTGAAGCGCATCTTAAACATGAGCCATGACAAAAAAGAAGAGATAATAAATGCTGCTTATCAAAATGATATGAACCTATTCGGTTTAGATAAATATTACGAAAGGATGATTAATGTCTATAGAAAAGCCTTACGAAAATACTGGTGATGAGATCACCAACATAAAGTTTCTCAAATCTTCCATCAAGATCGAGATGAACGATGGAACTGTTTTTAGCATATCCGAAGATGCCTACGTCTCGGATGTTAAGCTATACATAGGGAAGCATCTCACGTCTCAAGAGCGTGAATACTTGAAGGAAAGTCAAGATAACTACGTATATGAGACGTATCTTAACAAGTTGCTTAATTCGGGAAAATTGTATTCGGCTAAAAAGATCAAAGAAAAGCTGATGAAAGTCAAGCACGCCTCGAGCGAAACTGCTGAAAAAATCGTAAAAAAAGCATATGATAGAGGAATAATAAACGACGAGGAGTATATTCAAACATACATTCAGGATGCTAAGGATAGAGGTTACTCCAAGAAGTATATATACAACCAGTTGCTCAATGATGGTTACAAACCCGAGGCGATTGAAAGGGAACCCGAAGATGTCAACTTTGACAATATTGAAATTGAGGAATTGATTGGCGCGCTCTTTAGCAAATATCAGTACAAAAACTTCAATTCTGCAAAGGAGTCGGTTTTTCTGAAACTGTACAAAATGGGCTATTCGTCTGACAAGTGTGAAGAACTAATCAAAAATTATCTTTCCGCTAATCCCGAGGTTGAGAGAAAATATAAGGATGCGGAATTAAAGCTTTTGAAAATTGACATGGATGCTTCTTTTCAAAAACTAAATCACAGCGGATATAACATTAAGGAAATTAGAGCAAAACTAATAGCAAAAATGCTTCAAAAGAAATATTCTTTTGATGATATTATAAATATGTGGGAGGAGAACAAATATGACATATATTAAAGATATAATCGAGACAGGCGGTCGTTTTGAAGGGCCGTTGCTCGTAAAGACAGCTGACAAGGGAATCGCGACCAATGGAGTTGAATACTTCAACATCAACTTTCAGGATGTGACAGGGACTTTGAATGGAAAAAAATGGACGGTTGAAAGCGGCGATTCAGATTTATTAAAACCTGGTTCAATTGTGAATGTCACAGGAAATGTCTTCCAATATCGCGGGCACCCTCAGTTAAAAGTTGAGGATGTATTCGAAGCGAGTGAAGATGATTACGATCCTGCTGATTTTTACCTTTCATGTCCTATAAAAGACGAGGAACTATTTAAAGATTTAGATGATATGATTGCTTTGATTGAAGATGAAGATATCAAAAAATTAACCAAGGCTATCATCGATGAAAACAAGGAAAAATACATGACCTATCCCGCTGCTGTCAGCGTTCATCACGCTTATAGATGCGGCATTGTCTACCACTCACTTTGCATTTGTAAAATGGCGCTTGACGTCAGTAAAAATTATCCTCAATTGAATAGAGACTACTTGATTGCCGGTTCTCTCATTCACGATATTGGTAAAACTCGCGAGATGAATGGAATTGTTGCATCCAGCTATACTTTCGAAGGAAATTTGTTAGGACACATTTCTATTGGAACAGCAATCATTATGGAAACTGGTGAACGAATTGGTACTCCGAAAGACAAAGTGACAATTCTTGCTCACATGATATTGTCTCATCACGGCAAACCCGAGTATGGATCGGCTGTCATTCCTCAGACTCCTGAAGCTTATGTTCTCCACATTCTCGATGACCTCGATTCAAAGATGAATATTTTAGATAACGCCTTGAGTTCGGTTAAAGTTGGAAACTTTTCTCAGCGAATACCCTATATGGAAGGAAAAGCTTTTCTAAAGACAAAATAGGCACTGATTAGCCGCACTTATACGAGAATAATGTACTGCTGCGGTTTTTTGATGTACTTATAAATAGCGATCTCTGCCATTTTGATGCGTTATTGCTAATTATTTTCGTTGATAATTGCTCTTAATATATCTGTTTACTATGATATAATTAAATGACTGGTAATTATTATGTTTAAGAAAAAGAAAAAGGAAGAACCGATCTCCGTTGATAGCGGAAACGATCAAGAATTTATCCGTGAAAAAGTTGAAGTTGTTTCTAAAAAGAGAAGCAGCCTTTTAACTAGGCTCTATGGTGTTATTTTTCTTTGTATAGGCATCATCGGTTTTCTTAATTCTGACTATTTGAATATCGGGACCTTCATTTGTTATATCTTTGTTTATGCCTTTGGTATTTTTTCGTATTTTGCCATGGGTGGAATGATCGCTCTTGGAATATATCTAATCTTCAAAGGAAAGTGGCCCAGGTTCCGCGTCACCTTCACGGGACTCGGATGGACTTTTCTCTTTCTCTTTGGGACTTTGTCCTCGTCTCTTGATATAGATAATTTGACAATTCCGACTTTTTTAGATATTCACAACGCTAACATGGCATCGATTAGCATTGCTCCGATGCAAATTGTTGGAATTAATGTTATTCCTAAAATTTACGGCGGTTTTTTAGGTGATATGCTCGCTTCTCTCTTCATAACTGGAACAGGGATAATTGGAGCGAGAATTTTTGCATATTTATTTTTGAT
>Ga0172378_10005620_pt1 | contig 11713 bp, 9 predicted proteins | sample GrowelOW332metaG_FD_119755 | JGI IMG/M metagenome (GOLD analysis project Ga0172378, IMG submission 119755) | Groundwater microbial communities from an aquifer near a municipal landfill in Southern Ontario, Canada - Pumphouse #3_1 metaG | ecosystem: Environmental > Aquatic > Deep subsurface >... | reverse complement strand
TCGGGACTCCATGCTAGTTGCTCTATGCCACCAAAGGGTTTCATAGGCGATTCATAGGGCTCTCCTTCCAGTAAATCGGTGGATGCTCCTATCTTATTGTCTTCAAATGCAGCTACAAATGGGTGTGGTACACTCTCTACCCACTCATCCCAATGTTTATACATTAGGCTGGTAATAACCTTGCCACTAGCCAGCGGTAGGTCGGGGTGCTGGTCGACGGTGCGTTCGCCCGATTTTACTTGTGCAATATAGAGTAGCTTCGACTTGTCGGGCGAGAACTTAAAGGCATCGATAGTAATCTTGTTACCTTTCTCTGTGTCAACAACGGTTTTCTCACTACCATCGGCATTCATCACCCATAGGGTGTTGACCGACTTATAGGACGCTAGATAAGCTATCTTTTTGCCGCCCTCTATCCATACGGGCGAACTCTCACTCTTCTCGCTTTGGGTGAGCAGTTGTTTATTGGTGCCATCGCTGTTCATGGTGTAAATAACACGGTGACTGCGGTTCTGCGCCACGCTATAATAGCCAACGCTATAGGCTATCTTATCTCCTTTGGGAGAGACGTTTATCTCTCCAATGCGTCCCATAGCCCATAAGGCTTCGGGCGTTAATACTTTCTGGTCAATGGAAATCTCTTGTTTTCCAATGAAATCTTGTGCGGCTTCTTTCTGGCTCGTCGGCGAGCAGGAGGCCAGTGCAATGCTTGTTGCTGCCATTAGTAAAAGATTCTTTTTCATAGGTTTGAATCGAGTTAAAAAAAATAGGCATGAACTACCACTAGGCGATTGCCTCAGTGTAAAGTCCATGCCTATCTTTTAGATGAGAATATATTTATTTTTTCTTCTTCTTTTTAGCGATGTCTGCTTGCTCCTCTTGCAAGGCAGCCATACGTGCCATTAATCCAGATTGTTTGATCTGTGTTGGGTCTTTCTTATTGGCTTCTAATTTAGCTAATATTTCATGGTCTTTAATGAAATGACGCATCCCTAACATGATGAAGATACTGGTAAGCGTAGATACTAAGTAGTAGTAGTTCAAACCTGCTGCATAGTCGTTCAAGATAAAGATGAACATAACGGGCATAGCGTAGGTCATGATTTTCATACCTGGCATGGCCTGACCTGTGTCTTGTTGTTTCATCATAAAGACAGAGTTAATGATGTTGGTAACACTAAACAACAAACAGAATAAACTGATGTGATTACCAATAAACATAATATCTGTGTTCCAAGAGATTAAATCGTCATAGGTAGATAAATCGGTTGCCCATAAGAAACCCTGTTGACGAAGCTCAATGGCGGTTGGCACAAACATAAAGAGTGCAATGAAAATAGGCCATTGGATAAGCATTGGTAAACAACCACCCAATGGACTGACACCATATTTCTTATAGAGGGTAGAGGTTTCTTGTTGCTTTTTCATGGCATCCTCTTTCTTAGGATATTTGTCATTGATCACTTGAATCTGTGGCTTCAATACGCGCATTTTAGCCGACGACATATACGATTTTAGTGTGAATGGAAAAACAACTAACTTCACAATAACTGTCATCAATAACAATACAATACCCATGCTGAAACCTAGATTAGAAAGTAGGTCGAACAATGGGATAGTAAAGAAGCGATTGACCCAACGCAAGATGCTCCAACCAAGTGGAACGAGCTGATGTAGTTCTAAATCTCTTCCATCGGATAGCTTACTGTCTAGATTGGCTAGACGGTTGTATTTATTAGGACCAAAATAGAATTGCATACTTGTTTTCTCTGCTCCTGTTGGGTCAAAGAATGTTTTTAAGTTGGCCGTAAATTTCTTTAAATAACCGCTCTCTTTTGTTTCTGGAGTAGAGGTTAATGTTGCATTAGCTTGAAAACTTTGATTAGCAATCAGTACTGCTGAGAAAAATTGGTTCTTACAAGCAACCCAGTCGAGACGTTCCTCTATATCCTCTTTTTCAACACCTGTGCCCGATACTTCGTTGGTATCATCTTCTGTGGTGTGATAGGTTAGTGTGGAATATCTGTTTTCAAAGGTGTACCCTTTTTCTATCTGATGTACTTTGTCACTCCATTCAATATCTACAGAGTTAACCGATTTGGATAGTTTACCCTCCATGTTTACCGCTTGAATGGTAAAGTCTACCATGTAACTGTTGGGTTGAATACTATAGTTGAAATCGATATAACTTTCTGCATCCACTTGCATACGCATGGTCATGCTTTCTGGCGTTACATTAACGGGAGTGAAGTAGAGATTGCGTGTGTTAATGGTTTCTTTACCATTAAAAAATACAAAATTAAGCGAAGTGTCTTTGGTTCTATAAAACTCAACGGGCTTAGCATCTTGTCCATTGTACTTTTTCAAAATAGCGGAAGTGATAACACCACCTTTGTTGGATAGTGTGAAAGTGGCTACATCGTTTTCTAAGGTGTAGCTTTTTTCTTCTCCTTTTGATACGTTATAATAGATAGAGGTACTGTCAAGATGACTAGCAGATAGGGAGGCATCTTGTCTAACACGAAGTTCGGCTTCTGCTTCAAGCGCTTTTTTTTGCTGCTCTATTTGCATAGAATCGCTGTACTGGTTTTGTAGTGCTTGTTGGTCTTTATCTGGACGGCTAAAATAGCTAAATCCAATAAGTACAACTACGATAAGAATGAGTCCTGTGATTGTATTTTTATCCATGTGTTGAATGAAATGATAATTGCTAATTTATTTATTTGTTTATCGCTGCTTTAATAAAGGATAAGAAGAGTGGATGTGGTTTTAACACCGTACTACTGTACTCGGGGTGAAACTGTGTACCGATATAGAATTTTAGATCTGAAATCTCAATAATCTCTACTAAATCTGAATCGGGATTGACCCCTACACATCGCATACCTTTCTTCTCAAAACGTTCGCGGTATTTATTGTTAAATTCATAACGGTGACGGTGACGCTCTTGGATAGAGGTGGTTTGATAGGCTTCGAATGTTTTAGAGTTAGTGTCTACTGTACATTCGTAAGCTCCTAGACGCATGGTTCCACCCATATTGGTGATGGATTTTTGCTCCTCCATAATGTCGATAACATTGTGTGCTGTCTGATCGTCCATCTCCGTGGAGTTGGCATCGGCATAACCCAATACGTTACGTGCAAATTCGATGGCCATACATTGCATACCCAAACAGATACCAAAAGTAGGTAGGTTGTGCATACGGGTATATTTGGCGGCTACATATTTACCGGTGATGCCACGTTGACCAAATCCTGGACAAATAACAACACCATCTATACCCTCTAATTTCTCGCTGATATTCTCGTCGGTGAGTTGCTCACTATTTAAATAGGTTACCTCTAACTTTCTATCGTTATGGGTGGCTGCATGCGAAAGGGATTCTAAAATAGATTTATAAGCATCTTGTAGCTGTACATATTTACCCACTAGGGCAATGTTAACAGTCGATTTTGCTGCATCTCTACGTGCTAAGAATTCTCTCCATTCTTTCATCTCAGGACGCTTGCCAATAGGTAGACCTACCATTTTTAGTATGGTCTCGTCTAATCCTTGTTCCTGCATACGGATAGGCACTTCGTAAATGGTTGGCATATCTACCGACTCAATAACTGCGCTATCGCTTACATTACAGAAAAGGGCTACTTTTTTCTTTAGTGTATCGTTGAGCTTATGCTCTGAACGAAGTACTAGAATATCGGGTTGAACACCAAAAGATTGTAACTCTTTTACCGAATGTTGTGTAGGTTTGGTTTTTAACTCTTTGGCTGCCGCTAAAAAGGGTACATAGGTAAGATGAACGCTGATGGCATTCTTGCCTAAACGACGTTTCATCTGACGGATGCTCTCTAAGTAGGGAAGGGATTCAATATCGCCTACCGTTCCTCCAATCTCGGTAATCACGAAATCGAATTTATATTTGTTTCCTAATAACTGAATATTTCGGATAATTTCGTCGGTGATATGCGGAATAACTTGTATGGTCTTTCCTAAATAATCGCCCTTACGCTCTTTTTTTATCACATTATTGTAGATGCGACCTGTTGTGATGTTATTGGCTTTCGTGGTTTGAATGCCTAAAAATCGCTCGTAATGTCCTAAGTCTAAATCGGCTTCGTGACCATCTACTGTAACATAGCACTCTCCGTGTTCATATGGGTTAAGTGTACCTGGATCGATGTTGATATAAGGGTCGAATTTCTGAATGGTAACTTTGTAACCTCTAGACTGAAGTAATTTACCAATTGACGATGAGATGATTCCTTTTCCTAAAGAGGAAGCAACACCTCCTGTAACGAAGATATATCTTGTTTCTGCCACTTTTATATGTGTTTATGGTTTCTAATATACTCAGATTATTATAGATACTATCTATATATACGCCGCAAAAGTATAAAAAAATAGTAAGATAATAGGGGTTAAAATGAAAAACCTCTCATTAAAATATAAGTTAGTTAAAAAGCTGCAATTATTAGAGCTATTTATGGGTTTAATTAATGTTTTGTGTATTTTTGTGAAAAAATTACTCGATATGAAAAAAGTTCTATTTTGTTGGATAATTCTATTTTGTTTTCCGATCGGTATGATTGGGTCGGAGGCGATGCATATGGGCCTGAATAATAGACTCGTGAAGCGCGAGAAAACGATTCTTCAACTCTATGTGGATTCCATACAAAAAGCTTCTGATAAGTATTATACAAAGGTTTATGCGCTGGGTAGTGTAGACTATAAACATATGTATGTCAAGATGAACCCATATATGTATAAGATGTTTACACCTTTTACATTCTACTCCTCTTTAATCAGAAAGAAATTTAGTGCCAATTGGCAACCCTCTTTATTGAAAAAACGGGTGTTATCTACCGATACGTTGCTCTCTATTCACTCCTCTATATTATCGGATGCTCGACAAAGCGAAAATTTCTTAACCGATGTGCTAACAACGGCCTATTTAGTGAAATGGGACAAGGTGCTAGAAACAGAATTTATCATTGAAGAGAACGAGATGTTCGATAAAAACAGGGTGGAGAAAATTAAACCGCGTAAACGAATCTTAGAGCTTTTTAATGGGCATTATAAAAAACCGAAGAATGAGGTGGATGAACGCGATTATAAGGCTAAACGACCTAATTTTTGGCGGAAATATGGCGATGGCTCCTTACAATTTACACAGAATTATTTCTCTTCTAACTGGTATAAAGGAGGGGAGAGTACCAATGCGCTCTTGTCTAATCTATCTTATCATATTGATTATGACGATAAACAGCGTATTGAATTTGATAATGCCTTAGAAATTAAACAGGGGTTTATCACTACACCTTCGGATACGGTGCATACGTATAAAAGCAATGCCGACCTGTTGCGTATTAGTTCAAAGTTTGGTATTCGTGCTTTTAAAGATTGGTACTACACCTTAGAGGGGGAGCTGAGTACACAGTTTTTCTCTAATTATAAAACCAACTCGAACACAATTGTTTCTACTTTCTTATCGCCTGCTAACCTTAATATTGGTTTAGGTATGGACTATAAGAAGGTAATCCGAAATGTAACGCTCTCTGTGTTGCTCTCTCCTATCTCTTATCATATGCGATATGTGGGTAGTAGCGATGTGGATGAAACAACCTTTGGCCTGGAAGAGGGACAATCGGTGTTGAATGAGGTGGGTTCTAAGCTACAGGTGGTTTCTAAAATACAGCTGCTCCCTCAAATTACTTGGGAATCGAGGTTGTATTATTTTACAGTCTACTCAAAGGTAGAAGCGGAGTGGGAGAATACATTTAATTTTGTACTGAACCAATACCTCTCTACCAAACTCTTCTTTAATGCGCGTTTTGATGATGGGTCAACAAAAAAGGGTAACAGTTATTTCCAACTGCACGAGGTGCTTAGTTTTGGTCTCAACTATGCTTGGTAAAACAAATGGAATATAGGAGAATAAAAAATAGAATAAAAGGTGTGTTGTATATGTTATACAACACCCTTTTTTTGTTGAATGGACCTCCCTTTTCCTCTTCTCCTGCTTGGAACCGATTTCTAACTACTTATCTCGTAGAAAATAATACTGTATAAGAACTTTTTCCCTTTTTTGTATTTGAAAGAAATAATTATTCATTACATTTGCGCCGTTTTGTAATGTACACTTTGCAAATAAAAGCAATTTATGAGTAATATAATAGAGCATGTAGGTATCGTTGAAAAGATGGATGCCAATCGTATAGTCGTTAAAATTGTCCAAGCTTCGGCTTGCTCTGGGTGTAGTGCAAAGAATCTATGCTCCTCTTCCGAAAGCAAAGAAAAGTTGATTGATGTGGTTAATACAACTGGCAAATCGTATGAAATAGGGCAAACAGTGATGGTGCAGGGCACTACCTTAATGGGTTTTCAGGCTATTTTATTTGCCTTTATTTTACCCTTCTTCGTGATGGTGACAACCCTGTTTGTGGGGATGCAATGGACGAACCAATCGGAAGCAATTTCTGCTTTGCTCTCTTTAGCGGCTTTAATACCTTACTATATTTTACTTTACTTTTTTAAAAATAACCTTAAGAAAAAGTTTTTATTCCGACTAAAACAATAATTATCAATAATCTATGAATCCTATTTTAATTGCAGTCTTTTCATTAGGAGCTGTTGGCTTGATAGCAGCTGCTGTCTTGTATATTGCTTCTAAGAAATTTGCTGTGTACGAAGATCCTCGAATTGCTCAAGTAGCGGAGGTGTTACCACAAGCAAATTGTGGTGGTTGTGGTTATCCTGGTTGTGCTGGTTTTGCTGCAGCTTGTGTGAAAGCCGACTCTTTAAGTGGTAAGTTTTGTCCCGTAGGAGGACAACCTGTTATGGAAAAAGTAGCTGCCATTCTTGGACAACAAGTGGAGGTAACAGAACCTAAAGTGGCTGTTGTACGATGCAATGGTACTTGTGAGAACCGCCCACGTCTTACTAAATATGAGGGAATACAGTCGTGTGCTGTCTTAGCCTCTACCTATAGTGGCGAAACGGGATGTAGTTATGGTTGCTTAGGATGTGGCGATTGCGAAGATGCTTGCCAATTTGATGCTATCCATGTGAATCCTGTTACACTTATTCCAGAAGTGGTGGAGGATAAATGTACGGCTTGTGGTGCTTGTGTTACAGCTTGTCCAAAAGATATTATTGAACTTCGCCCTAAAGGTAAGAAAAACCGTAGAGTATATGTTTCTTGTGTTAATAAGGACAAAGGTGCGGTGTCTAACAAGGTTTGTAAAACAAGTTGTATTGGTTGTGGAAAATGTGCTAAGGTCTGTCCTTTTGGTGCTATTACGATTGAAAACAATTTAGCCTATATTGATCCTGAAATCTGTAAATCTTGTAGAAAATGTGTGGCGGTTTGTCCTACACATGCTATAACCGAGGTTAATTTCCCACCTAGAAGGGTCATTAATCCTGCTGTTGCAAATAATGTGGCAGCTGCTCAACAAAAAGTGGCGGCTAAAAAACCGATAGAAAAAACGGAACAACCTTTGAAAGAAGCAGCTCCTAAAGCTGCAGAAAATGCACCAAAACCTGCTCCAAAAGCGGCAGCAACAGTGGCTGTAAAGCCTGCTGATGAGGTGGAGAAAAAAGGTTAACAGAGAACTAGAAGTAAAAAGTAGAATCAAATAAATTTATAATTGTGAAGACATTTAGAATTGGTGGTGTACATCCTCCTCAGAATAAGTTGTCAGCTGGGAAAAAGATTGAAACGCTTGCGCTCCCTAAGCAAGCTGTTTTCCCTCTATCACAACATATCGGAGCTCCCGCTGTTGCTATGGTGAAGCGCGGAGATGAGGTAAAGGTGGGTACACAGATTGCACAAGCAGGTGGCTTTGTATCAGCTGCTATCTTTTCCTCTGTTTCTGGTAAAGTGGCTAAGATTGACAATGTATACGATGCCAGTGGCTTTCGTAAACCTGCTATTATTATCAATGTGGATGGGGACGAATGGGAACCTACCATTGATAGAAGTACCGATTTAATCCAGAAATGTGATTTCTCTGCTGAGCAGATTATTGAGAAAGTTAAGGCTGCCGGTATGGTAGGTATGGGAGGCGCTTGCTTTCCAACGCATGTTAAACTCTCTCCTCCTCCTGGCTTTGTGGCAGAAATATTGATTATCAATGCGGTGGAGTGTGAACCTTATCTAACAGCCGACCACCAACTAATGCTAGAAAAAGCGCCTGAGATTATGGTTGGTGTGAGCTTGTTGATGAAGGCTATCCATGTAAACAAGGCCGTGATTGCTATTGAAAATAATAAGCCAGATGCTATTGAACTAATGTCGAAAGTGGCAGAAGATTTCTTGGGCATTGAGGTGTTGCCTTTGCAAGTGAAATATCCACAAGGTGGTGAGAAACAGCTCATCGATGCGGTGTTAGATCGCCAAGTGGCTGCTCCACCTGCTCTTCCTATTAGCGAGGGGGCTGTGGTACAAAATGTAGGTACTGCTTTTGCTGTCTATGAGGCCGTACAAAAAAATAAGCCTTTGTTTGAACGTGTTGTTACAGTCACCGGTAAGTTATTACCCCATCCATCTAACTTCTTAGTGCGTATGGGTACACCCATTAGTCAGCTCATTGAAGCAGCTGGTGGAATGCCGGAGGATACCTCTAAGATTATTGGTGGTGGTCCGATGATGGGTAAAGCATTGGTCTCTGCAGAAATTCCAATTTGTAAGGGTAGTTCTGGCGTGTTGCTCATGGGAGATGCTGAGGCGCATCGTAATGAGGTGCAAAATTGTATCCGTTGTGGTAAGTGTGTGGGTATTTGTCCTATGGGACTCGAGCCTTATCTATTGGGTGCTTTGTTTGAACAATCTAATTGGGAACGATTGGAGAAAGAGGAGATTATGTCGTGTATAGAGTGTGGATCTTGTCAGTTTACTTGTCCATCTAATCGACCTTTATTGGAGTATTGCCGTATTGGAAAGGTTACTGTGGGTGGTAAGATTCGTGCACGTAACGCAAAAAAATAAATGAATATGATAAATAAATTAATCGTATCTTCTTCACCTCATATGCATGGAACGGACAGTGTGAAGAAAAATATGTACGGAGTTTTAATAGCATTGCTACCTGCTTTGTTAATCTCTTTCTATTTCTTTGGAAGTGGTGCTGTGCTAACAACAGCTGTTTCTGTGCTAGCTTGTATGTTTTTTGAGTGGGCCATTAATACCTTTTTACTTAAAAGTAAAAAGATAACACTTACCGATGGATCGGCTGTTATAACGGGTGTTCTGTTGGCTTTTAATGTGCCATCTACTCTACCTATATGGATGATTATAGTGGGTGCTCTAGTTGCTATTGGTGTTGGTAAAATGACCTTTGGTGGATTGGGTAATAACCTATTTAATCCGGCATTAGTGGGACGTGTGTTCTTGCTGATCTCTTTTCCTGTGGCCATGACCACTTGGCCAGCAGCTACCAATACCCTCTTGGCCGATAACCAAACGGCTACGGAACAGGTGGATGCTACTTCGGCTGCTACTCCTCTAGCTTTGATGAAGCGTATAGTGAAATATCAAGGTACTATCACAAAAGAGACACAGCAACTAGCGGCTAACAAAGATAGCTTGAAACAAGCAAACTTATCGGCTACTAGTCAAAAGAAAATAGAGAAGTTGGTGCGTGAGTCGGAAGCTACTATCCAAACATCACAGGCAAAACTAATCACGACTAAGGCACAGTTGCCTACTAACCTAGAGATGTTAGTGGGGCAGACAAAAGGGTCGTTAGGCGAGGTGAGTGCTCTTGCTCTTTTGCTTGGATTGGCTTATATGTTATGGAAGAAAATTATTACTTGGCATATTCCTGTTTCTATTATCGGAACAGTGTTTATCTTTGCTGCCTTGATGCACCTAATCAATCCTCTTCTGTTTGTGGCACCGCAGTTTCATCTCTTTAGTGGTGGCTTGATGTTGGGAGCTATCTTTATGGCTACCGATTATGTAAGCTCTCCTATGAGTCATAAGGGTATGTTGGTATATGGTGTGAGTATTGGTTTCTTAACGGTAGTGATTCGTCTCTTTGGTGCTTATCCAGAAGGACTCTCTTTTGCTATCTTAATCATGAATGGCTTTACGCCTCTTATTAATAACTATTTTAAACCTAGAAGATTCGGGAGGGTCGTAAAGAAATGAAAAAATTACAATCGTCATTAACGAATATGGTTCTGGTGCTTACGCTTATCACTGTGATTGCTGCTACTATTTTAGCATATGTGAATAGCATAACCAAGGGACCGATAGATGCGAGAGCAGAAAAAGCATTGGCTACGGGTATTAAAACGGTATTAAACGATCCTAATTTGAAGGTGGTAAAGACCGATTCAGTAGGTGAGAAATTTATTGTGTATACCACGCAAAATGCAAATGGAGATTATCTTGGGGTAGCTGTTCAGTCGGAAGTGATTGGATTTGGCGGACCGCTTCAAATCTTAGTTGGTTTTGATAAAGCAGACGCTATTGTTGGTTACACGGTGCTCAAACACTCGGAGACACCAGGATTAGGTTCTAATGCTAATGCATGGTTCCAAAAAGGAGCTAAAGGGTCGATTATTGGTAGGGTACCATCGACACCACTTATGGTGACAAAAGATGGCGGAACAGTGGATGCTATTACTGCTTCTACAATAACCTCTAGAGCTTTTTTGAAAGCGGTGAACTTGGCCTATCAAGCTTATAAAGAATTGAATACTGCGGGTGCAGATTCGATGGTTGCTACCGATTCTACAACGGCTGCAACGATCTCTGCAACAGCGGCTACAACTAATAAGAAAGGAGTAAAAGGAGATGAATAATTTTAAAGTCTTAATGAACGGGATTATTAAAGAAAATCCTACATTCGTTTTATTGCTGGGTATGTGTCCTACTTTAGGTACTACCTCTTCTGCTATAAATGGTTTGAGTATGGGATTGGCTACTATGTTTGTACTAATTTGTTCTAACGTAGTCATCTCTTCGGTAAAGAATCTTATTCCTGATATGGTGCGTATCCCCTCTTTTATTGTGATTATTGCATCGTTCGTAACGGTTCTTAAAATGCTGATGGATGCTTATGCTCCTGCAGAGATTAATAAATCGTTGGGACTATTTATCCCATTGATTGTAGTAAATTGTATCTTACTAGGACGTGCTGAGTCTTTTGCAGCAAAAAATAAACCATTACCATCGTTATTAGATGGATTGGGTATGGGACTAGGTTTTACATTTGCTTTAACGCTTTTAGGTGCTATACGTGAATTGTTGGGAACCGGTAGCTTGTTCAATGTATCCCTTTATTCTGAAGAATATGGTATGTTGCTTTTTGTGCTGGCTCCTGGTGCTTTTATCGCGTTGGGTTATCTCATTGCTGTAGTGAATAAGTTTAAAAAAGCATAACGTTTAAAACAATAGAAGATGGAATATATATTGATATTTATAACGGCTATATTTGTTAACAATATAGTATTATCTCAGTTCTTGGGAATCTGTCCATTCTTAGGCGTTTCTAAGAAGGTAGAAACAGCAATGGGTATGGGAGCTGCGGTTGCTTTTGTATTAACACTTGCTACTATCGTGACCTATCTAATACAGAAATTTGTGTTGGATGCTTTTGGTCTGGAGTATTTGCAAACGATTACTTTTATTTTGGTAATTGCTTCGTTGGTACAGATGCTAGAAATTATTCTGAAAAAGGTTTCTCCTGCTCTTTATCAGGC
>Ga0172378_10005616_pt1 | contig 11716 bp, 10 predicted proteins | sample GrowelOW332metaG_FD_119755 | JGI IMG/M metagenome (GOLD analysis project Ga0172378, IMG submission 119755) | Groundwater microbial communities from an aquifer near a municipal landfill in Southern Ontario, Canada - Pumphouse #3_1 metaG | ecosystem: Environmental > Aquatic > Deep subsurface >... | reverse complement strand
GAATCAGCCCAGAAATACGGATATTATAGCAACGGGAATTTCTCTAATGATTCAACCGATGTATCATGGAGTAGCTTGCTGAGTAGTGGCAACTACACCTCCGAAGGGTTGAGCGTGTACGAAGGAGGCTTCACCTATCCCCACGGTGTCTACCGCCCCACAGAGACAAGCATCATGAATGAAAACACGAATGGTTTCAATGCCCCTTCGCGAATGGCCATCTATAAATATGTGAATCTATTGGGCAACAGAGGTGATTGGACATTCGATCTGAATAATTTCCTGACTTGGGACAAACAATTTTCATCAACAAGCAAATCATGCGCCACGCGATCTGTCCGATCCTCATCTTCTTTATGGAAACCTTTGCACTCACCGATCTTAGTACCGATAAATAAATAAAATATTCGAATTTTAAAAAAAAATATGTTACGAAACGTGTAGCTGTTTATATATTTTTTATGTATTTTTGCATCCCGAAATTAAACTAAAAAAAATTCATATGAAAACTACGCGTAATGTGATGGAAAAGGGTTTTGTATATTACCTGCTTTCTACTGTGGCTGTTGCTATACAGTTTTTTATGTATCTTATTTCCAGTTCACAAATCTCATTTATGGATATCGGAGGATGGATATTCTTCATCGGAGCATGTTTAGCTCATGCAGCCTTATTTACTCTGATACCCTATTTGATACTGTTTATGCCTGTTGCTTTGTCCGTCAGAAACAAGAGCTGGGCATTTAGAGCAATGTGCGTGGGCATGATTTTGTTAGAGACCTTCTGCCTGATCAACGGCGAGGTGTTCAGCCTTTATCACTTTCATATTAATGGCATTGTACTCAACATGGTATTTGGTACTGGATCCGCTCAGATTTTCGATTTTAATATAGTGCTTTATTTAAAAGTTTGTGGCATGATATTAGTCATTGCAGCTATTAATCTGGGCTTATTATGGTTGTCCGGCAAATGTGCTGCTCGCAAGAGGCGTCATAAATTATATGTACCGTATATCATATTGCTTGCTGCTCTTACGCTATTTACCAATGCATTTCATACCTATTCATTTGCAATAGGAAAGAGATCGGTGGTAAAAAGCGCTACTTTTTTGCCTTTCTATTTTCCGTTGACGGCCAATCATCTAATGGTGAAGCTTGGCATAGTTACCAATAAGCAATTGAATCAAGTAAACTTTTATCATGGAGGAGCTACAGACGTGAATTATCCCAAGCATCCCATTCAGGTGCTCAGCGATAAGAACAAACCGCCTCTTAACATTATTATACTTGCCATTGATTCATGGAATAAACGTACACTTACACCGGAATGCATGCCAAACACGTATGCTTTTGCACAACAATGCGAAAATTACACAAATCACTTAAGTAGCAGTAATGGTACCCGCGGTGGCCTTTTCGGTCTGTTTTACGGCATATCATCGTATTATTGGAAAGATTTCGATCTGGCATCCATCCATCCCGTACTTATCCATGAATTACTGAAGCAAGGGTATTATGTGCAAGCCTATCCCAGCGCCACACTGCTCAATCCTCCGTTTACAAAGAATATATTTCGCGAAGTCCCCAATTTGAATGTAGCGGGTAACGGAAATAATGCCTACGAACGCGATTGTGATATAACAAACCGGTTTCTCTCTGATTTGCAGAAATATGACGGTAAACGTCCTTTCTTCTCCTTTATCTTTTATGATATGGCACATGCCATTGCGGTACCCAAGGACAAACTTTACCACTTCCAACCCTCATGGACTTTTGCTGATTATACAAAGCTGAATAACGATATGGATACAACGCCATACTTTAATCTTTATCGTAACTGCACGGCAGAGGTAGACTCTTTGGCCGGAAAAATTTATCAGAGTCTGGAAGCCAAGGGACTATTGAAAAATACTGTCGTTATTATTACCGGCGACCATGCCCAAGAATTTAATGAGAATCATAAAAATTATTGGGGACACGGAAGTAATTATACGACAGCACAGATAAGCACACCGTTTTTATATTACTATCCGGACTGCAAACACCAAATTATCACTCATCGCACAACTCATTATGACGTGTCGGCCACTTTGTTGCATGACGTATTGGGGGTAACCAATCCGATATCAGATTATTCAATGGGGTTGCTTTTGCATAATCCTTCGCCACGAAACTGGCATATCGTAGGTAGCAAGTTGGATTTTGCTTTTATCATTGATCAGAACCGTATCATAGAGAAGAAAGGTGCCGGATACTTGGATATTTATGACGCCCACCTCAATCCATTAAAAAACTATAAGCTCAATGCTGTAGAATTGAATAAGGCCATAATAAAGCTAAATAGTTTTTACAAATAGAACATTGCACGAATAAATCAATATAGGGACTTTTATCTGGTTTATTAGGTAGAGGTGATTGAACACGCATCGATATTAGTACCGATTAATAAATAAATACTTCTTCATATATGAAAAATAATAATAACTTTGCTCTATAAAGTTTCCCTTCGGCCCGATAATCTAATAAAAAGGATATGATATGAATGATTTATTATCTTATACATTAACCGTATTTACGGGCTTTTTCGCAATAATGAACCCCATAGCCAATACTCCTATCTTTCTTGGACTGGTTGACAATGTAAAGCCGGAGCATCGGGCAAAGATAGCCAGAACCGCATGTCTTGTTGCCTTTATTATTGTAGTATCGTTTATTTTTCTGGGGAAATACATTTTCGAACTGTTTGACATCACCATACCCGCATTTAAAATAACCGGTGGAATTCTGGTCTTTTACGTAGGTTTCGAAATGCTGATGTCTAAAAAATCAAAAGTACAAAACGCCGATACCGCAGACGATGATAAAGGCATTGCCATTTCACCGTTGGCCATACCTATCCTTGCCGGTCCGGGAACAATTGTTACAGCAATGAATTTTGTTACAAAGGCCGAATATATACATATCGGTATCGTTATTGCCACATTTGCATTTATTATCCTTCTCACATACATAGCCTTTGTATTAAGTGAGCGAATCATGAAAATAATAGGACAGAACATGATTGACGTAATAGGAAAAATAATGGGGCTTATCATTGCCATTATCGGCACCGGAATGATACTGGAAGGCATTAAACTTTCATTCAATCTATAAACCCGATCATAAAAGAAAAGATTTTCGCTCTCCTGAAAAAAAGAGCGAAAGTCTTTTCTAAGACATAAAAAAGAATCCCTGATAATTGTACAGTCAAGTAATTTATTTATTGGGACTGAACTCTACATTTGCAACAATATTAACCTCATTACCAAGAAGAGCCTCAGCAAATTTTGGTCCGAGTGCAAAGTCCGATCTCTTAACTACTCCGGTAACTTTAAAACCGACAGTTTCTTTTTTATTCATCGGATTGACAACCGATCCGAAATATTCAACCGTCAAAGTAACAGGTTTGGTTATTCCATGCATGGTCAGATTTCCTGACAGCAAACCTTTCTTCGCATTGATTTTCTTTACCGATGTGCTTTTAAACGTCATTACAGGATATTTCTGTGCATCAAAAAAATCAGCCGAGCGCAAATGCGTATCACGAGAGTCCGAATTGGTGTTAATACTTGGCACTTTGGCTATCAACACTACTTTGGCATCCATATAATCAGCCTTGGTAGTGATCACTTTAACACTAAAATTGGCAAAACGTCCCTCAACCTCGGATATGGTGAGATGTTTTATTGTAAATCCCAAACGAGAATGGGCAGGATCATTTGTCCATATTTTTGATTGTGCATTGCTAAGTAATGACACCGTCAATATAGTCATTAATAAAAAATACTTTTTCATCTTTTCTATTTGTTAAATTTCTGTTCGAAAATACTATACTCTAAAAAACATTCAAATCGTAAATATATAAAAATGATAAACAATCTACTTATAAGATTCTTGATAGATAGCCACACAATCCTCATCACTGAGTTGAGCCCGGTCGCATGCAAATAATCGGCCCATGGTCTCTTTTGCGTTAGCCGTAAACTGTTCAAACTCATCGGGAGTGATTTCAAAATCGGACATCTTCAAATCGGCCACGCCGCAAGCTTCCTGAAGCTTAACAAGTTCGGTGATGAAATCCATCGGCTTTGAAGCATCCTTCTTTCCTAAAGCTTGTGCCAAGCGAATGAAACGGTCGTCGCACACATGCTTGTTGATGAAGTAAGAAAAATAAGCTTTGCTGAGCATGATCAAACCGGCTCCATGAGTGAGATTCTGATGATAGGCGGACATCGCATGTTCCAGAGAATGTTCGCTCGTACAGGAGCTTATCGTCATTACGGCTCCCGAGAGATTGTTAGAAAAAGCCACATGCTCTCTGGCCTCCATATCGTTACCGTCTTTTACGGCACGAACAAGATACTTACCAATATTCTCAATCGAAGTGAGCGCATACATATCCCCCATCAGATTGGCCTGATTCGATACATAACATTCCACGCTATGGAACAAAGCATCAAATCCCTGATAAGCGGTTAACTTAGGCGGAACGCTCTTCATCAGCTCCGGATCAACAATAGCGATTCGGGGGAACATCTCATCGGAACCACCGAAACCGATCTTCTCGTGAGTCTCCTCATTGGTTATTACGCCCCACTGGTCGACCTCCGATCCCGTTCCGGCCGTTGTAGTAATGGCAACGATGGGAAGCGGTACGTTTTTCATCGGCAGACCTTTGCCTGTTCCTGCAGAAACATAATCCCATAAATCTCCGTCGTTCGTAGCCATGACTGCAATAGCTTTGGAAGCATCCATGCAACTGCCGCCACCCAAAGCGACAACAAAATCGCAACCTGATTCCCGAGCCAGAGCTCCACCTGCCATTATTGTTGATTTCAGCGGATTGGGTTCTACTTTATCAAACAAGACAGTATACACACCCGCCATTTGCAATTGCTCCTGCGTACGTTTCAAGTAGCCGTTAGCTTTTGTTGATTTTCCGTTAGAGATAATGAGCAAAGCCTTCTTGCCGGGCAATTTATGATTATGCAGATTATTCAGTTCTCCTGCGCCAAAGAATATCTTGGTGGGAACGTACATATAATAATTTTTCATTCTTTTATATTTTAGTTTTTTACATCATTCGATGGCTTCGCAACTGCCGAATTGCAATGATCCGACACGTTTGAGTACCGATACGAAGGTAAGCATATAAAATTAAATATCCAAACAAAAGAAAACAAATTCTATTGTCCGCAATTATTATTAAATATTATTAAAAGAATGCAAATACATTCTAAATCAGTCACTTTCTGATTACCATACTCTTTTTATTACGATATTTGAGGAGGATCATTTTGTTTAATGATAAATCAACTAAAAACAGAAGAATATGCAAAAAGACATAAAGCCGAGCTGTGTAGACTGCGGCACACAAAATTGTAAATATAAAGACCGTACTTACCCCAAATTCTGCCTCACCACAAACTTGAAGCAGGAAGATCTGGATTGGGCACTTGAACGCTACGGGGTGGAACGCAATCACGACATCATGGTGGCCAGTGCCGAAGTGGAATATGAGGGATATTGCCAATGGACACGCGTGGAAGAAATCATGCAATTTGCCCGTAAGATTAATGCTCATAAGATCGGTATTGCCAACTGTATCGGACTCATCAATGAGGCACGCATCTTTGCCCATATCCTGCGGGCTAATGATTTTGAGGCCTACTCCGTAATTTGCAAAGTGGCAGGAAAAGAAAAGTCTTCCATCGGGATCCCAAAAGAGTGCGAAAAGATTGGTGCCGCCATGTGCAACCCCATACTTCAGGCACGTCTGCTGAACGAGGCACATACGGATTTGAATGTAGTAATCGGCCTTTGCGTGGGACATGATAGTCTGTTCTACAAATATTCCGAGGCCTATGTTACCACACTGGTCACCAAGGACCGTGTGACAGGAAATAATCCGGCAGCTGCTCTTTACACAGCCAATTCATATTATAAAAAGAAATTTGGGTTGAACGACAAATAGGAGAAATATAAACAAAACAAGCATAATAAAAAGAGATTCACAAGGATAGAAAGAGGGGTAGGTATGTTGGTATGGTTCAGGGGTTATATATATATATAATTCCCCTGAACCATACCAACATACCCACCCCCTTAAAATCTTTTTCAAACAAAGGAAAACAAAGATAAAATTTGATTACATACAATTCATATCTGTCGAAACATTGATTCATAGCCATGATGATCAATCTCGACCACCGTATTGGCTCCGGGCACAACAAGAGTTAGTGTGATAAGAACAGAAGATATGCAGAGATCTCCTGTTTTTGTCACACTAACTCTTGTTGTAAATTCATGGCGAAGGCTTATCGGTAATTTTCCTCCTAAGGCACTAATAGTAAGCTATAACGAGAGCTCCACAGCTTAACGTTTTTTAAACTATAATTCTGCTAACGGATATATAATATAAACTTTAAATTATATCTTTGCGAAAACAAATTTGAAAGGAGGGAAAATTGATAAACAGCATTGTTAGCATAGAAGATTTTGAGCAAATATCGCCAATTTTCAAAGGTGACAAAGGACATAAACTAGCCAAACATGTCATGCACCTTTTTGCTTTGGATAAGATTAATGATCTGTATAACCGCTCATCGATATACAACGGTCATGAATTTGCCAAAAGCCTTTTAAAAGATTTGAAAGTCAGTTACAAGATCGGCAATGCTGAACGATTGGTTGCACTTCCGAAGGGATCATTCATCACGATATCCAACCATCCGTATGGCGGACTGGACGGTATAATGTTAATCGATTTGATGGTCGGTATACGGCCGGATTATAAATTGATGGCAAATCAAATATTGTCCCTCATAAAAACCTTAAATGAAAATTTCATTCCTGTCCAACCCAAAATAAAAAATGAAAAAGACATAAAAGCCGTCAATATCAATGGCATAAGAGAAACCCTGATGCATCTGCATCAAGGACATCCCGTCGGTTTCTTTCCGGCAGGCGCCGTCTCTGATTTCAGTATAAAAAAGGGATGCGTCAGAGATCGTGAATGGCAGAAGAATATTATAAAAATCATCAAACTTGCCAAAGTTCCGGTATTACCGATCCGCTTTTTTGATAGTAATTCTCCTCTTTTTTATTTTCTGGGACTCATAAATTGGAGGATCCGACTCACAAGAATGCCTTACGAGGTTTTAAATAAAAGCAAGAAAGGCCAAAGAATCGGGATAGGAAAAATAATATCCGTCAAAGAACAGGAAAAATATAATGACCCCGATTCGTTCAATCACTTTTTAAGAAATTCAATATACAGTATGCCTGTACCTAAATCCTTTGTTCCAATAGATGAACAAGAATGGCACAAAATGAATTTGCTACGTAATTCCTATCAGTCAGACTCATAATCCACACAAGCCCTACTCTCTTTCACGCCGGCCAAAAGGGCGCCGGCCTTCAGATGCTCCGGATGCTTGGAATAGAACTTCACATCATCAAGAGTATTGAAATCACTGTTCAGCGCGATACTCCATTTCTCCTCCGGATTGATATTCAATCCGACTTCAATCTTCCTGATAACCGGTATCTTGCTCGGCAGGGCCTCAATGGCCAACTTGAATTGTTTCATCGCCGCAAGCTTTTCGGATGCGGATACATCATCACGCAATTTAAATAACACAATATGTTTTACCATCTTATTAATTTTTTTTATAAATTATCTCTTATTTCAAATAATAATCTTTAGTCAACGCCTCATATTTCGTGCTGTAATGATGAAAATTATCTTCCATAAACATCGTTTCCTGTTGGCAATGCTGCAACTGTCGGGTGAAAGTGATCAGTGTCCGTTTGGGCTTTTTACCCTGTTTCGTAACCACAAGAAGCTGACGGACGGGATATAAATCATTAAGCGCCGCTATCTCCTCCACCCTGTCGGATACCTCGGCAGGAATAATGAGCGTAAAAGCGCCCTCTTCAGTAAGCAATGACGACGTTTGTTTGAACAAATTCTCGTAAGTGAGCAAATGATTATGGCGGGCCAGATCACGTTGTTTGTCGGGACATTGCAAACCATCTGCAAAATACGGCGGATTGGATACGATAAGATCATATCGATAATCACGATGAAAAGTATTAAAATCACCTGCGATGACAGACAATCGCGCATTCCATGGCGAACGCTGGAAATTATCACGAGCCTGCTCTGCCGCTGCCGAATCCACTTCCACAGCATCTATCGGCACATCGACCCCGGTTCTTTGGGCAAGCATCAAAGCCACAAGCCCCGTGCCGGTACCCACATCGAGTATCCTCCGCACTCCGTCAACAGGAGTCCAGGCACCCAACAATACACCATCGGTGCCCACCTTCATCGCACAGCGGTCTTGATAAACAGTGAACTGCTTAAACCGAAAAAAAAAATTGGACATATATTTCCTACTTTAAGTGATAATATCTGCACCCTTCGACCATAAAGCCACAAATTTATAAAATAATTCAGAATTCCGTTTGATCAGTTCTACTTTTTTTGGCATGGTTTTTGTCTTTTTGTGATAATATTTACCTATTATTAATTAGAATCTATTACCTTTGCACACGTTTTGCAAAATAGAATTGAAATTAGAACAAGACACAATGAAGGATATGTATTTTATAGACGAAGAAGACAGCAACAACGATACCAACACTCTTTCTCTGATTGCAGACATCGAACCGGGAGGAATAGAGGAAATAAATAATAAAATTCCCAAAATCAAAGCCGAAGATTCTGTTCCTATACTGCCGTTGCGTAATATGATATTGTTTCCAAGCGTATTCATGCCGGTAACAGTAGGAAGAAAGTCGTCATTGCGATTGGTCAAAGATGCCGAAAAAAGCCGCGGATTAATCGCTGTGGTTTGTCAGAAGTCGCCCCAAACGGAAGATCCCGATTTTGAGGACTTAGAAACCGTAGGCACTCTGGCACAAGTCATACGCTCATTAAAAATGCCCGACAATACCACAACCATCGTGTTGCAGGGTATCCGCCGAATAGAACTTTTGAACATCAAAGAAAGCTCACCATACCTGAAGGGACAAATCAAAATATTGGATGATATCATCCCCGATAAGAACGATAAAGAATTTCAAGTTCTTATGGAGAGCTGCAAGGAACTGACCATACGTTACATCAAGGCAACCGAGCCCACAAATCAGGGATCAACGTTTGCCATCAACAATATTAGCGGCCAATCATCACTAACGGATTATATCTGCACCAACTTGCCTTTCAAAAAGGCTGACAAGATAGCCCTGCTCAATATCTCATCACTGAAAGACCGTACGTACCACTTGATGGAGATTCTGAACAAAGAAGTGCAATTGTCCGAAATCAAGGCGTCCATACAAATGCGCGCCCAAGAAGACATCAGCCAGCAGCAAAAGGAATATTTCCTGCAACAGCAAATCAAAACCATTCAGGATGAATTGGGCGGAAACGTGCAAGATCAAGACTTGGAGGAGATGAGAAGCAAGGCGAAAAAGATGAAATGGAATGACGAGCAACGGACCCTCTTCGATAAAGAACTGACAAAGCTCGAAAGAACTCATCCGCAATCACCCGATTACAGTCTGCAACTGAATTACATGCAGACCATACTCTCGCTGCCATGGGGAATATACACCAAGGATAATCTGAATCTGAACAATGCTGAAAAGACCCTGAATAAAGACCATTACGGTCTGACCAAGGTGAAAGAGCGCATCTTGGAACACCTGGCTGTACTAAAGCTGAAAAACGATATGAAATCGCCCATTATCTGTCTTTACGGACCTCCGGGAGTAGGTAAAACCTCTCTTGGAAAATCCATAGCGGCAGCCTTGAAGCGGAAATATATACGCATGTCACTTGGTGGTGTGCATGATGAGGCCGAGATTCGCGGTCACCGGAAAACATATATCGGTGCTATGCCCGGACGTATCGTCAAAAGCCTTATCAAAGCGGGATCTTCAAATCCGGTGTTCATACTCGATGAGATAGATAAAGTGAGCGCAGACAGTCAGGGTGACCCGTCATCTGCTTTGCTTGAAGTACTCGATCCGGAACAGAATTCCACTTTCCATGATAATTATCTGGATATGGATTTCGACCTGTCGAAGATTCTGTTCATTGCTACGGCAAATAACCTAAGCACCATTCCCGAAGCACTGCTCGACCGTATGGAACTGATTGAAGTGAGCGGATATATCACCGAAGAAAAAATTGAGATTGCCCGCCGTCATCTGATTCCTAAAGAATTGCTGGCCAACGGTATGAATAAATCCGAAGTGAAATTCACCAAGCAGGCTCTCGAAAAAATCATCGAATCGTATACGCGTGAAAGCGGTGTGCGTGAACTGGAAAAGAAAATCAGCAAGGTGATGCGTAAGGTCGCCCTCAAATATGCCAAAGACGGTATTTTGCCTTTGCATGACATCAAACCCGATGAATTGCACGAATATCTGGGCTCGGAAGAATATTCAAGAGACAAGTATCAGGGCAATGATTATGCAGGCGTAGTGACGGGACTGGCTTGGACATCCGTTGGCGGCGAAATTCTATTTATCGAGACCAGCCTGAGCCGCGGCAAGGGCGGACATCTCACCCTGACCGGAAATCTGGGCGAGGTGATGAAGGAATCTGCCATTCTCGCACTCGAATATCTGAAGGCTCATACCTCATTGCTGAATATTAACGAAGAAATCTTTGAAAACTGGAACATCCATCTCCACGTTCCCGAAGGTGCGATTCCCAAAGACGGACCGTCAGCGGGTATCACCATGGCCACTTCACTGGCTTCCGCACTTACTCAACGCAAGGTTAAACCGAACCTGGCCATGACGGGTGAAATCACACTGCGAGGCAAAGTTCTTCCGGTTGGTGGCATTAAAGAAAAAATATTAGCTGCCAAAAGGGCAGGGATCAAAGACATTGTTATCAGCTCCGAAAATAAAAAAGATATTGAAGAGATTGATTTTATATATATCAAGGGACTGACTTTCCACTATGTGGATAACATCAAGCAAGTACTCAACTTTGCATTAATGGATGAGATGGTGAGCAATCCCATTGATTTCACCGTTAAGAAAGAAAAGACAACAGACAAGAACGACGATAAGAAAGAATGAATTTCGAACTGCAACATACCGATGACAAAAGTAATGCTCGTGCCGGACTTATAACCACGGACCACGGAAAGATCGAGACACCTATTTTCATGCCTGTAGGCACGGTGGGAACTGTCAAAGCTGTTCCACTGACGATGTTGAAAGATGATGTCAAGGCACAGATCATTCTGGGCAATACTTATCATCTCTATCTCCGTCCGGGGCTTGATGTTATCGAACAGGCCGGTGGTCTGCACCGGTTCAACGGCTTTGACCGCCCGATGCTTACCGATAGCGGAGGCTTTCAAGTATTCTCTCTGTCGGGCATACGCAAATTGAAAGCCGAAGGTGTGGAATTTCGTTCACACATCGACGGGAGCAAGCATTTCTTCAGTCCGGAGCGGGTAATGGATATCGAACGCAGCATCGGTGCGGATATCATCATGGCTTTTGACGAATGTGCACCTGGCACCTCAGACTATGAGTATGCCAGCAAGTCGATGGAGCTTACCCACGGGTGGCTCGACAGATGCATCAAGCGTTTTAACGAGACGGAACCGAAATACGGTTATCAACAATCACTCTTCCCT
>Ga0172378_10005612_pt1 | contig 11722 bp, 8 predicted proteins | sample GrowelOW332metaG_FD_119755 | JGI IMG/M metagenome (GOLD analysis project Ga0172378, IMG submission 119755) | Groundwater microbial communities from an aquifer near a municipal landfill in Southern Ontario, Canada - Pumphouse #3_1 metaG | ecosystem: Environmental > Aquatic > Deep subsurface >... | reverse complement strand
TGTATGAATATATCTGAGGATATACTTTTTTGTATGACTTTATGTTTTGTGTTATGTTGCTCATAATTTTCTTTTTAAAACTTATGTTTCATAATCATTTCGAGTCGCTTTTAGCATGTTGCACAACGTTGTTAAAAGTTCAATTATGTTTATTTATTCATTATCAGGTGTATATACAGAGCTATATTGGGTCTGTATGTACAACCTAGTGTTAAGTTCTATCAAAAATATACACCAAAGGATTTTTATATGATGAGTTACAAAATTCTGCCTTAATGTATGTGATACTATAAAAAAAACACAAAATTATAGCTCCTAAAATAACTGACAATCCATTGGTTTTCAGTTAATTAGTTGTATATAGTGCTTGTTATAAACTTTAGCAAGCAAATTGAACACATAAAAATAATATAATATAGTTAAGATTCAAAATTTAACATAAATTAATTTAAATAGATATTTATGTATTACAATATTATAACCGCTCTTAAAGATGAATTTTTAAAAATTACTTTTTTTTGCATAAAAAACAGTGTTGGTAAAATGTAGTAAATGTTTTCTATATTATAAATTAATTATCTATCTTTATGATTATTTAAATTATCCTTTGTAGCTGAAAAAACTAATTTTAAAGTAGGCTTAATTTAATTGAAATCTTTATGAATAAATATTGTATTACTATCCTTACTGCAATTTTAGTTACGTTTTCTTTAAACGTTTATTCTCAAACTCGAGTTATTAAAGGACAATTAGTAGAAAAAAATGGTAGTCCTATTGATTATGCTACGGTGATTTTACAAAAAAGTGATTCGACTTTTGTCGGTGGTACTCAGGTTGATAGTTTAGGTAGATTTTCGTTTAAGACTGAATTACTTTCCTACAGAGTTATTTGTCAACATCTAATGTATAATACAAAAGAAATAGCATCTTCCAAAGCTAATCTAGGTATTATTCAAATGACATTAAAAGATAATATGCTAGTTGCTGTTACAGTTAAGGGAGAGCGTCCACTCGTAGTAGTTAAGGATGGTATTTTATCCTATAATATAAAGCAAATTACTAAAGGTAAGGTAGTTTCTAATGCCTATGATGCTATATTAAAATTACCTGGGGTCAGCGAAAAAGATGGGCAAATATCCATGGTTGGAACTAATGGAGTATCCGTTATTATTAACGGGCGTCCATCTACAATGAGTTCTTCTCAATTAATTACCTTACTTAAACAAATGTCAGCTTCTCGTATAAATACAGCCGAGGTGATGTATAGTACTCCACCTCAATTTCATGTAAAAGGGGCTGCCATTAATCTTATTATAAATAATTTTAATGATACTAAATCGCCAATTTTACAAGGTAAAGTGAAAACTAGCTATCTTCAGTATACTTATGCCGACTACTCAAGTGGAGTTAGCCTACTATATTCATTTAAGAAAATTTCATTAGATTTTTTGTATGCTTTTACTGATTGGAGTTCAAAGTCGGGATTAGATCTTCTTTCTCATCATAATTTATCTGGGAAAACACACAAAATAAATCAGCATAATAGAGGAAAATCTCAAGGAGAAACCCATACAGGAAGGCTGGGGTTTGATTATAAAATAGATAAAAATAATATATTAAGTTTGGTTTATAATACTTCCATTCAAGCACATGGTAAGTCAAAAGAATATTCCCTAGGAACTTATTCTAATTCTCAAAGTAATACTGAAGATAATAGTAAATTTCATAATATATCTCTTGATTATTCTTCGGGATTTGGTTTAAAAACAGGTATTAATTATACCTATTACAGTGCTCCCTCGGTAAAACATTATTCAGATGTTTTAAAGGAGAATAATTTTGAAAGTGAGTATGTTTCCAGTTCTAAGCAAAAAATTAATAGTTTTACATTCTATGCAGATCAAGAATATAAACTCAAAAACAATTGGAAACTTACTTATGGAACAAAGCTTGCATATGCGGATGATCACGATTACCAAGTATATAAGATTTCTGAAGGAGGAGATGATTTATACAATACAGATAATACTATAAAAGAAAATATTTACGATTTTTATATAGGTGGAAGTAAACATTTTTCAGATAAATTATCTATGAATTTTTCGCTTACAGAAGAATATTATAAATTAGCAAAGGATGGAGAATGGTCTATTTTTCCTCAGTTGCAATTAACCTATGCATATTCTAGTAAACATATTATTCAATTTTCTTTTTCTTCTAACAAAAAATATCCTACTTATTGGGAAAAGCAGGATTATAAATCTCAACTTAATGCCTATACAGAGGTATATGGTAATCCTGCACTTAAGGCTTGTAATACCTATTCAGCAAAATTAGCCTATATAAGAAATCAGAAGTATATATTTATATTGTATCACACTTACCAACCAGATTATAGTGCCCAATTAGCTTATCAATCAACAGAAAAACTATCCTTAATTTATGAGACTCAAAATTGGGATTATAATCAAAAACTTGGGTTTACTATAATTCTTCCATTTGAAATATGTTCTTGGTTTGATACAGAGTTAACATTCGATGGATTTTATCATCATGCAAAATATAAGGATTTTTATGATATAGGTTTTGATAATGAAAAATTTTGTGCTTTTGGAGCAATTGATAATACAATAAATATAAGTACTAAGCCTAATATCAAATTAAATATATCTGCATATTGTATCACGGATCCTATTCAAGGAATTTATGATCTTTCTAGCGTGTGGAATGTTGATGCTAAAATTAGTTGGGTGTTTGCAAATAATAGGGCAGCACTTAGTATTGAAGGAGAGGACATTTTTAACAGTTCTTTGCCTAAGGTTTCTGTGAGAAGTCAAACTCAAAGCTACAATATGAATACATTCTCAGATGGTCGTTCTTTAGGTATTTATTTTTCTTATAAATTCGGAGGATACAAAGCAAAGGAAAGAAAAGAAGTAAGTAAAGCAAGATATGGACATTGAACATGAGATTGAAAAGATGAATTTTAGAGTAAGTGTTGTTTAATGGAAAAATTGAAACGTACGAAAAATTGAAACGTATGAAAAATTTTGTTTACATAAAGTATATAATATTTTTAGTGATTCTAGTGGTGAGTTTTGCTTCTTGTGCAATATTTAGGGTAGGATATGGTCATTTTACCGAGAATACTTTAAGACTAAATATTACTTTGGTTAAAGTCAGAGGTGGAGATTTTCAAATGGGAGCAAGAGATGATAAAAGTTTGTGTGAAAAAGATGAATTACCCATACATAAAGTTTATTTAGATGATTTTTATATGGGAAAATATGAAATAACTTTTAGACAATATGATATATTCTGTAAAGATACTAAGCGCAAGAAACTTTCAGATAATGGATGGGGAAGAGGAAATATGCCTGTTATCGGTGTAAGTTGGTTTGATGCTAAGGAATTTTGTCTTTGGTTGTCTAAAAAAACAGGCTTAGTTTATCGTTTACCGACAGAAGCTGAATGGGAATATGCTGCTCGTGGTGGCGTACATCGCCGAAATTATTTATACTCAGGTAGTAATCAAGCTTCTAAAGTAGCATGGTTTTCTGAAGATTTATCTACTTTACAAGGTCATAAAAAAAATATAGTAAGTAGGAGAACTCATATCGTTGGTAAAAAGAAAGCAAATAGTCTTAATATTTATGATATGAGCGGTAATGTTTGGGAATGGTGTCTTGATGGATATAATGCATCAATGTATAGAACTAGTCCTAAAAAAAATCCAATAGGACATGGATTTTATACAGTTGCTAGAGGAGGTTGTTGGTGTTCTAATTCGACATATTGTATAGTTACGAATAGGGATTATGATATTCGTAGTATTAAAGATACTGATTTAGGTTTTAGAATCGTTAGGCAAATAAAAAAATAAATATAAAGTTTTCTGAGCTTAAAATGGATTTTAAATTGAGTCCAAGGTGAACTTAAATTCAGTATAAATTGAATCTAATTTGAGTCTAAGCAGAGTTTAAGTTCAACTTAAACAGACTTCCTTTTTTCAACTAGAAATAAGCGTTTATTTTTGGTTAATCTATATTTATAGATAGCACACAATACTACAAAATATACAATAGTTTGTATCCATAGAGCTAAATACTCGAATCTGACATTGTTTAATAATGCTCCTGTGTTTTGCATACGACAAAAACCATTTATCCCGAATGTTGAAGGAAATATATAAGAAAAGTATTCCCAAACTTTAGGTACGGCAGCTCCTGGCCATGAGATTCCTGACATAAATAGTAAAGGTACTGAGGCTGAAATAAATATTGCCATAGCATCTTCACGTTTTGCTACCAGTAGCCCAAAAGTCATAGAAAAGAAAATACAGGCTAGTAAATATGGAAGCATAAATAGGGATATAGATAATGGATCCCCAATTGCATTTAGATTAAAGATACGGGGTATAATTCCTAATACATAAAAAGACATACACATATATATGGGTAAGTAGCATAGAGATTTACCTAGTATATTTCGAAATATTCCATGATAACGGCTATTTAGTGGAATAAAACTTTTAAATCTATTATTTTCTCTTTCTGTACCTATACCCATGCCTATACCTAGTATGAGTGTTTGCTGAATTATTAGCATAAGTACTGCTGGCATAATAAAAGAAGCAAAACCAGCATTTTTATTGAAAATTGAGATATAACGATAAGATACTGGATTACTACTTAGTTGAGCTTGTCTATCAGTTGTTGTATTAGAATTACTTATAATAATATTATTATTCATATTTTTAACCACATTGGCACATGCTGAGCTTAGACCTTTATAGTTTAATAAAAGTCCCATCTTAGAGTATAAGCCAATGTGAGCTTGTTCACCTTTGGATATTTTCTTATTAAAATCGTAAGGTATGTAAATATATGCAAATGCTTTATGCTCTTTTTGTAGTTCTATTGCTTCTTTAACATCATTGCATCTTCCTATAACTTTTACTTCCTGTGTAGCATCTAATTTCCTTATAAATTCCCTACTAAGTTTGGAGTTCGAATTATCCACATAAGCTAAAGGAATGTCAGATCTTATTTCTGGAGAATATATTTCTGTATAAAGTAAAGGATAGAGTAAGGGTACAACTATAAAGAATATTATTATACCTTCGTCTTTAAATATTTTTATAAATTCTTTTCTCCATATATAAAATATATCAGATAAGCCCTTTTTTATATTTAGTTTCTTCATCATGGTATATATTTAAAAGAGATTAGTGCATGTTTAAGGCGTTTAATTACTATTAGGGGTGCTAACATAAATCCTAATAATGCCAGATAATGATAAATTGAATATATCATTTCATAACCATTGAGAGTTTGATCCCTATAGATCATAAAGAAATGTCTTAAGGGAAAGAAATTACTCAATATAGTAAGAAATGGGTCCATAGCATCTATGGGAAAACTAACTCCTGCAATTGAAATGGATATTACTCCCCAAATAGATGCAAAACTTAATGAAAACCTGGGGTTAGGTAATATGCTTACCATCATTAGTCCACAGCCTTGTGCTCCTAGAATCATAACCAAAGAGTTAAATAAAACTCCCATCATGCCATTATTGCAGGGAAAATTAAGAATGTTAAAAACATAAAAATCAAAGATGTAGGTGGATATTGCAAATATAATAGTCTGAGGAAGTAATTTTCCTAATAATGCTATATGTATTGAATTATTTGCTGTCTTTAACCATTCTAGTGATGTTTTTTCTTTAATTTCATTACTTATAGAATATACGGTAATAACCAAAATTAAAAGAATTATTATTCCAGGTACTACTGTGTTTGATAAATATATGGAATAATTTACCCATGGATTCCCAAGTCCATGTGTATCTAGAGTGATAGGAGCAACTTTCCCCATTACCTGGTCGTCGCTCATACCTTTGGCTTTTAATGTTGTTATAAGCATTTTAGCATTAACTAACTCGGATACAGTTTTCATATTTTTATATAGAAGAGTTCCAGGGATTAAATATGTATTGTCTGTATAAAACGAAAGTACAGGAATTCTAGAGGATTGTAAATCTTTAGAGAAATCCTTAGGTATATAATAAAAACCATATATCTCACCTTCTTGCATGGCTTTTGTTGCATTTGAAATTGTGGGATAATGAGCTGTGATATCCGTTAAAGAAAAAGCATTTAAAGTGTGTAATAAACTGCGAGAATTACTGGAATTATCCATATCTACTGCACCTGCTGGAAGTTTTTGAGGTAATCCTTCTTGCATTAGGGAAGTAAAGAAAATAGTGCAAAATATAGGTATCCCTACCATTAATATTATGAATAATGGTTTGGAAAAAAGTGATTTTAATTCCCTTTTTATTACTTTACTAAGTGCATATATGTTTTTATTCTCTAATGGTTTCATCTTTTTACTTTAAGAATAACCGACATGCCAGCTCTCAAGTTTTTAATTTTACTGAGTGGTCGTGCTTTTACTTCAAATGTTTTTAAATCGTATTGTCCAGTAGGTTTTGTGGCTTTCCATGCAGCATAAGTACCCATGTCTTTTATATAGCTTACTTTTAATTTTACTATACTATTGTCAAGTGCTGGAATTTCAGCATTAAATTCATCCCCAATTTTCATATTATGAAGTAAATCTTCTCTTACGTTAAAAGATACCCACATATCTTGGTTGATGGTGATATTCATAATAGGAGCTCCAGTTCCTACAAGTTCTCCAAGTTCTGGGAATATTTCACTTACCTCACCATCTGTTTGAGCAATTAGAATAGTCTCTTTTACATAAGATGCTATTTCTTTAATAGCTCCTTCGCTTTGTTCTAGGATGGCTTTTGCTGCAAGTTTATCTTCTTTTTGAGCTCCATTTTTAGCCATCTGGTATTGAGAACTAGCAGCTCTTTCTGTAGCTATAGCAGCATCTCTTTGGGCAGTAATTTCATCAAATTTCTGTGCTGGTATAACACCTTCTTTATAAAGATTACTAAACCTTATATAAGATTTCTGCATAATTTGAAGACTTGCTTTAGATTTTTGCCACATTTCAAATGCCATTTGTATTTTTTCGTATCTAGTACCATTCTCTGCTTTCTTATATTGTGCGTTAGCTGCATTTTTAAGAGCATGTACTTGATCTAATTTGGCCATAATATCTGGAGCTTCTAATTCTACTAGAGTATCTCCTTTTCTAACTTTATCTCCCTCTTTTACATATAATTTCAAAATTCTACCAGGAATCTTACTCGATATTCTATATTCACTTGCATCTGCTTGTCCTTGAATTATTTCGTCTTTTTTATTCATCATAAAAAAACCTATTAAACAGATTAAAGCTATTATTCCTAGGAGAATAATAAGAGATAGTATCATATTCCCTTTTTGTTTCTTTGTATTCATCTTTTTTTATTTAAATATTTTCAATTATTTTAGTGTTCCTATAGCTTTTTTGAAATAAGTTTCTGTTAATTTTATATCAATCTGAGCATCAATTTTATCTGATTGAGCAGATAACCAAGCTGTTTGAGCTTCAATAACATTACTCGTTGGAATCACACCTTCTTTAAAACCAATGTTTGCGATTCTTAGGTTCTCTTCTGCTTTATCCATGTTTTTAAGCGCCATCTTTAGTCTCTTAGTAGCTTCCTTTACTTTAAATGCAGATTGATTAACTTGTAATTCTATTTTTTCTTTTGCATCTAATAATTCAAGATTAGCTATGTCGTATTCCATTTTAGCTGATTGTGTTAAATTATAACCTTTACGCCAATTCCATATGGGAATATTAAGGACTAGTCCAACTGTAAACATACCTTTGAATTTCTTTTCATAGCCATTAAATACAGAAGGGTTACTTATTAAATAATTTCCTGTAAAAGCTAGAGAAGGTAGATACTCTGCTCTTGTAGTAATAATTTTTTGTTTATAAATTTCGCTTGCTAAATTTAAACTCTTAATTTCTGGACGTGCTAAAAATACATCGTACATATTGAATTTAGTAGAATTTTCTGGAGTTGATAAATTATCTATTTCTTCATCCTTAAGTTTTATATCTGAATTTAAATCTAATCCACATATTTGACATAATAGCATACGAGACAAACTTAAAGCATCTTCAACTTTTGTGAGAATTAGTTGAGCTTCGTTAAGTTTTACACTTACTGTAAGTCCGTCTGCTTTGGTTGCAACTCCTTCTTTTATCATCAGTTCTAAATTGCGATTCATTTCCTTTAGAAGTTTTAAATAAGACAGGGATAATTTTTTCTTATTTACCAGAGATATAACTTGCCAATAAGCAATGTCCGTATTTAGAATAACTGTTTGGAGTTGGGTATTATATTTCTCCCCAGCAATTTTTTCAGCATAGGATGTTATTTTATTATAGGCTCTAATTTTATTGCCCATGTATATGGGTTGAAGAATTGATACTGCTCCAACATACATATTTCTAGAATCAGTTTTAAATCCATCTACAATTTTACCTCCTAGTTGATTTAGAGGGTCACTTATATTGACATTTGATAAAGAACTTATTAAAGGAGCTAAGTTTTGATTCGATTCTGCTAGTTTTTGAAGTGTAGTTGAAATAGAACTACCAAGGGTAGTGCCAATATTGTTTAAACTAACTTTTTGTGTTGAGTTTAATAAAGATATTGCTTTAGATGTGTGAGAGTAAGCTCCAGTTGCAGATACTTTTGGTAAGAAATTTGCCTTACTGGATTTATTTATAAAATGAGCTGAATTTATTCTCTTTTCAGAAATAAGTAATTCTTTATTGTGTTTCAGTGCAAGTCTATGACATTCATCCAAGGATAGTGGTGTTTGTGCTTGAATGTTTAATGCTAAGAATAATATTATAATCAGATAGTATATTTTTTTCATATTTTTATTTTTTTCCATTATTCTATATTAAAAAATGAATTTAGAAATTATCTAGAGTTTCATTTTGTTAATTATTTGCTGTAATATTGTTTAGTTATTTTTTTTCTTTTTGTCTATGCTAAGGTTAAACAACTATTTTATTCCTATATTCCCTAGGTGTCATATTCGTATGATGTTTAAAATATTTAGCAAAAAATGACTGGTTGTTAAAATTGAGATTATTAGCAATTTCTTGTATAGTATTTTGGGTATAAGCCAGCATGTTTTTAGATTCCAAAATAACAAAATTATCTATCCATTCTAAAGCTGTTTTACCACTAACTTTTTTAACTAAAGTTGATAGATATTTAGGTGTGATACATAGTTTTTCTGCATAGAATTTTACACTTCTTTCACTTTGAAAATTAGTTTTTAATAAATTAATAAAATCTTTAAATACTTTTTCCTGCCTAGAATTAAGAGAGTTGCCCGAAGATGTCGTATCTGTGAATTTATTTAGGATATCGAATATCGTATATAAAAATGCAGAAAGTAGTCCCTCTATAATTTTGTTTTTATAGATTCCATTATAATATTTCTCCTTATTTTCTGTGAGTTTAAACATATCCAAGATGTATACTATTTCTTTTGTATCTATGGATAAACAAGGGTGGTTTTTTACCTTGATATATAGATCCATGAGGTCTTGATATGGTATATTTAATCTTTTTAAAAAGTCATAGGAAACAATTATTGTATATATCTTAAGGTCTTTTTGCTCCATAACTTCTTCTAGTTGTAGGACATTTTCAGGAGTACTAAAAAACAGCATATTATTATATACTTTATATTCTTTAGAATCTACTTTAATTCTATATATACCTCCTATGCATACGTTGAACATATAGGCATCAAATTTATATGTCCTTTCCTTCAAAAAGTTTATATATTCTACGGTATCAGATGAAATAATCATATCATCATTTTTATAAATAGAATTTGATTTAAGCTGATACCTTAGGTCTTTTATAGAAATTTTATTTAATAAATTATCCATAATAAGTATTACTTTTATTTATCTTTAAAAATTTTCACAAATATAATAAAATTCTATCAATATTATTCTATATTTCTTATTTAAAGAAGTATAGAATAATAAATAATTATAAAATTACTTAAATAATTTTTATAAAGCTCAGTAAAATAAAATTTTGAAAAGTTATATAGTATATAAACATGGGAGATAGGCTATATAATTGAAAAATATTTTTAATTTTGTGGTAAAATAGTAACTATGGAAACAATAAAAGAAATATATAAAATAGGATACGGACCTTCTTCCAGTCATACTATGGGCCCAGGTAGAGCTGCTAAAATGTTTGTTCAAAAATATCCTGATGCTGAGAAGTATAGAGCTTATCTATATGGAAGTTTGGCTTTAACTGGTAGGGGACATGGTACAGATAAGGCCATTCGTAAAGCTATGGGAATATTAGATGATAGTCTAGAGATAATTTTTAAAGATGATGAAACTCTTGCTTACCATCCCAATGGAATGATTTTTGAGACTTTAAAGGGTTCTGTTGTGGAGAATAGTTGGGAAGTTTATAGTATAGGAGGAGGTTCTTTGTATGATAAAGAAGGTACTTTTGATATCTCTTCAGTCTATGACTTAACCTTTATGTCTGATATACTAGATTGGTGTGACGATGAGGGATGTACTTTATTCAATTATGTGGAGAAATGTGAAGGAATGGAAATCTATGATTATCTTGCAAAAGTTTGGAGCCAGATGCAAAGAACTATAGAAAAGGGTTTAATTACTGAGGGTGTATTACCTGGAACTCTTAAATTAGCAAGAAAAGCTTGTCGCTATAATATTCGTTCTCAACAATCTACGGATTCCCTACATTCAACAGGAATGTTGTTTGCAGCCGCGCTTGCAACGTCTGAAGAAAATGCGGGTGGAGGAATAGTTACAACAGCTCCAACTTGTGGTGCTTCGGGGGTTGTTCCTGCTGTGCTTTATTATATGAAACATGATCAAAAAGTTGATGAAAAGAGGATACTGAGAGGTCTTGCTACAGCCGGACTTATAGGAACTATAGTTAAGGAAAATGGTTCAATTTCTGGTGCTGAAGTTGGATGTCAAGGGGAGTTAGGAACAGCATGTGCTATGGGAGCAGCAGCAATGACTCAAATATGGGGAGGAACTCCAAGGCAGATAGAATATGCTGCGGAAATGGGTTTTGAACATAATTTAGGATTAACATGTGATCCTATTGGAGGATATGTTCAGATTCCATGTATAGAGAGGAATACTTTTGTGGCTCAAAAGGCTAGAGAAATTGCACAATACGCATTGTTCTCAGATGGAGCTCATTTGGTTTCGTTTGATGATGTTGTAGAAACTATGACAGAAACAGGTAGAGATATGCAATCAAAATATAGAGAAACAAGTTTAGGAGGCTTGGCTCAACTTAAAATTAAGAGATTCCATGAAAAAACTGGCAAAAAATTAAATTTTTGACAAAAGTGAAATAATTGAATCTTAGAATATTAGAGGCTTTGAATGTCTTGATAGGTGATATTCCTTAAAAAAAGTAGGTTATTTTTTTTGTATTTTCAAAAAAATGCTCTACATTTGCAATCGCAAAAGAGAAATATTGTTCTTATAACATATTGCAAATGCGAAAATAGCTCAGTTGGTAGAGCACGACCTTGCCAAGGTCGGGGTCGCGAGTTCGAGTCTCGTTTTTCGCTCAACTAAAGTCTCAAAGACGCTCGAGTGGTGGGATTGGTAGACACGCAGGACTTAAAATCCTGTAGTCATTACGACTGTGCGGGTTCAATTCCCGCCTCGAGTACCACAAAGGATTA
>Ga0172378_10005610_pt1 | contig 11723 bp, 9 predicted proteins | sample GrowelOW332metaG_FD_119755 | JGI IMG/M metagenome (GOLD analysis project Ga0172378, IMG submission 119755) | Groundwater microbial communities from an aquifer near a municipal landfill in Southern Ontario, Canada - Pumphouse #3_1 metaG | ecosystem: Environmental > Aquatic > Deep subsurface >... | reverse complement strand
CTCTGTATTGATGCCTTCGGCATCCGCTTCTGCGCTCAGGTCATGATAGCGAACGAGTTCGCTACCTGAGATGCTCGGCTTGAGCGCTCTTCGCCACTTTGAGAGACGACTGTTGCAAAAGCCGAATACAGCGGCAGAACTTGCTTTGACTTTGTTGAGGCAGAGCAACAGGTACTTTAGTCCACCAGTGCGAAGTGTTATTGATAAATTCATAAAAATTGAGTTTTTAGAGGTGCCCTTTTATAAAAGATCTATAAAATTTAGAAGCAAAAAAACTTTTTGGGGATGACTTCATCGTTCGCAGCGGCCTTTTGATCGCATAGCAATGCGCCACGAAAACCATACAAGGTGTGCGTTGCATAAACGCCTGCCTAGTTTCGCAAGGGTGACGCGAAGCGTCAACAATGGCGCTATCGACGCCTTCGGCATCCGCTTCGGTGTATTCTAAATTTTAGGATAAAAAAAGTCGCCCTACAGGATATAAGGCGGCTTTGCTTTACCATAAAAAATGTCTAGACTTTTGCCGTGAGAAGCTTGGTTATCGCTTTCACATATTCGGCAGGATTGTCCAGGGGGGATCCTTCGGCGAGGAGTGCTTGGCCGTAGAGGGCTTTCGGCCAGTCTTCCAAGGCTTCCTTCTTTTCAATTTTTTCTTTCAACATCTTGCAAATCGGATGCGTCGGGTTGATTTCGAGAATGCGTTTGGATTTGGTCGCTGGGCCTTGACCCATAGCAGCCATCATGCGCTCCATGCGGTTGCTCATCGCGCTTTCGTCTGTGACGAGGCAGCAAGGGCTGTCTTTGAGACGGCTCGATACGCGAACTTCTTTCACGTTCACGTCCAAGTCCTTCTGGAGGGCTTCGCAGACATCCTTGAATTCTGTTTTCGAGGCTTCTTCGGACTTTTTCTCTTCGTCCGTCTTTTCAAAGTCTACATCGCCGCGGCTAATGTCGTGGAATTTTTTCCCGCTGAATTCCGAGAGGGAGTGCATCATGAATTCATCGATGGTATCGGAAAGGAGCAGCACTTCGTAATTTTTGTTCTTGTAGGCTTCGAGAATCGGGCTTGAAGCAAGGGCTTCCTTGTTTTCACCTTCGAGGAAGTAAATTTCTTTCTGATCCGCAGGCATGTTCTTCACATATTCATCAAGGCTAGTGTACTTATCTGCTTCCGTCTTGGTCGTCTTAAAAAGCAAGAGCTTCTTCAGTTCGTCCAAGTGTTCCCAGTTCATATAGAAGCCTTCCTTGAGGATTGCTCCGAGTTCTTTCCACCAAGCTTCGTATTTCGCTCTGTCTGTATCTTTTACGTTCTGGAGCGTATCGAGGACGTTTTTGATCACGTGCTTGCGGATAGTTGTGATAATTTTGTTGGACTGGAGGATTTCACGGCTTACGTTGAGCGGCAAGTCTTCGGAGTCTACGACGCCGCGCACAAAGCGGAGCCATGTCGGGAGAAGATCTTTGCAATCGTCCATAATGAAAACTTTCTTTACATACAACTTAAGACCATGGCTGTGTTCGTTCTGCCAAATATTGAACGGAGCCTTTGCTGGAATGTAGACCAAGCTCCAGAATTCTTGGGAACCTTCCGCGTGTGAATGCTTCCAAGCGAGGGGGTCTCCGCCTTCGTGAGAAACGGTCGCATAGAAGTCTTTGTATTGCTGCTCAGTGACTTCCTTCTCGCTTTGACGCCAAAGGGCCGGTTTGTCGTTCAAGCGGGTGGGTTCCTTTGTTTCCATTTCGCCCTTGTCGTTCTTTTCGGGCTCGTGGTGGAGGTAAATTCCATAAGAGACAAATTCGCTGTATTTTTTAACGATGGATTCGATGCCCCATTCCGTGGAAAATTCTTGGAAGTCTTCATCGTCTTTTAGGTACAAACTTATTTTGGTGCCGGTAGCTTCTTTAGGCATATCGGCGATTTCGTAGGATCCCGTTCCATCGGAGGTCCAGAGATATCCCTGTTCTTCGCCCGCTTTTTTCGAGAGAACTTCTACTTTGGAGGCGACCATAAATACGGAATAAAAACCGACGCCGAATTGGCCGATGAGATCGACATTTGCCTTGTCGGAAGCCTTCAAGCCTTGCACGAATTGCTTCGTTCCAGAGCGGGCGATTGTGCCGAGGCAGCTCTCCAAGTCTTCTTTGTTCATGCCGATTCCGTTATCTTCTACGGTAAGGATCTTGTTTGCCTTGTTCACGGAAATATCAATTCGGAGAGAAGTTCCCGTTGGGAGGAGCTTTGAATCGGAAAGTGAGAGAAAACGGCGCTTGTCAAGTGCGTCCGCTGCGTTCGAAATGAGTTCGCGCAGGAAAATTTCCTTGTTGCTATACAAGGAGTGGATCATCAGATGAAGAAGATCTTGAACTTCAGTTTGGAATTCTTTTTTTTCTGTTGCCATTTTATTTTCTCCTTTGAAATGAGTAAAGAGGTAATCGGCGAAAGACTAAAGTCTTCTGCTTCAACCTTTAATAAAAATTAAGCCTAGGATACCGACAAGCCACACATAATAAGCGAAGTAGTGGAGCTTGCCCTCTTGTACAAATTTTAGCAGCCATTTGAGGGCGAAAATACCGGAAATAAAGGCGACAATCATGCCGGCAATGAGGGCCAAGCTGAAACTTCCCATTGCGGCACATTCTGTAGCGATGCTACCACGGCATTCGAGAAAGTCTTTGAGTTCAAGAAGAGCCGCACCGCCCACGGCAGGGAGGCTCATCAAAAAACTGAACTCTCCCGCATATTTGCGGTTCACGCCCATAAAGAGCATCGCAGAGATGGTGGACCCGCTGCGGCTAATACCCGGGATACAGGCTATTCCTTGCACGAAACCCGTGAGGATTGCGCGCCACCAGTTCATTTCAATACCCGGGTTTTCCGGGTGATTTGCTCCAGTGCGGGCGTATTTGGTGAGGAAGAGGAACGAGCCTGTGACAAGCAATGCAACGCAAACAGCCCGCGGATTTTCAAAGAGCCCTTCGATCGCGTCCTTGAACCCAAGGCCGATAAGCGCCGTAGGGATGGATGCTAGAATAATGTAGAGGACATCCCGGAGTTCGTTCTTGTCGCGTTTGACGATTCCAACGCACATTTTCCAAAGTTTTTTGCGGAAGACTAGAACAACTGCGGCTAGAGTTCCTACGTGGAGCATCACGTCGAAGAGTATGCCCGCTTCGTGCATATTCAAAATGTGTTCGCCTAGCACTAAATGTCCCGAGCTTGAAATAGGAAGGAATTCGGCCAGACCCTGTAAAAGGCCTAAAATAATGGATTCTATCATGGTGATTCGCAATTTAAAAAATATGCTTGGAAAAAGTGGCTTTGATGATATCTTAGGCGATAAAAATTCTCAAATTTTTTTTTAGACCTGTTCTGTGTAAAAGGAAAACGGTGTGTGTTGCTTTTTTCAATAAAAAGCTATATATTATTAAAATTTATTGTTTTTTGAGAAGCTGTGTAAAAATATTTAAGCTTTAATCAGAGTGTTCTATCAAAACCAACTGCAGAAGGGATATTTGCGATGGTTAAAAGAGTTTGTCTCTTTCTGGAATTGTCAATACGATTTTTCTGGCAAGGCTTTTTTTTCAAGGCCCCCTGAATTTTTCAGGCGTTTTTCCTTGCCTCTAAATGTTCATCTTTATTTCACTAGAACAATTTTTAGGGTTCTCTTTTTCTATTATTAAAATGTATGAAAAACTTTTGTGGAATTTTCGCTTTTCTTTGTGCTACTGCCTTTGTTTGTGCGGCGACCGATCCGCGTTTGGAACAGGGGGCGCGTTTTGCTGCCGTCGGCAATTACGATAAGGCTTTGGGCGAATATCGCGCGATCCTTGTAGAAGATCCGCATAATGCCAAGGCTTATTTTGCGGCTGCCGAAGTCCGATTCAAGATGAAGGATTTTTCGGGTGCGGTCTCTAATTATAGGCTCGCTTATCAATGGGCTCCAGATATGGTGGCTGCTTATGAGGGTGCGGCTAAGTCGTTTGAACGCTTGGGCGACAAAACCAGTGCAGCGAATGAACGCAAAAAAATGCCGCAAATTCCGGATTTTGATGACGGGAAAAAGGAAGAGGCCCCTGAACAGAAGGCGGAAGCGAAAGCAAAGGGAAAAACAGAAGAAAAGAAAACGGACGCAAAGACCTCGGATACTCGGTTTTCCTATTCTTCTCCCGCTTTTGAAAAGGCCCGTAAATTGTTTGATTCCAAGGATTACAAGGCTTCTGGAAATGCCTTCCGCGATGTGCTCGCTAAGGAACCAGGAAATCCCGGCGCTTATTATTTTGCGGGCGTTGGCCGCTATGAACTTGGGGAACTTGATAAAGCGGAATACAATTTGAAGAATTCTTTTGATTTTCCGGAGCTCGGGTATAACGCTCATTATTATTTGAGCTTAATTTATAAGAAACAGAATAAGAAAGATTTGGAAAAGGCAGAATTGGAAGCCTACGTGAAGCTTTCGACTAATAAAAACGCTGTGGAAAAGGCGAAAGCCCGCATAGCGGAACTCGGCGGAAAGCCCACAGAGGAGAAGAAAGCCGATTCCCCTCAAGAGACAAAATCTCAAGAAGTAGCGAATGTAGCGGCTTCGGAATCTTCTTCTGTTAAGGAATCTACGGATGTTGCAGAAATGGAACAGCCCGCTTCTAGTCCGGCTGCCGCTAAAAAGACTGAGGGCTCCCTGGACCTTGCCAATCAAGCGTACAAGCTCGGCAATTATTCGTCCGCGCTCTCGCTCTATCACGATGTCTTGAATTCGCTCAAGGACGATGATTCCAAGTCCTATGTTCTTTTGCAGATGGGCAATATTTACCGTAGCCGCAGGGATTATCGTTCGGCTGTAGCCAAGTACCGTGAATCCGTGGAAATGTATCCGAATTCCGAATGGGCGAGTGAATCTCAGCGCGCTTGGGAAGATGCCGTGTGGCAAGAAAAGAATGCGGCGGTGCTTCCGCGCAAATAAAAAAAGTCGCTTTATTTTAGGCGGCTTCTGTAAAAAATTAGATCTGTTTTATCTCGCTTCGAGCAAGAGGCCTTTTAAGTATTGGCCTTCCGGAAAAGTTGTTTTGACGGGATGGTCTGCGGGTTGTCCGAATCGCTTGATGATTTGAACCTCGCGGTTTGCATCTACCGCGGCATCCGCGACGATTTTCTGGAAGAGATCCATCTCCATGAGCCCGGAACAGCTGAATGTGGCGAGAATTCCGTTCGGGGCAAGGAGCTTAAGTGCAAGCAGGTTGATGTCCTTGTAGCCGCGGGCTCCTTTGTTCAAGTGCGCTTTACTTTCGATGAATTTGGGTGGGTCGAGAACGATCAGATCAAAAGTTTCGCGGCTATCGCGGCAGCTTCTTAAGTAGGTGAATACATCGGCTTCTTTTAGAATGACTTTGCCTGAGTCAAATCCGTTCTTTTGTATGAGGCTTCTTGCAATGTTCAAAGCGTCTGTAGAAACATCGATTTCCGTAACGGAGCTTGCTCCGTTCTGTAATGCGAAGAGCCCGAATCCGCCCGTGTAAGAAAAACAGTTGAGAACTCGCTTGCCTTTGCCGTATCTGCCGACTTCAAAGCGGGCATCGCGCTGATCCAAGTAATATCCGGTTTTGTGACCGTTCCATACATCTACGTCGAACTTAATTCCGTTTTCGATCATTTCGACAGGTGTTTTCGGGACATCGCCATAAGCGACTTCTTTTCGGATGGGGAGGCCTTCCTTAAGGCGCACGTCGGAATCGCTTCGTTCCAGAATCCCGCGACAATGCGTCTTTTCGGCGAGGAGTTCAAAGATGTCGTTGCGGAATTTGTCCGCACCGGTCGCGAGAATTTCAGCGCAATAGATGTCGGCATATTTGTCGATGATGCAACCCGGAATACCGTCGTTTTCTGCGTTTACTAGGCGGAATGCTGACTTGGTATCGTTAATATCGAAGCCCCGGCTTCTACGGCTTTCAATGGCTTTATCGAGGACATCGGAGAAGAATTCTCGGTTGATTTCCGCCTTTTCCTTGAATGTCCAGAAGCGGCAGCGGATTTGCGATTCGGGGGAATAGGCCGCGATGCCTAAAAAAGTACCGTTGTTGGCATATACTTCTACAGAATCGCCGCTCTCGGGGGATCCCATCACTTTCTGAATGGCACCGCTGAATAACCAGGGATGCTTGCGGAGTGCTGATTTTTCTTTGCCCGGAGCGAGCACGACTGCTTTCATGGGCATTAGAGCGTGTCCTCGAATTTATGGAAAGTATCGAGAAGCTCTTTGTAGGAATGTGTGGCTTCTAAAGTAGGAAATTTGTCTGTAACGGTCTGGGGAGCGCAGAAGAAAACGCCTTTGTCTGCGGCAAGTAGCATTCCCGTATCGTTGAAGGAGTCGCCGGAAGCGAACACCTTGAAGTTTAAGGAACGGAGCATTTCTACAGTATGCTTCTTCTGGTCTTGCAAGCGGAGCTTGTAGCTTACGATCTGGTCGTTTTGTACGATGAGGTTATGGCAGAAAATGGTCGGCAGGTCCATCTTTTTGAGAAGCGGATAGGCGAATTCTTGAAAGGTGTCGCTGAGAATAATTACTTGAGCTTCGTCGCGGAGCGTGTCCAAGAAATCCTTAGCACCTTCAAGGAGCGGCAAGCTACCGATAATTTTTTGGATGTCGGACAGTTTCAAATGCTCGCGGGCGAGAATCTCAAGGCGTCCTTTCATCAGTTCATCGTAGTCTTGGATGTCGCGCGTGGTCAGTTTGAGCTCAGGGATGCCCGTCTTTTGGGCAACGGCGATCCAAATTTCTGGAGTGAGGACTCCTTCCATATCAAGTGTGACGATACATTGCTTTGTAAACATGAGAGGCTCTCTTAGCTCCTATCTTTGAGGATGTCCCGGATTTCGTCCGGAGTAATAATGTACTTGTTGCGGCAAAAGTCGCAAACGAGTTCCAAGTCCTTGTTGTCTTTAATCAAGTCTTCCAAGTCTGCTGTGGGAATGCTTGCGAGAGTTGAAAGCGTGCGGATTTTGCTGCACGGACAATAGGGCTTCGGTTCGATTTCTCTTACAATCGCAACATTATAATCTCCAGAGATGGAATCCATCAAGGAGTGGAGCGAATATGCTTTGCCATCGTAGAATTCGCCGAAGGGCGGAAGCTTGGAGATCTGTTTTTCAAGCGTGGTGAGTTCCGCACCCGAAATGTCGGGATAGGGCTCTACATAAAAAGCGACTGCATAATCCAGTTTGTGGGGATCGTTTTTGTTGACTTTAGCTTCAATGCCGACAGCTGAATTTGTCTGCGCGGATTGCAGCATATAAACAGAGAGGTTCCGGCCCATACTTTCGGATACGGCATCGATGATGCTTTCTCCGGCACGCTTGCCGCGTTCATTGAGCGTCACTACCTGAAAGTGGATCGGTGAGAGTACGGGTTCGTATTTCTGCGCAGCGAGAATTTCGTCTTGGGGAATCATTGCGCGGAAAAGGCCTTGTGGTGTAGATTCCGCTTGCGAGAAGGAGATGTCGCCCGAAAAGTTCACCTTTACGCTGACAGTGCCCAAAAATTTGAGTCCGGAAGAGAGAATGAGTGAGGCAAGGGATGTCTCGGCAAGGAGCCTGAGCGTTTCGGATGAGGCTCCGTGCATTTTGCCAATTTCGTTTGCCGAATTCGTGATGTCGGCGAGTACTAAGCGAAAAGGGACTTTTGCACCGGTGGCGCGGATGAGGCGGTCTTTTTGAACGATATCCATGCCTATAAATATAAGAAAATGTCTTGCGACAACCTCTGAAAATTCATTTTCATGAAGTGGCTGATTGCACTTTGCAAAGCCCATTGCTCAAAAGATGGTTAATTTTAGAGGTATCTAGTTCTCTTTTTTATAGATTAAAAATGAAATAGATAGAAGAAATAAAAGCGAGGTTCTTATATGATGAAAAAAGTTTTGTTCTTGATGGCTGAAGGCTTTGAAGATATCGAGTTATCCGCTCCATTCGATATCCTTATCCGCGGGGGAGTCAAGGTGACTCTCGCGAGTATTCACGAAGATTCGTTTGTCGAAAGTTCGCATGGAATGTCGGTCCGCGCCGATGCGCTTCTCTCGGAAGTCCGCGCCGATGACTTTTGCGGCCTATTCCTTCCGGGGGGCGGACGCGGCGTTGAAAATCTCCGTGCATCAGAAGATGTTCTCGACCTCGTCCGCACGATGTATGAACAAAATAAATGGGTAACGGCCATTTGCGCAGGCCCGACCGTACTTGCCGCTGCGGGAATCCTTCACGACAAACGGGTAACGAGCTATCCTTCTGAGGCGGAAACCATTCTTCCTTATTGCAAATCCTATTCTGAAGATCGCGTGGTCGTCGACGGCAAAGTGGTTACAAGCCGTGCTGCGGGAACTGCGGAGGAATTCGCTTTGAAGTTCCTTTCTTTATTGGAAGGGGATGCAAAAGCTGCTGAAGTCCGCAAAACAATTCTTGCAAGATAATTGCTAATTGTTATTTTTGGCGCATTATGAAAGAAGTATTTCTCTATGACACAACTCTCCGCGATGGCAATCAGGACCGGAAAATAACTCTTTCTCTTGCGGATAAGCTGCAGATCGCGAGGCTTCTCGATTCCTTTGGTTTTGATTATATTGAAGGCGGTTGGCCCAATCCTAGCAACCCCACGGACGAAGAGTTCTTTAAGCGAATTCAGGAACTGCCTCTTACTCACGCGAAAATTGCCGCTTTCGGCAGTACGCGTCGCCCGAAGGTTCTCCCTGAGAACGATCCGCTTTTGCAGGCGCTGGTCAATAGCAGGGCAAAAGTGAAGACGATCTTCGGCAAAAGTTGGGATTTGCATGTAACGGAAGTTATCCGCACGACTCTTGAAGAAAACCTCGATATGATCGAGTCTTCCGTGCGCTATCTCAAGGAGAGTTCCGAAGAAGTGATTTTTGATGCGGAACATTTCTTTGACGGCTATAAGGCGAATCCAGGGTATGCTTTGGAAACCCTCAAGTCTGCTGCCTTAGGCGGTGCGGACTTTATCGTCCTTTGCGATACCAATGGAGGAACGCTTACTTGGGAATTGGAAGAAATTTTAAAAGATGTAAAAAATGTCGTGAAAACGCCGATAGGCATTCACGTTCACAATGACTGCGGACTGAGCGTTGCTAACAGTCTTGCTGCGGTGCGCGCGGGCGCTACTATGGTGCAAGGCGTAGTGAATGGTTATGGAGAACGCTGTGGAAATGCCGATTTGACGACTATCACTGCTGATTTGCTTTTTAAGATGAAGGCCAAACTTTTTTGCGAAAAGAATATGAAGAATCTCCGCAAAATGAGTCTTGCGCTCGACCAAATCGTGAACTTGCCGAGCAATATTCAAGCGCCCTATGTCGGCGATGCTGCTTTTGCCCATAAGGGGGGCGCGCATATCGATGGCGTGATGAAAGTGGCCCGCAGTTTTGAACATGTGGATCCGCATACCGTGGGCAATGACCGCGTGTTCGTTACAAGCGATCAAGCCGGCGGTTCTTTGGTCGTGGAAAAGGTCAAGGAACTCCTCGGCGTGGATGTGGACAAAAAAGACCCCAAGGTACAGAAGTTGCTCCACTCTTTGAAAGAACGCGAAAATGCGGGCTGGCATTTTGACAGTGCTGAAGCGAGCTTTGAGATGCTTGTGTACCGCACCCTCGGAAAGTTCACGGAACCTTTCCAAGTAGAAAATTACCGCGTTATCGAAGACAAGAACCTAGAGGGAATCAGCGTTTCTCAGGCTTCCGTCAAGCTTCGTATAAATGACGAAGTGAGCCATCAGGTGTCCGAGGGCGATGGCCCGGTGAACGCCTTGGATGCCGCCCTCCGCAAGGCGCTCGTCCCGTATTATCCGTATATGAAGAATGTGCGCTTGGATGATTTCAAGGTGCGGGTTCTTGGCTCTAACGTCGGCTCGGATGCGCACGTGCGCGTGTGGAGTACGTTTGGCGATGAGGACAGCGAATGGCATGCAGCGGGCGTTTCGACAAATATCATCGAAGCCTCTTGGCTTGCTCTCATTGATGGTCTCTCTTACAAGATGTATAAGGAATCTCTCAAAAAGGTCGCAAAATGAAAATTGTAAAAGTAAAGCAGAATTCAGAAGAAGTAGAGCGGATTTGTGCCCGCGGAGTGGCACCGACCGAAGAGATTCATCAAAAGGTGAAAAAAATTTTAGACGATGTGCGCACTTGTGGCCTTTCCAAGGCTGTGGAATACGCACAGAAATTCGACGGACTTAAAAGCAAGAATCTCCGCGTGAGCGAAAGGGAAATTGAAAAGAGTGCGGACAAAGTAGACGCTTCTCTTGCAAAGGCTATCCGCCAGGCGATCAAGAATGCATTAGCGTTTCACAAGCATGAACTCAAGGATCTTTCGTCTTGGAACTTTAAGGGGAAGGACGGAGAAATTCTCGGTCAGCGCATCCGCCCGATGCGCCGCGTTGGCCTTTATGTGCCGGGTGGAGCCGCCGTTTACCCCAGCACTGTCATCATGAATGCAGTGCCGGCAATTGTCGCAGGCGTTGAACAGATTGTCGTAGCAACTCCCGCCAAGGATGGGATACATCCTTCCGTGGCGTTTGTACTCCGCGAACTTGGCATTACGGAAGTTTATCATATCGGTGGAGCTCAGGCAATCGGCCTCCTTGCTTATGGCGCAAAAGGGATTGAGAAGGTGGATAAGATTGTCGGCCCTGGGAATGTATTTGCGGCAATTGCCAAGAAAGAAGTTTTTGGAACGGTAGATATTGATATGATCGCGGGCCCTTCGGAAGTGCTCGTTCTCGCCGATTCTTCTGCCGATCCCGACTTCGTTGCTGCGGACTTGATGTCTCAGGCGGAACACGGCTCGGGTTTTGAAGCCTCCATTTGCATCACCGATGACATGCAAACGGCAAAGCTCATCTCTGAATGCGTCGATATCCAGGTCGAGAATTCGCCCAAGCGCGAATTGTTGGAGAAGGTCCTAGAACACTATGGCCGCATTTTAGTTGTCGATAACTGGTTCGATGGAGTTGCTATTGCAAACCATATCGCTCCGGAGCACTTGGAAGTAATGACCCGCGAAGCGAGGGAACTTGCGAAGGATATCGTAAATGCCGGCGCTGTGTTTATCGGTCCGTGGTCGAGCGAACCCGTAGGCGATTATTTCGCTGGTCCGGATCACGTACTTCCTACGAATGGAACGGCCCGTTTCTCTAGCCCGCTTGGTGTGTACGACTTCGTAAAGCGGATGAGCGTCATTGAGTATTCGCACAAGGCAATCCTTAAAAATGGCAAGGCGATTGCGAAAATGGCAGAAACGGAAGGTTTCTACCACCATGCGCAGGCTGTTCTGAAGCGATTGTAAGAAATAAGGGCCCTTTTGAGGTGACCATAAAAAGGCAGAAAATGCTGAAAAAGGCCTTCCTCAATTTTGTTTGTTTTGCTATATTTGGCTTGCTCGGGATGTAGCTCAGTCTGGTAGAGCGTCTGCTTTGGGAGCAGAATGTCGTCAGTTCGAATCTGGCTATCCCGATAAAAAAAGACCCCTTTATGGGGTCTTTTTTTATCGGGATACGTCAAGCAGAGAAGTGACTTATTGTCAGTTCGACAAAAATTGCGGTGAGCGAAGGGAACGAGAGCAATTTTTGAGCTTGCCGCAGGCAAGCCCCGTAGGGGTTTCGAAGAACGAAGTGATTCGGAACCATCTGGCATCCGCGCATTATTCTTTACCCCTTTATGGGGTCTTTTTT
>Ga0172378_10005609_pt1 | contig 11724 bp, 10 predicted proteins | sample GrowelOW332metaG_FD_119755 | JGI IMG/M metagenome (GOLD analysis project Ga0172378, IMG submission 119755) | Groundwater microbial communities from an aquifer near a municipal landfill in Southern Ontario, Canada - Pumphouse #3_1 metaG | ecosystem: Environmental > Aquatic > Deep subsurface >... | reverse complement strand
TGGAACAGCAAGGTGGTGAGAATCCTGGTCGATGGCGATACAAGCAGGATGAACAATGAAAGCTCGCGCATGCAGCTGATGAATGGCAAGAGATAGCCGCTGATGAACGTGGTTTTCTGGATGGGGAATATGATTTTTGTCATTCGCTTGAACCAGCCGACTCCCATGATCGTTCCTGCTTCCTCAATCTCACCGCTGAGCTGCAGCATCGCGTTGATGCCGCTGCGCGAAGCGAAAGGAAGGTACTTAACCGCACCTACTATGACCAAGAGCCAGAACGAGCCGTACATGGCGGGAATAATGCCCCTTCGAACCGCAAACATTGAAAGGAAAATGGCACCGAAGGCCATGGAAGGCATGAGGTAGGGGAAGAATGTAAGGTTGTTGACCCAGGTGGAAAGTTTAGATCCCCTTCTCTTGGCTATGGCATAGCCGCAAAGCATGCCTACCGTTCCCGCAATCAGGCTGATGATGATTGAAAGCTTCAGACTGTTGGTCAGGCCCAGCCAGATGGATGGATTCCGAAGAATGCCCGGCTCGCTGTTGGCAATGTCCGCCCTGCCCTTCCCAATCCAGAACTCGGTGGTGAAGTTGGAGAAGGAGTAGTCACCCGGAGCCATGATGAAGGATTCAATGGCAAAAGAGAAAAGCGGCAGAATGGCGATCATCATCAGAATGGTTACCAGAATGACGGTAAGTGGAGTACGAGCTTTTCTCAAGTTGAAGAGGCTGATGTTCGAGCTCTTGCCGGTGATGGTAGTGTAGCTCTTGCGCCTGCCGGTAATTTTCTGATTGAGCATCAGAATTCCTACACCGATGACAATCATCACCAATGCCATGATGTATCCGTAACCGGGATTCATGCCATTGAGGGTGCGGTACATCTGGGTTGTCAATACTTGGTAGCGCACAGGGCTGCCCAGGAATGCAGGGACGGCGAAGGCGCTCATGGTAGAGGAAAAAACCAAAAGGAACGTAGACAACAATGCCGGTCGTACGATAGGCAGGGTCACCTTCTGCATGATCTGCCATCGATTGGCATGCAGCAGCATGGCTGCTTCCTCAAGGTTGGCATCCATGTTCCTCAGAATTCCCCCGATGAGGATGTAGGCAAAGGGTGCATAGTGCAGTCCTTGCACGATGACAATGGGAAATAGGCCGTAGGCAAACCAGTTGGGAGTTTCCAAACCGGTGAATACGGTGAAAAGACCGGGGGCTCCCCCGATTCGTGAGTTGCGAAAGAAATTGAGCCAAGCCATGGCCAACGTCCAGGCGGGCATGATGTAGGGAAAAACAAAAACGGTGGAGATGAATGCTTTCGCCCTGATATTTGTCCTGGTTACCGTCCAGGCAAAAAAACCACCGATTATAATGGCAAGAACACAGGAAAGAAAGGCGACCACCATGGTGTTGACAAACGGTTCATAGAAGGTCTTCTGACTGGTAATACCGCTGGCAAACATCTTCGTCCAGTGATACAGCGTAAGCGATCCCACAGGTTTCTTCACAAACCTGGCTTCGCTTGAGTGGACCGTAACGGTATCGAGGATGATGGTCAAAAGCGGTACGAGGGTAAGGTACCCCAATACAACCAGCATAACCACCAGGATGATATTGTGCGGCTTCCTGAAAAAAGCCTTGATCTGATTGAGTTTGCTTTTGGCACTCATGCGTGTATTCCTTTTCAAACAGCCTGCAGGAATACCTGCAGGCTACATTCCGATCTGGGTGAACGATTAATAGATATACTGATTGAGGAATTCTTCGACTTCTGCACGATTGTCGAAGCAGTAAGCACCTTCCTCTTCAACCAAGAGTGGCATCCATACTTCGAAGGGGAAATCGATGTCTTCCTGAATCGGGTTGTTGGGATTGGCACTGTAGGTTCCACAGTCTGAACCCCAAGGAGAGAACCCTTCCTCAGTGAACAGGTACTCGATGAACAGCTTTGCAGCATGGGGATTCTTTGCACTTTTGGCCATCAGAGCATACAGGCTGTAGTAGAAACCGGAGAACGGCTCCATTTCCATTACCGGCTTGAGTGCAAGGTTCTTACTGGTTGCATACCGGGCCTTGCTGAATACAAACAATCCTACCGGAGGATTTTCGCGCTTTGCATTCTGACCTTTGATTCCGATGTTCTCGGCAATGGTGGTGTCACTGGTACCGACGATCAGGTCGTTCTCATAGATGGCTTTGATCCATTCAAAACCAGCATTTGCAGTGGTAAGGGTTATATCCTTTCCATAGTATGACTTATAAGCATCTGCAATTTTCTTGGACCAATACTCATTGGTGATCATGGTCAAGAAGTTTGCATTGACACCCTCTTGGAACGGATTCTTGAACTGAAGCAGACTCTTGTACTTCGGGTCGGCAAACTGCCAGATATTGTAGTAAGGGCTCTCGGTAAGGCCTTCATCGTTGTAGATGAACACCTTGTTGATAGCAAAAGCCTGCAAGGGATTCTGCATGTTCTTGGGAATCACATCCTTGAATGTCGGGGGTACATAGTTGTACAGGTATCCGGGCTCGATAAGCTCTCCGACGAGTCTTCCAGCATCCTGGGCAAGCACAAAGTCGGCTCCGCTGACTCCAGCCTGGGCTTCCTTGGCAACTTTCTCAATCAGCTCGAAGTCCTTGAGGTTGGAACTTTCAACCTGGATGCCATAGAGCTTGGTAAATCCATCGGCAGCTTTTGCGATACGACTGGTGGTAGCATAGACGACTACCTTTCCTTCTTCCTTGGCACGGGCGACCAGCTCATCGTGGCTGAGTTCCTGAACAACAGGAGCCGGCTCTGCAACGGGAGCTTCCTTCGCACCGGTGGCAAACAAGCCGAGCGGTAAGAGGGCTGCAATGAGAACTAATGCAAGCAGTTTTTTCATAGTTTTCTCCTTTTGGCAGGAGCACACCTATCTCTCCCACCAACAACTACTATAGCATTGCCTCAACAAGCTTGATATGCAAGGTTCTTGTGTTTTTTACCACCAGTTTTACCTGAAATACAAAACAGCCACCAAAAAGGAAGCTTTTCCTCTCTGATGGCTATAAAATTACATTTGATTCAGTACTAAATAAGCACGTGCATCTTTTCCTTGATCGCATGCAAGTTGTCGTTGCCCACCTGGTTCGCCCTACGCGTTCCTTCAATAATCAGTTCCCTGACTTGCTCGCGGTGGCCCTCGTAATAGGCCCTTCGCTCACGAATGGGATCGAGCAGGGAATTCAGTACTTCATTGAGGCGTTTCTTACAGGCGACACATCCGATTTGTGCGTTACGGCACCGGTCGGCAATATCATCCTTCTCATCAGGATTGAACACACAATGGTACTTGTACACATTGCAGATTTCCGGGTGGCCGGGAATCTTGATGGTAATGCGGGCGGGATCGGTAACCGCATTGCGTACACGGTCCCAAACTGTCTCAGGAGTATCGGAAAGATAAATGGCGTTACCCAGGCTCTTTCCCATTTTTGCATTGCCGTCGAGGCCGGACAATCTTCCGACTGCGCTGAGTTTGGCCTCGGGTTCCACAATCGAGGTACCATACAGGTCGTTGAACTTGCGTACGATTTTTCGAGCCAATTCAATATGGGGAACCTGGTCCTCGCCGACGGGAACAAGGTTTGCATTGCAGAACGTTATATCAGCTGTCTGACTGACCGGATAGCCAAGGAACCCATAGGTGAGGTCGGCATAGCCATAGTTTTTCGCTTCAGTCTTGATCGTCGGATTGTGCCTGAGTTGGTTCACAGTCACAATCATGGAATAAAAAACCGTCAACTCTGCAATCGAGGTAATCTGGCTCTGTTGCACAAACGTAACCTTAGCAGGGTCCAACCCGACTGCAAGGTTATCCATGGTCACATCGTAGATGCTGCTGTTGATCAGCTCGGGATGTTCAAAGTGAGTCGTCAACGCCTGGACATCTGCGAGCAGAATGAACGTATCGTAACTGTCCTGCAGTTCTACCCTGCTTTTCAGCGAGCCTACATAGTGCCCAAGATGCAAGCGTCCGGTGGTACGGTCGCCGGTCAGGATTCGTTTCTTGTTCTGTTCCACCTGTCTCACTCCTTCTCTTCATCTACTTCCTGTACAGGAATGGCCGAAGAGGGAATGTTGACCCGCATCATGGTGTGCTCAATGTTGCAGGAAGGACAAACGGCTGGAGCCTCGTGCTTGTCCAAGGATTGGACCAGTTCAACTCGTGCCTTGCAAAGCTGGCACTCATACTCATAGGATGGCATCGTATGTATCTCCTCTATGGCTTACAGCATGCCGGTCAGACTTTGTCTGAGAGCCTGCATTTGCTCTTCGCCCAATTCCATATGTTTGATCGTTACTCGATCATCCTCAATCAAAAACATCTGCATCAGGTCTGCAATCTTATAGGGAATCTTCTCCCGCTTCAATCGGGCTATATACCCCGATCGAACCATCTGGGAAAGGGTGGACGCAAGCTTGGTGGTATCCATGGTGATAAAAGCATCCAAGGTGTATGCTCCTGCTTCGTTCTGATTAACAAGCAGCAACATCACCTTCGCCTGCTTGATCACCGTCTCAGGCAAGCCCAATCCCAAATCAAAAAAAGTTTCAGGATGCAGTGTGTAGACGGCGATGGAAGCGTGTGCCATCTGCATCGCAGTCTGGTCGTCGATCAGCCGGTTCTTTGCCTCAAAAGCAGCGTAACTTTCCTCATACGAGGTATTGGTGAACAGGAACTTGTCGTTCTTGGGTGTGTACAACGACAAGGTTCCCTCTTTTTGGGCAAACCACGTAAGTCCATCGGCATTGCTTTTGCGTTCAAACTCTTTGGCGTACATCATGCCGGTATTGATCAAAAACTTAGGGTAGTCACCATCCACCACGCCAAAGGCCGATAGATTGCCGGTTTCCAAGGGATAAGCATCGGAGACGGGCTTCAGGGAAAGAGAGATTCTTCGGGAACGGCGAGCAAACTCCTCGAGGCCGGAAAAAGCACCAGCTACCAAGTCCTGCTCTTTCTGCGCATCGACAGTCACTACGATGATGCCCTCTTCTCCCATTGCTTGGAAGTCATAGTAGGGTCTCCCCTTCTCTGCGGTTGAAACGCAGGAGGAGAGAACAATGACTACCAGGAAAAGAGAAGAAGCAACCTTGAAGAATCTGACCATGCACTTAATCCTTTTCTACTGACAACCTTACCAAATGATCTCCACAATCAATTGCCTCAGTCTCTAGTGTAGCAAAGCTCATCGAGTTGGACAATGTCTCTTTGGCTATCGTCTGCCCATAGTGCTCAAAGACTCGCTGGACCATTTCATCACCGTCCCACGTCAGTCGAATCCTATCGGAAACCTCGAAACCGCTTTCCTTGCGCAGGTTCTGAATGGAACGCACGATATCACGGGCAATTCCTTCCTCAAGCAATTCCTCGGTCACCTTGGTATCGAAGCCAACCGTCAAGTTTCCTTCGTTGAGGACTTTTACACCCTCCATCTCGGTGCGTTGTACGATAATTTCGTCCTTGGAAACGGCGATCTCTCCGTTGCTGTACGAGACAGTGTGTGTCCTGCCGTCAAGCATGGAGGCAATCACCTTTCCGTCAAAGACGGCAATGAGAGAGGCAACTTCCTTCATATCCTTGCCGAGCTTGCTTCCCAGTACCTTGAAATTCGCCTTTGCACTGTAATCGACCAATTCTGACTCATCGGCACTCAGATGCACTTCCTTGACGTTCAGCTCTTCGGCGATGATGTCCTGCATTGACCTCAAAATCTCCCGCTCGGACTCTTCCCGGTCCACCAAAAACAATGTCTTAAGCGGCTGGCGGGTCTTCAGGTTGTTGGATGCACGCAGAGCTCTTCCCATGGCAATAGCCTTTTGGGTCAAGGACATCTGGCTTTCCAACGTAAGGTCACGCTCCTCGCCTGCATAGTCGGGATACATACAGAGATGGATGCTCTGAGGCATATCGTCGGTACGCAGATTCTGGAAAATTTCTTCGGTGGTGAACGGAATAATCGGGGCAACAGTCTTGATGAAGGTCATCAGTACCTTGTACAGGGTATCGTAAGCCTGTTTCTTGTCCGTATCATTCTCCCCTCTCCAGAACCGCCTGCGGCTGCGTCGGATGTACCAGTTGTTCAGTTCATCGATGAACGGGACAAAAAGTGAACATGCTTTCTGGATGTCATAGGCATCGAAGGCTGCAGTCACTTCCTGGACAAATCGCTGCAAGGCACTGGTTATCCACCGGTCCATGGGATTGGTCAGATCATCGAAAGCCGTCTCTGAGGCCTCATAGCCATCGATGTTCGCATACGTCACGAAGAACGAGTAGGCATTCCACAAGGGGATGATCAGAGTCTTGAGCACTTCCTTGACCGATTCCTCGCTGAACTTCAAATCCTCGGCCCGGACTACTGCGCTGTTCATCAGAGCGAAGCGGAGTGAATCAGCCCCATAGAGCTTGACAATCTCCATCGGGTCGGTGTAATTCCGCTCACTCTTGCTCATCTTCTTGCCTTCGGCAGTCAGGACAATGCCGTTGGTAATACAGTGGGTGAAGGCAGGCTTCTCCCAGAGACCGGCGGCGATGACGGTGAGGGTGTAGAACCAACCACGGGTCTGGTCAAGCCCTTCGCAGATGAAGTCTGCAGGGAAATGCTGCTCGAAATATTCCTTATTCTCAAACGGGTAATGCTGTTGGGCATAGGGCATGGAACCCGACTCAAACCAACAGTCAAGCACATCGCCGATGCGCCGCATGGTACCCTTCCCATCCGGGCTGGGCCAAGTCAAGTCATCGACAAAATGCTTGTGCAAGTCGTCAACCTGCTTGCCGCACTTTGCCTCGAGCTCTGCACGGCTGCCGATAACTTCGATATAATCACTGCCATCGCATTTCCATACAGGAATCGGGTTACCCCAGAAACGGTTGCGGCTGATAGCCCAGTCGCGAGCTCCTTCCAGCCACTTGCCGAAACGACCGTACTTGAGGTGTTCGGGCATCCAGGTGATCTGGTCGTTGGAGCTGAGCATATATTCTTTGATTTTGTTGATGTCGACAAACCAACAACTCATAGCCCGGTAAATGAGCGGTTTCTTGGTGCGGTAGCAGAATGGATAGGAGTGCAGATAGTTCTCACGCTTGACCAAAAGGTTGTGTTCCTTGAGGTAGGCGATGATATCCTTATCCGTGTCCTTGACAAAACGACCCTCAAAGTCGGGCACTTCACTGGTGAAGCGACACTCAAGATCGACAGGGCAGACTACAGGAATTCCGCTGCCTTTGAGCACCTGATAGTCATCCTCACCAAAACCGGGAGCGGTATGAACAATACCGCAGCCGTCTTCGGTTGTTACGTAATCACCGTTGACACAGACAAAGGCTCCCTGATCCTTCAGATTGGCAAAATAGGGGAACAGCGGTTCGTACCGCATGCCTTTATAGAAGGAGCCTTTCTGCTCATCTACAATCTCATACGAAGCAGGGTCCTTGTAATAATGCTCCAGACGGGCCTTACCAAGGATATAGTAGTTGTCGTCACTCTTGTCATGCACCTTCACATAGTCGACTTCAGGCCCAAAAGCCAGAGCAAGGTTGGAAGGAAGCGTCCAAGGAGTGGTAGTCCATGCCAAAAAGAAGGTATTCTTTTGGCCGTCGACGGCAAAACGAACCGTAACAGCCTGGTCAACCACATCCTGGTAGCCGCCGAGATTCACCTCAAAATTTGAAAGTGGACTCGCGAGAGCCGGGCTGTAAGGAAGAATGTTATACCCTTCATAGATATATCCCTTATCGAAGAGTGTCTTGAATACCCACCAGATCGATTCCATGTAATTGGTATCCATCGTTCGGTATCCATGATCCCAGTCGACCCAGCGACCCATGCGGTTGATGGTATTCTGCCACTCTTTGGTATAGCGCAGAACAATTGAACGACACTGCTCGTTGAACTTGGCAACACCGTACTTCACAATGGCTGAATGTCCACTGATACCCAGGGACTTCTCCATCTCATATTCAACAGGAAGGCCGTGACAATCCCAGCCGAATCCACGACGAACGCGCTGGCCTTTCATGGTGTGATACCGGGGAATGGCGTCCTTGATAGTTCCGGGAACCAGGTGTCCGAAATGGGGAAGGCCTGTAGCAAACGGAGGCCCGTCGTAGAACACATATTCGTTCTCTGGGGACCTCGATTCGATCGATTTCTTAAAAATATCCTCTGCCTGCCAGAATGACAAAACGTTCTCTTCCATCAGAGGGAAATCCACTTTGGTTGTTACTGGACGAAACATACTCACTCCTTGCATATATGCAATCGCATGAGTGCCATTCTATTCATATCTGCTAGAAATGACAACCTTTGTGAGTGGTTTTTCCCGTTGACGTTCTTTAGTATGCACGCTACTGTCTGAGTATGAATGTATTCCCGATTTCGCCTGGTATACGCAGGTTTGCAAAACACTTCATCGATGGTGGATTCTCCCTCTATATTGTAGGAGGGGCCGTCCGTGACCATCTGTTGGGGTTGAAAATCGAGGATTATGATTTCACCACCGACGCCCTACCCGACCAGGTGATGCATCTTTTCAAGACCGTCATTCCCACCGGTATCGAACATGGGACGGTTACGGTGCATTTTGAGAAGCAAAGCTTCGAGGTGACAACCTTTCGAAGCGAAGCCGAGTATTTGGATGGAAGGCACCCGAGTTCCGTCTCCTTCATCCCCAACCTCGAGGAAGATCTCAAGCGACGCGACTTTACCATCAATGCATTTGCAGCAGATTGTACAAACGGACATATATTGGATTTCCATGGCGGGAAAGAGGATTTGAAGAACAAGACCATCCGAGCAATAGGGAATCCCATACAACGGTTTGAAGAGGATGCACTGAGAATACTCAGAGCAGCAAGAATTGCGGCCAAACTGAATTTCTCCATTGATGATCAGACCGTATCGGCCATGCAAGAGATGAAAAGAAACCTGTCCAAGGTAAGTGCTGAACGCATTCGCGATGAACTGTTCAAGCTGGTTCTTTCCAATCATCCCGCCACCGGCCTTACCTACCTCAGAACCCAAGGAATCCTTACTCTCATCATTCCTGAGTTCAAGCAAGCTGACGGGCTCTATCAGGGGGGAATGCACCACGAGGATGTGCTTTCGCACTGTATCTCGGCCTGTCAGGCTTCGGTGTTGGTTGCATCGTCCTTGGAGGTACGGCTTGCATGCTTGTTGCATGATATCGGAAAGAGTGAAGTGGTTGTTGCATCGGAATCAAGAAACACCTTTGCAAAACACGAATTGGTCGGGGAGAACATTACCCAGACTATTCTCAAGCGCCTGAAGGCAAGCAATGAGCAGATTCATGCAGTCTCCCATCTGGTTCGCCACCATATGTTCGACTATCAGAGCAATTGGAGCGATAGTGCGGTTCGCCGTTTCATAACCCGTGTGGGGCTAGCATTCATTCCCTTACTTTTTCAAGTCAGAATTGCCGATCAAATCGCCATTCACGGCAAAGCGAACACGCTCTTGCTTGATGAGTTGAAACTTCGCATCGAAGCTATACTGCAGTCTCATGATGCCCTGTCCATCAAGGACTTGGCGGTGAATGGGAATGACTTGATGTCCGTGGGAATTCCAAAGGGTCAGAGAATCGGGACAACCCTCACCTATCTTTTGGAGACGGTACTCGATGACCCTAGGCAAAATACGCGTGATACGTTACTCAAACTAGCAAGCTCGTATCAATCCTTATTGGGTTTCACCAGCTGATCATACGCAAGTTTGGCGGCCATCTGTTCTGCTTGTTTCTTATTGGCCCCACTAGCCGGGCCGAATACTTGGCCATTGACATCGACTTCAACAAAAAATGTAAAGTCATGCTCGGGTCCCGTTTTCCTAACCAATGTATAGGAAGGTACCTTGCGCCAACGCTTTTGCATGTACTCCTGCAGGCTGGTCTTGTAGTCGCGATGATAATCATCGTCCAAAACTGCCTGGATTTGCTGTTCGAGATAAAGCATCACAAACGACTTGGCGGCTTCAAAACCACTGTCCAGATAACAAGCTGCGAATAATGCTTCCATGCAGTCGGCAAGCAGTGCTTTCTTATCCCTGCCACCGGTGAATTCCTCACCCTTTCCGAGAAGCAGATACTTGTCTACAGAAAGTTGTCTTGCAATCATTGCAAGACTGTCTTCACTGACCACCACACTTTTAATTTTTGAGAAATCACCTTCTGCTTTAGCCGGAAAATTCCTAAAAAGCCAATCAGCGACACACATTCCCAGAACGCTGTCCCCAAGGAATTCAAGCCGTTCGTTGTTGTCAACCGAATCGGATGTCTCATTGGCAAAGGATCGATGGGTGAAGGCAAGGTTCAACAGCTCAAGGTTTGAGATGGTAATTTTGCTGTCTTTGATAAATACAAGAAGCTCCCGCTCTCTATCTGATGAGATGGCGGGAGCTCTCATGAAGAGTGTGCTCTCCATTGAACTAGTATGCCTTAGAGTTGGGTTGCAAGGAAATCTACTGCGTCCCTAACCGTTTCGAACTCATTGGCCTTCTCATCAGGGATGGAGATTCCGAGTTCCTCTTCAATGGCATAGACCAATTCGTAGGTATCCAGGCTATCTGCTCCAAGGTCCTTGCGGAATGAGGCATCTATGGTGATCTTGTTATCGTCGATCTCCAGCTTCTCTGCAATCAAAGACTTTACTTTTTCAAAAACTTCCTTGCTATCCATCTCGCTTCTCCTGAGTATTACTTATTTGTCCTGCAGCTCGATGACCTGCACTCCACGATAGAATCCGCACTTAGGGCACACGCGGTGAGGCAGAACCATATTTCCACAGGTACCACACTGGGAAAGCGTGGGAGCAGCAAGACGCATGTTGGCAGCCTTTCTGGAAGCGGCACTTGCCTTTGAAGTCTTATATTTGGGTGTTGCCATGTTTATATCCTCTTACACTATGCAAAATTTTGACACGTATGGAAGAATAACGGAAAACCCCTAAAGCGTCAACAACTTGATTCGATTTCTCATCATTTGTACAACAAGAGGGGGAACCATCGGGCTAATATCGGCCCCATACGCAGCCATTTCCTTGATGGCACTTGATCTAAGCTGAAAATATTTCGGACTGGTCGGCATGAACAGCACTTCCAGATTCGGATTGAGTTGCTTATTGGTCATGGCCAGTTCGAATTCATATCCGAAATCAACCAATGCGCGGACACCTCTGATCATTACCCCAACCTGATGGTCGCGTGCGAAGTCGACTACCAGTCCGCGATAACTCACCACCTCGATGTTCTTATGGTCACAGAGAATTTGGCGCAGCATATCCATACGTTCTTCTGCAGTGAATAGACACTGCTTCTGTACATTTTCTGCTACGACGACATAAAGTTTCTCATACAGTCGTGCACTACGTTCAATAATATCGATATGGCCGTTGGTCGGTGGATCGAACGAGCCTGGAAGTATTGCAGTTCTGCTGAGCACACTCATTGCTTGACCGCCTCCACGAATTTTTTCATTTGTTCGAACGTCTCGGCATTCTCCCAGACAACACGCCTGAGAAAGGTAAACGTTCCATCCTCTTTCGTCTCCACCACCGCAAAAGTACCTCTACCGATGTAACTCACCTTTTGATTCTCAGCAAGCGGTTGTTCAGAGGCGATTTGATTCAGGACACAATCAAAATGACAGAACCCGCCTTC